>Ga0255055_10003629_pt1 | contig 10359 bp, 11 predicted proteins | sample JV7_2_27_MG_FD_188633 | JGI IMG/M metagenome (GOLD analysis project Ga0255055, IMG submission 188633) | Seawater microbial communities from Jervis Inlet, British Columbia, Canada - JV7_2_27 | ecosystem: Environmental > Aquatic > Marine > Inlet | place: Canada: British Columbia | collected... | reverse complement strand
ATTCATTGAAGCGAATCGAGATGGAATTTTCATCGATTTCGGCCGCGAAAACCCGGGGAGGCGTGGCGTCATAGGCGCCGGTTATTGAAGCCGATCGAATACTCTCCTGGACGGCCCATATAGTGATCGGACCCTCGTTGTGAGTTGAGAAATCAAGGTTAATAAATAAAACCAGAAGTGCAGCCCACAGAAAGCCCCAAAACAGGGCGTAAAATTTCGATGACTTTTTCAAAACAGTAAAAATCATCCTTGGCCCCCCTGATAATTATTTTCACGCTAAATCCTGGATTAAAAATGCCTTTGTCTTCGTACTATATAATTTAATGTCCTGTAAAGAATATTCAATGATCTGCTATATATGTAGATCAAAAGGTATCAGGGTTCAAGGTTGGAAAACAGATGAAAAGCTATGAGGACTGAGTGTAAGTTTTCCGCCGAAAGGCGGATTGTGTATTTTCAGTTTCATCTGGAAACTGAAAATGTAAAATTAAAATCGTGTAAATCCTGTCTAAAAGAGATTAAAAAAGGAAGGATTTTTATTTATAAAGAATCTTGAATTTAACGCCGGCACCGTTTGGGGAGATTCTGGCTATTTCTCCGGTTACCAGATGAGTTTCCATGGTGGCGGGAAAAATGATTTTCATTGCGATTTCCTGACCGATAATGAAGCGCCTGCTGGTTTTAATAAAAGCACCGCCGGAACTTATGTCATAAACAGGTGCCTTGAAAACACCTTCCCGGGTTTTGCAATACGCCGTTGGCAGGATTTGAGTGAACTTTTTCCTCCCATAACTCCTTTCTTCAATACTCTTTAACCGCCTATCTCTAATAAAATAATTACGCATCTTGTAAACCAATAAGGAGCTGCCCAAAAAATTGTGTTTTCCTGAATTATTGAGATATTTTAATTGAAATCTCTTCCTGCCGTAATATGGCAACAGGACTAATTATCGTAATACCTTAAGCATGTAAGGTTATGTAAGTATTATTTCCAATGAACCGGGTACCTTAGATTATTCTAGCACAAAAGTCCTAGATTTTCGAGGTAGAATTAATATTCAGGGCAAAAAGCAAAAAGGGGACGCAAAATGGGGACGTTGTTTAGTTATTCAGTTTTTATTTGTTCAGCGAAAAATGGTTTTGCTTCGTCAGTTTTTCACCCCGCTTAACCGATAAGCTCACGGCCGCTTTTGATTGCTGAAGCCTTCGGCTAAGCTCCGCCATGCTCACGCCTAACTCTGTGGTTGCCCAATAACATAAAAGACTGCGCGCCTGCACACGTTTTCGCTCTTTGCCCGGCAACCAAAGCTCAGAGGACTCAATTTTTATGAGCTCAGCTGCTTTTTCAGCCACATCATCTAAGCTAACGTCGCGGGCTGCCAATGCGTATTTGCGCTCCAGACGCTCCTGTGATGCTGTTAACACGGCTTCGACAAAATCTGTGTCTCCTAATATGCGCTCATCAGCCATCTGAAATATTTTCGCTTTGCGCATGGCTTTTACAGCCAGCCAGCCCCCGCTGCTGCGCACCAAGCCACCGCCAATTAGATCATGCCGTCTGCCTTGCCCGATGCCCTTTTGGACAAAAGTGCGATAGCCTTGGCGAGCCTTTGATACCGTGTTTCCAAAAAGTTCCAATACGGTCTTGGTATCCTGCCAGTCATTTGAATATTTGCCCAAAATGACACTGTGGCCCGCATACCTATACTGATCCAGGGCTTTGATATCCGACACCAGTTTGGCCCGTAGCGGATTTAAGTGAATGTAGCGCACCAATTCCAAAAGGTAGGCATCTTCCTGGCACAAAATGGATTTGAAGCGGTTTTGAAATAGATGACCACGGCGCTGATGCCGACGGTTAAAAGATACCGCATAACCGGTCAACAACCGCTGCATCACCGTTGAAATTGGGGTTTGTCCGGTCCTTAAAAGCAGATGAAAGTGGTTGGCAACCAGCGCCCAGGCCATACAGCATGTATGGGTCTCTTTTACAATTTGACCCAACCGCTTTGAAAAATCGCCGTAATCCGCCTTGGATCGAAATATCTTTCGGCGCTCAATTCCTCGCGCTATGATATGATGCAAGGCACCGGGAGCATCGATACGTGATTTACGAGGCATAAGGGCTGATTAACACAATATAAATTTTAAGTAAACTGAATAACTAAACAACGTCCCCCCTCTTTTTGTCTGTTAAGCGCTTTATAGGCAAAATGTACAAAAGTTAAATACGACCCTTCTTTTTGTTTAATAGCCATTGTGAGGCATCATACAGATCTTCCGCTACATAATCGGTGAAGAGACCTGCTTCGGTCAAAAGGTGTTCGGCATCGTTGCCGTTTCCGGTTCGAACCAAAATGGAATGACCGCATCCGGCATTGAGCGCACATTGGATATCCCTGACACTGTCTCCGATCATCACAGAAGCCGCAAGATCAATATCGTATTTACGTTGCGCTTGACAAATTAAGCCCGGTGAAGGTTTGCGGCAATCGCACCCATCTGAGGGCAAATGCGGACAAATAAAAATATCGTTTATTTTGCCGCCTTTTGATTCGATAGCCTCTTTCATCTTGGAATGAACATACTCAAGTTCTTGCGCGGATATCAACGTGCGAGCAATAGCCGATTGATTTGTGATGACGATTGTCGTAAATCCGCTACGCGTGAGATCCCCTACCGCCTCGACACTGCGGGAAATAAAATCGAAGTCAGACCAGCCCTTGATGTAATCGGCTGAGTCCTGGTTGATAACCCCGTCTCTGTCTAAAAATACAACGTTGCGTAACAAATCAGTGCGCTCCGCTTGCTTTTTGGAATAATGGAAAAATGGAAGGCTGAAATGATAATTTTGTAAAATGCCTTATTTGGGCTTTATGGATTCGATGACTTTTGTGGTGCTTATCCCTTCAATCAAAGGAACGATGACCACTTTTCCACCTGCTTGTTCGACGATTTCATGTCCAACAACCTGCTCTGGCGTATAATCACCACCTTTTACAATAATGTCGGGTTTAAAGCTGCGAATCAGCTCTACCGGTGTCGCTTCATGGAAAAAAACAACCAGATCTACACCTGTAATACACGATAATAGTGCGGCGCGTTCTGCCTCAGGGACAATGGGCCTGGAATCGCCTTTGAGCTTTTTAACCGAAAGATCCGAATTCAACCCGATAATCAGCTTGTCGCCTTCATCGGCAGCTGAATGCAGCAGTTTTATATGTCCGATATGAAGGATATCAAAACAGCCATTGGTAAAAACGACTCGTTGGCCATTGCGCCGCCATTCAGCAATCATATCCTGTGCTTGATTTTTCGAAACAATTTTATTTACGCCATCTACCGTTCTACCCCAAAGACCTTGCTTCAGCTCACTTTCTAAGATGGGCTGGGTGCCGACCTTTCCGACTACGATACCGGCCGCAATGTTTGCCAGAGCTGCTGCTTCAGACATTTTGAGACCGCATCCGAATGCAGCCGACAGCGATGCGATTACCGTATCTCCCGCCCCGGAAACATCGTATACTTCCCGAACGTCGGTCGCAATGTGCTCGGCCGGCCCGCCACTCCGGAAAAGCGATATGCCCTTAGGCCCGCGAGTAACCAGCATATAATTTAAATCATATTTCTCGATCACCCTGTTTGCCTGACTTTCAAGTATCGTTTCATCGTCTTCAGGGAAAGGTGCAATCAGGTTTAGTTCCGCTGTATTTGGCGTTACACAGGTGGCACCGCTATACCGTTCCCAGGAAAGACCTTTAGGGTCAACAAATGCCGCCACGTTTTTTGACCTGCAGCGCTTGATGATATGTTGAACCACATCAAATTGGAATACCCCCTTGCCGTAATCTGAAACGATCACCACATCAGCTTCGGGCAAAGCTTTGTCAAAACTGTCGAGCAGTTCCTTTAAGATTTTTTTGGGTATCTCTTTCGAATTTTCTTCGTCCAGCCTTAGCAGCTGTTGATTTTGGCTGAGTATCCGGGTTTTCGTCGTTGTGGGATGGTTTTTTACAGGGATCAAATAGTTTCTTATACCCTCTTTTTTCAAAATGTCCTGCAAAGACGAGCCATTAGAATCATCGCCGCTTACGCCCAATAAAACCTGCTTACAGTCTAACCCTTTTAAATTCTTGGCCACATTACCGGCTCCGCCGAGGGTCAAGGTCTTTTTATCCACCCTTACAATCGGCACCGGTGATTCAGGAGAGATCCGCTCAACATCACCCCAGAAATAGCGGTCCAGCATAACATCACCGATTACGAGGACGGTGCAATTGGCAAAATCAGGATAGGCGATCACGATGATTCCTTTCCATGGGTTAGGGTTGATTCAATCATTTCAGCCCAGAAATGGAGGATGAAAATATGGACTTCTTGAATGCGGGCGGTAATATCAGATGGGATAATGATTGAGATATCCGCATGCTCAATAAGGCTTCCGCCCTTATTCCCGGCCAGGGCGATGGTTTGCATGCGTTTTGCTTTGGCTTGAACGGCAGCCTGGATGACGTTTTTAGAGTTCCCTGAGGTTGATATGCCGATCAGGATATCACCCGAAACACCTAGCGCTTCCACCTGCCTTGAGAATACTTCACTATAGGCGTAATCATTGGCGATGGCCGTGATAAGAGAAGTATCTGTATTTAATGCGACCGCCGGCCATGCGCTTCTTTCTCTTGTGAATCGCCCCACAATCTCTGCGGCAAAGTGCTGGGCATCCGAAGCAGATCCTCCGTTCCCGCAAATCAGAATCTTTTTACCGTTTTCAATGGTTTCGATAAGCATTCTGCCCGCATTTGAAATCGCTTCACTGAGTTGAGCAAGCGATTTGAAGCACGTTAAATGCTCGTTTAAAATTCGGTCAAACATAATATGGATTTACTCCTTTATGTATGACTTTTGCCTAACTTAATTATCGAGAAAGTCTTCGCGATATAGAATGCCGTCTGATAGTCAAGGAAGGAGGTTAAGCTTGTATGATAAACTATTTTCTTCTGCAATTTTTATTAATATAATAACATATTTGCAAGACTTAGACAATTTTTCTCTCGAGATATTAATTTGATCGCTTTGATCCCTGTGCAGTATTCGACAGTATTTTCCCCCAATAGATACACACAATGCACATTTCGCAACCCATGTTTTGCCTTTAACCCTAATACCTTTTACTTACTAAATTCCATTCACTCATTCAAGCCTGCCTCCATCAATTGATCCCCGGCCAAGTACCTTTAAATATATTCAATCTTTGCGTATATCTTACTATAATCCCCTGTACACAAAATCATACTTTTTTAGCAAAATCTTCGCCCAAGTAGCTTCGCAAATACATGAATCCCCCACATATTTATATAAATCAATGTAATTATTTATTGTTTAACTAATTGTATTTATATTTAAATTTTAGCGAAATGTAAATTCGGTAAAATTTAATGGAAATAAAAAAGGGATACCAAAAAAACATTTGGCATCCCTTTTGCTCTTACACTGGAGCAAGCTAAGCGAATCCCATAACCCCCTTGTGGGCCTGTCGCGTCCGCTTCCTTCCTCTTGGCCTGGCGGGCGGGTTTCAAGCTCGTAACCCGCCCGCCATCCGCCATCTAAAGAGGATTTTTTTTAAGCAAAAAACGCTAAACGGCATTCAACCCGGGTCTGAAAAGAACGAGCATTGGGGAGGGCCTGCGTTGCCACGCCTAAAATCTGTTATCCGTAATCTGAAGTCTGTTTTCTGTCTTCTGTCTTTCTTCCTCTGTCTTCTGTTTTTCCCTTTAGCATTGAGCTTTGGGCCCTGGGCCTCGGTTGCTGATGCCTCAAACGTTACTCTCGGCTGGGATTCCAATCCCGAACCCGATCTTGAAGGTTACGTTGTTTATCGCAACGCCGGATCTCCCGGACCCCCGTATGATTATTCCAATACGTTGCCGGAAGATGATCTTGTCGACCCGCTCCACCCAAAGGTAACCCTTACGGGATTAAGTGAAAACCAGGAATATTATATCGCCCTTACCGCTTACAATACAGAGGGCGTCGAAAGTAGTTTTTCAAATGATGTGTGTATGGTGTTCTTGCTTCTGATCTTAATCGCCGCTGTCAAATTTGGATTTAATAATCGTAGTCTATCACTTTAATGACAATTTAGGATTATCGGATAGTTTACCGGTTTTTGCGTCATTGGTTATCATCCCGACCCATCCTCCCGCACCTTCATCCGCCCTTTCAAAATCATCATCGCCAATTTTGCATTTAACCTCACCGTTTTTCTCCCAGGCCTCCGACACTTCCACACGCATTCCGTCCCTGAAAATGATGGTATCAGCGGAGGCCGGCCAAGAAAATGCCAGCAAAATTAGGCTTAAAGTAAGTATCTTCTTCATGTCGCACTCCATTTATTCTGGATAGCGGCTAAACTTATGGTGCTGAGCCGTCATCATTTAAAAAGCAATGCCATCTTCTTGCGGCTTTCGCCTTTTCTTCTATCCGGCCTGGAGTCCATTTGGATGACTGTCATTCGCCTGTCTTTTCCCCGTCTGCTGTTCTTGCGACGCTCACCTTTTCTTCTATCCAGCGCAGAGTCCATATAGGTGACCCCTATTCGCCGGTCTTTTCCGCTCCGCCGGTTTTGATACACATTTCTAAGCCTGAGAAGCGGCTGATCAACGGCGGTAGGCTGCTGGTCTATTCTGTCAAAAGATTTCATTTTTTATTCCTTCCTCTAAAATCTACGATGTACAAACGTGCATTGAATTTATGATAAGCAGGCAGATCCATGGCTGGCTCTGTCAAAAAATTTTAGTTTGATTGGCTCAATGCAAGGTTTCAGCTCTGCCAATTCTGACACCCTGCCATCTGTCTTCTCTTATCTGACACCTGACACCCGCCTGCGCGGCCGGAGCCGCCACGGCGCGGCGAAGGCCCGACACCTGAAACCTCTATCTGTAACGCTGAACCCTGAACCTTATATTAATCTTTAAAAAAAAACTTTAAAGTTAACACCGAGGCCCTCGGATGATACTCTGACGATTTCGCCGGTTACCATATGCCTCTCCCCTGTAATTGGAAAGGTGATTGTCATGGCAACTTCCTGCCCGACTGAGAAGTGTCCGCCGGTTTTAATAAAAGCGCCGTTAGAGCTGATATCACAAACCGGTGCTTTGAAGTCACAATCTCTGGTCTTACAGTTTGCGGTCGGCAGGATTTCGTTAAACCGCTTGCGGCCGTACTTTCTTCCTTCTATCTTATTTATAAAATGCCAATTTTTTGAATAAGATTTGACCATACCGAACACCCCTACGGAATAGACAAATATCAACCGTATCGGTATCGGACATAAAGAGAGAGTATGAAACCGCTTCTAATACTGCTCACAGCACTGTGGGCGAAATTGTCCGGCAGATTGTATTTTACTGAATTTTTTATATATTTTAATTGAAAGTTGTTCCCAATACAATACGGCAACCGGATGATTTTTCATCATACTTTAAGTGGGTCGACCAAAAAAGTATTAGGAATATTCACATAATGGGGTTAGATTAGATTAATACAAGAGTATTAGATTTTCGAGGTTCAATCTTCGAGGAGATATCAATTCCGCACACATGGTGACCCCGCTGCAGCAGCTCACTTAAGATTAAGACTTTTATGGCTGTTGGCCGGTCATGCTGACCTGGATTTCAACCCGGCGGTTCTTTTTTCGCCCTTCAGCTGTTTTATTGCTTTTTAACGGATTTTCCGGCCCCCTTCCAAAAGTTTTGATTTTTGATGGAGTAGTGCCCTGGCCGATGAGATAGCTTTTTACCATGTCCGCCCGGTATTTAGAGAGTTGTTTGTTATAGACTGCTTCCCCGCGTGAATCCGTAAAGCCTTCAACGGTAATCTTTAAGTCAGGGCGCCGGGAGATATATTTGATGATGTCATTTAAGGTTTCGTAGGATTGTTGAGTAAGTTCATTTGAATTGTGTTCAAAATAAATTATCGACCTTTGATCGATAACAAAACCCGACGGCTTTATATCCATTAATTCACTTTTCGGGTTGCTTTCTCTATTCTCTGTTTCTTTTTTATTCTCCGCTTTAGACAGAGAAGCGACTGCATTTGTATTGATTTCACCATTGTGCTGCGAGGTGTTTTTCCCGGTCGAATCAGCTTCCTTGATCAATGTTCCCTTCTCAATTTCGGTCTTAAATGCTTCTCTTTGTTCCTCCAACAGCCGGTAATTTTTTTGAGGCACAAATTCGTCCGGCTTCCAGCGGGCGGAACTCTCCGTCAGGGAACCGTAAATCTGAAATCCGATAAATGCCATAAACAAGACAATAATGAATGCCACCCCATACATAAGGCCGCGCTGCTGTTTTGGCCGGGGGGCCGCCATGTCTAAGTTGGGTTGGGCCTGACCTAAATTCGAATGCTCGCTTTGCGTCTTGTCCAGATCAATCGGGATCTTAAGTTCCTTTTCGCATTCTTTGATCATGCCGGCACCTATTTTCTTTAATCCTTCGGAATAGCCGGTCACCAGCGCGAGATCGCAGATAACATTGATGAGTCTCGGGTAGCCGCGGGAGAAATTAAAAACTTCCCGGGCGGCATCCGGTTTTAAAATTTCTTCGGTAGCACCTGCCATTTTAAGCCGGTGATGAATATAATCTGCAGTTTCCGGCTTTGACAGAGGTTCAAGCTGATAGTTTACGCTTATTCTTTGCCTGACCGCTCTATTTCTGTCATCTCTAATTAATTGATTGAATTCACTCTGCCCGATAAAGAAAATATTGATCAACTTGCGGTTATCCAGTTCAATATTGGACAGCAGTCGAATTTGCTCGAGCAGCTCATGATTCAGCCTTTGAGCCTCATCAATAATGAGCAATACAACTTTATCGGAAACATAAGATTCAACCAAAAATTGTTTGAATTCGATCAAAAAATCGCCTTTGCTGATGAAAACTTTATTCATGTTAAATTCATCAGAAAGGAGATTAAAAAAGTCCATGATTTCCAGATCCGGGTCCGGGATGGTTGCAATCAGAGCATTAACCTCGGTCATCCTGATAAGGGAGTTTATCAGAAGTGTTTTCCCGGTTCCGATATCGCCGGTAAGAACCAAAAATCCCTTGTTCTCCATAACTCCGTATTTCAGGGTGGCAAGGCCTTCCTTGTGCTTTTCGCTCAGCCACAGAAATCTGGAATCCGGGCTGATGTTAAAGGGCTTTTCTCTCAAATTGAAATGGTTTAGGTACATTGTTCGATATAATTCCTGATTATGGCAGTTGAGGTTAAATTGTGAATCAGCAGGAAGACACGTTTTACCCCCTGCATCCCTCCTGTTTTGTTTATGATTGCACGCTGAAAAGAGAATAAATCTGCAAGTTATATACCACCTGGCTGAAAGCAGGGTTAATTAAACCGGCGAATGCCGAAAAGGAAGGATAAATAATTGTATCTTACCGAAATTTAAAATATTTTTAATGAGGTGCTATGTTTTGACCGTTACAAAAATTCTTCTTTGGGAAGTCAAAGTAACACAGCCAGGCTAAAAAAATGAGAAACAATTTTCATATATATGTGAACTGCACGCCCCAGCTATTTTAAGCGTACCTGAAATCCCCGATGGTGTTGCGCCTGGATCCTATCAAACAGAAAGGACCCCTTTCGCCTTATTACCTCAGTCCTCAGTCCTCATACCTCAGTCCTGATTTCCTTTGCCCTTCTATTCCATCTCTGCGGTTACCCATTTTAACCTTTCCTCATAGGCTTCAATTCTCGCCAGATACTCCATTTTCTTGGATCTGTACTGTCCTTCCAAGCGCTTTAACCTTTGAGTGGTGTTAAAAAGATGATTTTCAATGCTGTTGGCTTCAGCTCGAATCCGGGAGGGGCTCCACATTTCATTTAAAGATAACATAGATCGCAGCCTTTCAAGTTTGGAGGTGCTTGATTTCCAGAACAGTATAATTTCGCCTTCTAATTCATCCTCTTAAATACTGACAGAAATAGAAGCAAAAATCGTGCAAATTCGGCTTTTAATTATAAAAAAATTACTTATCTGTTTAATTACAGATAGTTATGCTGTCCAAAAATAGTAACATCAAAAAAACATTATGAAAATAACAACCGACTATTGTGAATTTAATTTCACATCTGCAGACTTGCTTGAGAAAGGATTCCACGGAGGTTCATACACCCGAAGCCTGCTTGCCCGCCGTCCTGTCCCGTCGACATGTCCGGCGAAGCTTTAGCGAAGACGGAAGTTTTAACGAAGTCGGAAGCCTTGAATGCGAAGGAGGGACGCCTGAACCTTTGAACCCTGAACTCTGAACCCCCGATTTGCCTTGAACCTTTATCCTTTACCCTTTAACCTTCCCG
>Ga0255055_10003628_pt1 | contig 10364 bp, 6 predicted proteins | sample JV7_2_27_MG_FD_188633 | JGI IMG/M metagenome (GOLD analysis project Ga0255055, IMG submission 188633) | Seawater microbial communities from Jervis Inlet, British Columbia, Canada - JV7_2_27 | ecosystem: Environmental > Aquatic > Marine > Inlet | place: Canada: British Columbia | collected... | reverse complement strand
CTCGCCGCCCCCGTTCTCCGTGTTGGCGCCCGGCCCTGCGTCCCAGCAGGCAACGACCGGGTCGTCCCTCCAACGCGGCGGGGGCCGCTCCCATTTGAATGACTGTCGACCGCTTCGGAGACAAGCCCGCGCGCTCCGGGGCAGAATGCGTGCAGCCCGGACCCGCGCCAGCGACCGACGCTGTCTCAGTGGCGGTAGATTATGGCCACTCGCTCCTCGAGGTCAACGAAACTCGGTGAAGCCTGGGCCACAAATTGGGCGAGGTCGCCCCACCAACGCTCTTCTCCTTGGACGGGCGAGCTGACGGGGGCCGAATTCTCGAAAGCCTGAGAGCTTCGTCACATCTAGGGCCCCACACTGCGCCGATACTACGAGCCGAGACCGGCTGGGCGCCTGGAGACCTCGGCTGTCGAGGTGGGCTTTCCGGCTTGCCGGACGAGGAGGTACACACCGATGGGCCGAAGACTCTGTCTGATCCTGATCCTCCTTGTGCTCCCCGCGGGGCAGTCATGGGCTCAGACGACACTGCGGGATTCCGGCCCGGTGGCTGCCACCAGAGACGGGCAGGTGATCGAGAACCTGCGCATCACCTCGACCCGCGGCGATGGCATCACGGTCAACGGGCGCGACGACGTGGTGATTCGCAATGTGGAGATTCTTCACGCGGGTGGCGCGGGGATTTGGGTCCAAGACGCAGACCGCCTTCTCATCGAGAACGTGTCCATCACCCACACCGGCGCCCCGCCCTTCGGAGAGAACCCGAACTCGGACCGCAACAACATCCACGTCTACCGCTCCTCGAACCTGACCGTCCGTCGAGCCAAGCTGGTGCGAGGCTCCACGGGGATCTATCTGGATCGCTCACCCGACGCGAAGATCTCCATGGTGGAAGGCCACGACTTCCGCGGCCTCTTCCCACGAGGGCAGCTGGTCCAGTTCGGGGAGGGAAGCCACCGGGGGCTGATCGAGGACTTCTCGGTGGAGTGTCCCCGGGAAACCTCCTTTACCGAGGACAACATCAACGTGTTCCACTCATCCGACATCGTCGTTCGTCGAGGACTCATCGACGGGAACAACTCCCACTCGGGCGTCGGAGTGATCGCCGAACAGGCCAAGGGCTATACGAGCGGCTTGCTGGTGGAAGACGTGGATGCGGTCCGGATGGGCAATGGATGCTTCTCGGCCTCTCCCGGCTTCGACGTCACCTTCCGGCGCACCCGCTGCAAGTCGAACATCTGCGAAGCGCAGAACCGGAGGATGGCGGACGGCAGCATCGATACCGTACGCGGTGGCCGGCCCCTCTCGAATGCCCTGGGCTGGGCGGCGGGGATGAACTCGCAGAACGTGAGGATTCTCGATTCCGTCTATGCGGATTGGTGCAACTACAACCTGGTCTGGCCCCGGTCGAACTTCGAGACCGTCGAGCTGAGGGAGCAGGATTTCACGCTGCGATCTCCGATTCGACTCACCTTCCCCTGGGAACCGGGGCACACGGGGGAACCGACCGAACGGCCCCGTCCTCCCATCCTCCTGCCCTGATCGAATCGGGGGCCGTCTCCCCACTGGATCAGCTTCTTCGGGATTGGGCCGGCAGCCAGAGATGCGGAGCAGGCGTGACCGGAGCAAGCGTCAGACGCTTGCGAGGTGGAACAGCGGGGACTCCGCTTCAGCCACCTGTGCGGGGATCTGCGGCGCGCACGCCGGTGGATCCGGAAGCTCCCCCTAACAGACCGCGGCGGTCGAAGACCTCGAGCAGTCTGCTAGCGGCGAGGGCGTGCCCCGAGGGCCTCCAATGCCCATCGGCCTCGTAGTAGATGTCTGGGCGCTCCAGCTTCGTCGGCATCGCCACGGCGGGAATTCCCCGGGCCGCGAAAAGCTCGTCCAACGGGACCCGACGGGAATCTGGCATGTCCACGAGCAGCCCAACCACGGGCCAGCCGCTCGTCTCGCAGACGCGGAGCACCGCCTCGAGGATTCGCAGGGTGAGCCGCTCGCCCCGCGTTCCCAGCGGTGCCACGCTCACCTCGGGGAGCTGTTTCGCGAGGCCCACGAGGTATGAGCGGTCCAGCCCCGGAATCATCTCGATCACAGACTGGAGCGTCCTCAGCGGACCCGGCGGGGGGACTGGAAGCTCGCGAAGCTCGCCGTCTGGCGCGAGCGCGAACAGGCCCTCCATCAGATTGTCTCCGAAATCGTTGCGGTGCATCTGCAGAACGACGAGTTCCGGGCGATAGCGGGAGGCTTCTTCGCGCAGGAACTTGAGCCAGCGACCGTTTCCGCTATTGCCAACCCCGGCGTTCACCACCGTCAGCGAGGCGGGGCCGCGCGCCGTCAGGGCCCTCGCCACACGCCGGGGGTACTCCTCCCCGTCGTTCACGCCGTATCCCATGGTGAAGGAGTCGCCGAGGAAGAGGATCGAAGGAGCTCTCGGATCCGCCAACTCGGGTCCCCGAAATCCCCGCTCATTGGTGGAGAAACGCATCGTGAACTCGGGTGTGATCCTCTCGGTGGAGAAGCTCTTCTTCAGGCGCCTGCCGTAGATCGGATCGTAGACGGAGAATGAGGGTCCGACGTTCCGCACGGGCACGAAGGCACGGACCACCAGCTCAGCGACGAACAGGGACACCGCCAAGGCAGTCGCCGCGATCGCGAGGTTCTTGCCCAGATTGCGCCTCATCCTATCGTCGATAGGGAGCCCCATCGGCGACGTCCACCGAGATCGCATTCTACAGTCGAAGGCTCTGTGAATCTAGTAGACAAGTCCGTGTCACCATTCCGACTGCTCCAGAAATGCGACGGCATAACGATGCCGTGTAGAGATCGAGGATTTCTGAACCGATCCGGCTCGGTCTCTAGGGGAGGAACTTCCCGGGTTCGCCGAGCTTGCGGGGCAGGTACTACTTTCGCAACGTCGGGCGACACGAACTCGAAGCCAGCGGCGTGGTCGCCCTGGGGGAGTGGGTGGGCAGCTTCTCAGCTCCCGATTGGGGTCGGTCGAGTTGCCCGAAGATGGATTCGTCGTAGCGCATCATTCTGTAGATCGGAGAGCGCACGAAATCATCCCCCTCCTGGAAGAGGGGAGTGTGGTATTCCCAGACGATGTCACCCTCTCGCGTGACCTCGAAGACGTGCCCGCGATCCGACTCCGTGATCAGGGTGTCGCCGTTGGGAAGACGTTGAGCGGATCCGCGAGTCCTGGACCAGAACGATTCCGGCGGATCTCCCACGTACTCCCATTCGATCCGCCGGGTCAACGGATTGAGTTCGATGACGCGGCTCCATCCGCGCGAAAGGCCGTTGTCGAAGATCAGGATGTTCCCGTCGTCCAGCAAGGTGGCATGATGGGCCTTGTCGAGCATTCCCTCGCCCCAGCTCCAGACGAACCTCTCCTCATCGGGATCGACGACGGCGATCAGATCACGGTTACGAACCGAGATCAAGAGGTCTCCCCTCTCGCAAAGGCCCTCGACGTCGCGATCCAGCACCTGGATCGAATTGGTGTGGAAGAGGTCGTAGCGTTCCCGAAAGCGCCTTTGCGGTGGGATGAACCGCCGCAGCAGGTAGAGGCTCCGGGTGAGCCAGAGATCCTTCCAGTCGAAGTGGTCGAGGGAGGGACAGTCTCCGAAGACCTCCAGCAGTGAGATCTCGCGCCGGATCTTCCCGTCCGGCGAGAGCTCGGCAATGAAGTCGTCGACGACGAAGACCGCTCCTCCCGAACGGGGAACCCGGCGCAGCCGTCGACCGAGCGTGTAGATCTCACCCAGGAGTCCCAACCGGACGTCGTGGTGCGCGTGGAGCTCGGTTCGCCAGCGGATACTCGAATCCGAAGCGAATTCGAGGACGGCGTGGTTCCGGTGGACCGCGAGAAATCTTCCCTTGGAAAGAGGCTCGACGTGATGCCACCCCTCGGCTCCGCCGTCGGGGAACATGGTATGCACCGGTTCTCCGTACATGTCCAGGAGGACCACGCTCCAGGGAGTTCGGAGGATGAAGAGATTCACGCCGGGCGAGGCACGATCCGTCTCGAAGCGTGTCACGCCGCACTTCTCTCGATCTTCGGGCGCCACCACCTCGAATCGGTCCAGGTACCCGATGGCGCCGAGCTGCTCTCGAAGGGAATCGCCGGTCGCCGAGGCGGCGGCAGCGGAGGCGGCGTGCGTTTGCCCTGAAAGGCAGACGCAGGCCGTGGCGATCGCCAGGACGAGAAGAACGCCGGGAATGGCTCCGTTTCGCAGTCGCTTCATGTGCGCTTCCCGCGTGGCGCGCAAGGCCCGCCTACTGATCGGAGCCCGCGTAGCCCAGCGCACGCAGGCGCGCTCGCAGCTTCTCCGACAGCTGAACCGTGGGGAGATCTTCGATCCGCAGGGCTCGGCGAAGACCGTCACTCGAAGCGATTCGCTTCGCCAGCAAGGTGTCCGCCTCGGCAACCACCTCCTGCCTCGACGACGCGAGCGACTGGAGCTCGCCCGGATCGTCGAGCAGGTCGTAGAGATCTCTGCGCCCGGTGTCGGCCTCCACCACGTACTTCCAACGACCGCGCAGCAGGACCATGATCTTCTCGCCGTAGTGGTAGGTACCGTTGGCGAAGAGCGCTTCGGGCGGATCCGGGTCGACCTCCGGATTCCAGTAGCCCTGAAGCGACGGCGAGCTGAAGCCGTGCGCCTGGGTCTCCAGCCCGAGCAGGTCCACCAGGGTGGGGGTCAGGCTTTCGGTCGAGACCGGCGCGCCGATCCGGGTCTTGAATCGGGACCCGGGCAACTTGAAGGCGAGTGGGACGCGCAGCACCTCGTCGAACAGGCTGTGGCCGTGCTCGTAGTGGCCGTGCTCCCAGAACTCTTCGCCGTGATCGGAGGAGAAGGCGATCAGGGCGCCATCGTACAGGTCGAGCTCCTTCAAGGCGTCCAGCAGTCGACGGATGTTCGAGTCCGCGTAGCGGATCTCCGCGCGATACAGCTCGCGTACACGATTCTTGTCCCCATCGCTGAGCTTGAGGTTTCCCGCCTGGACGTTGGTCACGGTCTCCCAATCGCCCCAGAAGTCGTCGATGCTCGTGTCCTCGCGGGTGGGTGGCGCGAACGCGGGCGGTGGCCAGTAGGGCCAGTGCGGATCCAGGATGTGCATCCAGAGGAAGAAGTGCTTGTCCCGGTTGGAGCGGACCCAGTCCACGGCCACGTCTGCAATGCCTTCCGTCGACACGAAGAGGTCCGGGTATCGGTTCGGCCGCAGCCGAGACAGCAACATCGAGCCGAAGCTGAGACCGTAGTCACCGCGGGCCGGGAATTGGTACAGCTCGAATCCCTGGTGGAAATTGAAGGACGGATCCAGGTGTTCGTTCAAACCGATTCCCACCGTGTGGTAGCCGGCGCCGCGCATGTACTCTGCGACCGTCTTGACCTCCTCGGGCAGGCCCACTCCGATCGAGTTGGCGCGATGAACCAGGGGGGAGAGTCCGGTGAGGAGCGTCGCCACGGAGGGCTTGGTCCAGGGCGCCGCGGAGCGGGCGTTCTCGAAGACGACACTGTCGGCCAGGAGCGAGTCGACTGCCGGCGTCGGTTCCGCGCGCTCCCCCTCGACGAAGTCCAGGCGGAGAGTGTCGACGGTGATCAGGACGACGATCTGCGGCCTGTCGTCTTCCACGCTCGAAGGAGGTGGATTCGCGCCGTGGTTCGGGAACCCTTCGAGAACGGGACTCGCGATCACCAGGAGGAAGAGGCCAGCCAGGATCCGGAGCACCGGGAGTCTCGCCGAGAGCATCAGCAGTGCGGAGATCGTCCCGGCCCCGATCAGGGCGAAGGCGCCCGAGACCAGCAGCCGCGCTGCGGCGTTCGACGCCGAAAGGGGATAGGCGAGGCACCAGGCGAGGAGGAGCGCGAGCGCCGCGCCGAGGGGCGCCGCCAGGATCAGGGCTGCCGCCCGGGATCGAACCCAGGGCCGCCCCCGCCAGCGGTCGCTCAGGAGCAACGCCGCCAGGGAGGCGGTGAGCAGCGTGAGCGCAACCAGAGCGAGCAGGACGAGCCCACTCTTCCAGGCAACTTCGCGACGCAGCACCGCCACCACCGGCCAGAGCAGGGCCAGGAGACTCGAGAAGGTGCCCAGAGCCACGGCGATCGACGCGGACGAAGCGCCGAGGCGCCGCAGGGGGAGGGTGGCCACGCCCCAGAGAAGCAGGTAGGCGCCGGCGAAGATCCCGAGCGTGAGCGCCAGCGGCAGGAACAGGGCGGGGAAGAATCGAAACGCGCCGGGATGATCGAAGGCGCTCATCCCCAGGTTCAGGAAGGCCGCGCAGAGCGACGAGGCCAGGAGCCCCGCGGCGAAGTTCCCGAGCTGCGAGCCCCCTTGCGACTGGCTTTCGGGCGCGGTTGTCATCGGCTGGGATCTTTCCTCCGACTCTCCTTGGAGATCGGACGGCGCGCGAAGCCGCTTGAGCGAGCTCGATCCGGGTCAGGGGACGAGGCGGCGCACCAGTCTCGCCCTCTGGTATGTCTCCCGCATGAGGTCCGCCAGACGAACGGTCACCAGGCTGGAGGTGCGCTTGCACGCGTCGAACTTGCCCACCAGACGCACCTCCCTCCCGCGCTTGCCTGCCAGGCTGGCCTTGTAGACGTTGACGCCCGCCGTGCCCTCGGTTTCGAGCCCGCCGAGGTCATACCAGCGCATGCCGCGCTCCTTGAGCCAGCCGACCAGCCACCAGGAGAGAACGTATCCGGCGCGCAGGCGTCGTGCCTCCTCGTTCGTCGCGTGCCAGAGGGAGACGCCGGTGTCTCCCATGGTCGAGGTCACCGCGACGGCCACCGGCTCTCCGCGGTGCCAGCAGGCGGCGATGCTCGGCTCGAGGTCTGCTGGAAGGCCGGCCTGGATCTCTTCGAGGTGCCCGATGTCGCTGAAGTCGACGAAGTGCTTTCGGCGCTGCATCTCGTTGTACACGCGTCGGAAGACGACCAAGCCCTCTTCTCCTTCGAGCGGGGTGACCTGGAGCTCGTCCTGCGGAGCGCGCCGGAGGTTGTAGCGAAACTTGCTGTGCGCTCTTCGATGCAGCTCGTCGATATCGAGGGAGAGGTCGAGGAGCAGCGTCCGGTAGGTGGAGAGTCGGGGCCTGGGAACGAAGCCCTCGCTCTCGAGGAGCGAGACGAACGCATCCCCCTCGTCGTCGAAGATGCGGGGCATGAGCCGCAGCAGCAGACCTCGCCTCTCGGCGTAGTGCTCGCGCAGCGCCGCCAGCATGCGCTGGAAGACGAGCGGGTCCGGGTCGCCGCCGTGCGGCCGCCAGAGGGGCCCCCAGTTCAGGTAGGCCACGCCGGTTCGGAGCAGGGGAGCCCGCAGGACGGCGAGCTGGGCGGCAGCCACGCACTGTCCGTTGCGCCGGAGCACGATGTGGCTCAGGTTGGGCTCGCCCCAGCGGGCGGCACCGTAGGACCAGGTCTGGTGGAAGCCGGCATCGTCGAAGCCGCGTACCACGGCGTCCCAGCGGTCCCGGTCGAAGCCGTCGATCTCGACCTCGTACTCCGAAGCGGAGGTGGCGGCTTCCTCGAGCCTGGTGGCGTCGGTGCCGAGCACGGCGTAATCGACTCCCCCCCAGGAAACGCGGTTGGCCGCGCCCTGCTAGCGCCGCGAGTCTCTCGCCCTTCGGGGCAGTCCCCTTTGGGGAGCGGGCCGGACCTTCCGGCCAGGAGCGGGCAGTGCGCCGGGCCTATTGTAGCATTTTAACCCCAATTTATGGGTGTTTTCTTGCTCGTCCCCCTCACCGCATGTCGCAACGCCACTCCAGGGGAACGGCGTCCGCGTCCACCTGCCCCAGGGCCTCCTGGCCCCGGGCCTGGAACCAACTCAAGGGTCCTTCGGTGTTGTCCCACGCGAAGTGCGCTTGGCGGAGATCGCGGAGGTGGTAGGTGTTGTGGTCGAAGACGTTGCTCTCAAAGGCGAGTGTCCAGGCCGGGTCGAAGTCCGCCCCGACGCCGGCCAGTCCGCGAAGGCCCAGGAAGGTGATCTCGTTGTCGTGCACGTCGTTCCCGGTGGCTTCGTAGTCCCCACCCTCCCCGCTCCGATCCTGCCAGATCACGGCAATCGCGTTTCCGTAGTCGGCGGCGACCTCCACGCGGTTTCCGTACACCTCGACGTCGTTCGATGTGGCCACGAGAATGTTCGCCCCGTACAACCAGCGCGTGTCCTCGCCGTTTTGGCCCACCCAGTTGTCGCGAATGACGGCGTCGTGGCTGATCTCGTGGAAGATGCCCTGGTCCCGGTTCCTGAAAACGACGTTCCCTTCGTAGAGCGAGTGCACGTTGTCGATGTCCGTCCAAAGGCCGGATCCCCTGTTGTCGTGGACGCAGTTGTCGCGCACCGTGAGGCGGGTCGTGAAGGAGAACTTGGCGCCACCCGCCTCCCACGCGGAGAGGAAGCCGGCGAAGTTGTTGTCGAAGATCTCGTTGTCCTGGATCAGGACGTCCGCCCCTGCTGCGTCGATTCCCAGCTGACCATTTCGGTGCACGACGTTGTTCAGCACGCGGCTGTCCGTGTACACGCGGATGCCCGTCCCGTGGTTGAGGCGCACCTCGTTGTCCTCGATGTGCCACGCCACGTTCGGGAGCCGATCTCCGATGGCCCCGACCTGGGCGGGCGTCGCGTACTTCTCGACGATCAGGCCGTGGATCTTGACCGAGGGAGCCTCCGGGACGAAGGCCGAACGCGTGACGCTGATCTCGACCCCGTGACCTTCGGGATCGTCGGCAAAGTAGACCTTGTCCTCCTGGTAGTCGAAGTACCACCTGCCAGGTCCCACTTCGCCCAGGGAAGCCACATGCTGCAGGGGCACGTCGTCGAAGTAGAGGTCCTCGGGACGATAGCAGCGCCGTGCTCCCTCTTCGCAAGTGCCGGTCGCTTGACCTTCCTGGGTCTGTCCCGGAGCGACGTAGAAATCCTCGCTCCTTTCGAACTGCGTGAGGAGTCGCGCTCCGGTCAGGATGGTCCAGCGAGCGCACTCGGCGTCCCGCTCGCCGTAGAAGGCGTCGCCCGCCTTCGGCGAGATCTGCTGCAGCCGATGGACCCCGGCCTTCAGCAGGAAGGACGTGCCTTCCGGATGGGAATCGACCGCGGCCTGAATGCTCTCGCCCGCACGAACGACCACGGCGTCCGGCGGTGTCTCGCAGCCGCCGGCGCCCTCCCCATCGGGGGGCGACGGGCGGCCCTGTACGCAGCGATCCGCTGCCGGCAGCACTGCCAGTAGAATCAAGCCAATCAGCAGATGGTGGCGACCCGTGTTTCCCTCCCTCTCGTTACCCATGCTTCCCTCCCTCCCGTTCGGAAGGTCCTGGCCGGGGGGAACGGGCTCGCCGCAGCCTCGCGCAGCTCCCGTCGTTGGAGCTCGAGCGCGGCGATCCCGCATCCGAACAAGCTCCAGAAGCAGATGCCTGCCTGCGGTCCCTCCAGGAAGACGTCGAAGCTGGCGTTCACGACGAAGGCCGTCCAGTAGGCCAGGATCCACAGATCGAAGCGCGCCCACCCGTCGCGTCCCGTGGCGCGGGCGCGCAAGTGCGCGCGCAGCAGGGAGAGTGCGAATACACCCTGCATGAGGACCCACAGCCCCAGGCCGGGGACTCCCGCACGGGCCAGAACGTTCAGGTGGCCGTTGTGAGGGCTGCGCAGCTTCCCTCTTCTGTGCACCTGGTAGCCATCATCGTCTGCCAGGTTGATGCCAAAGCCCTTTCCCGTCCAGAAGTAGCCGCCGAAGAACGTGTAGTCGACGATGTCCGTCCACCACTGCAGACGCCACTCGCGTGTGCCGTCGAGGACGGGCCTGGAGCTCCCTCCGAAGGTGCTCTCTACGTTCGCCATGATCTGTTGGGGGGAAATCCTGCGACCCTTGCCGAAGTCGAGCTGCGCTCCGACGAAGAGGAACAAGCTGGTTGCGATGGTTCCGAGCAGGAGGGGTTTCCAGAGGCTGCGGAACCCCCCTCTCAGTGAAATCACCGCGAAGGCCGCGACGAAGGCGAACATCCCGCCCCGGTTCTGGGAGCCGGCCAGGACGAAGCCCGCGAGCACGGCAGCCCACCAGATCCACTCCCACGGAAGCGGGCGAGCGCGCTCGCGCCCGGTGCGATGAAGACCCAGAACGAAGAACGTGGTGCAGCCCGCCAGGTGGACGGCCATGTCCCCGGGCTTCGGGGAGAGAATCGCGATCCCGTCACTGCCCGGAACCGCGGGAAGCGCGTGCCGGAACAGCCCGGAGACGAGCAAGCCCACTGGGATCCATAGCAGGAGCCAGGGAAGGACCCTGGCGTAGCCGGAGACCGCCCGCGGAAGCCAGCCGGTGCGCAGCAGGGCCGACGCCGTGGCCAGCGCGAAGGCGGCATAGCCCCAGAGAACCGCGT
>Ga0255055_10003627_pt1 | contig 10367 bp, 15 predicted proteins | sample JV7_2_27_MG_FD_188633 | JGI IMG/M metagenome (GOLD analysis project Ga0255055, IMG submission 188633) | Seawater microbial communities from Jervis Inlet, British Columbia, Canada - JV7_2_27 | ecosystem: Environmental > Aquatic > Marine > Inlet | place: Canada: British Columbia | collected... | reverse complement strand
TCCTCACTGAGGATCGGAAGATCATATTCTTGTAACGCGTCCGTTATGATTTCATGGGATTTTTGATCGGCAAGGGTTAAGGGAGATTTGTCGGATTTATACTCCACCGCGAAATCCTCCGAGCGGTACACTTCTATAATGGCATTGCCGGCGGCGATGGACGCCTGGATCGATCTCAAAATATACGGCTTTAGGTCCATTTTTTTCCGTTTATATTCCAGAGTGAACTGAATACCACTAGGCGGCCGGATAATTAATTTCGGTTAATTTATTCTTAATGCTATCTTCGGTGGCCGGCGTGTCCCATTGCACCTCAACACTTTTGCCTTCGATGTCGCCTGCCACCGTTGAAACCCCATCTAGCTCGTTTAATTCGGTTTTGATGGCATTGACACAGTGGCCGCATGAAATACTGGGGATTGAAAATGTTTTTTTCTCCATTGGATATTCCTCCTGAATTTTTTATAAAAAATTTTACCTCAATTAGAGCTATTCTGAGTTGTCTTAATAGTTATACACATTCAGATGATGTCAAATGGCTGCTTTAGGCTGGCCGCCTAAGGATATGAATGTGGCGGCAGTACAAAATTTTAAATAGCTTTTTTAATGCCGGCAGTCATAATCTATTTTATGCTTTTACGATCCTGTCGGGTATCTCCATATTCAGATATGAGGTCCAAAGCTAAATGGGGCAGTTTTGAGCCATTTATAAATACCCTATACCCCTATAGGGTATTTATACCAAATACTATACATGCCAATATTTAATGTCAAGCCTTATTTTTAAAAGTTTGACAATTTTATTAATAATGTATAAAAGAATACGTAAGATACCCCCTATAGGCATATGTCATTAGGAGATAAAATAATGCCATCTTATTTAAAGGATAAAAAGGAAATACAGGTACGTCTCCGAAAATTGGAAGGGCAGTTGAAAGGGATCCAGCGAATGATTGAAGGGGAGAAATATTGCGTGGATGTACTCAACCAGCTTTCAGCCGTAGTTGCAGCTACCCAGAGCGTCGCTTCCATCATTCTTAAGGATCACATTCAGGGCTGTATTCGAGATGCCTTGATCCACGATGAAAACAGTGACGATCATGTGAACGAACTGTTGACGGTGATCGAAAGGTTCACCAGCAAGAAATAGGTTCTAGTTTGCTGGGCCATCCCTTGCGGAGGACGTAACCTTATCGAGATTAGGTCTTATAGCGGATTGCGAATGCTTCAAAATCAGCGGGTGTTAGAATTTGCCCGAAGCGTTCACCATGTTTGCTGTTATCTTTGTAAAAGCGCAGACAGTCTTTGACAATTTCCATTACCGCATTCTCATCATAAATGCCGGGGAGTTCCTTTGCTAATTGAGGATGCCGACCGAGTTTGCCCCCCAGCTGTACCCGGTATCCTTTTTTGCCTTCGATAAGGCTTCCGGTGGGGCATACCGGAATGCACTTGCCGCATTTCAGACATAGATTGTCATCGATTACCGGGACTTCTTTTTCGGGATGAAGAAAGATCGCATCTTCCTTGCAGGCCTCGACACAGGCTTCACACATCGAGCAGGGTTCATCGGTTACCACAGGCGCACAGGCGCCGATGATACCGATGTCTTTTATTTGCGGCTGGGAGCATGCATTGGGGCAGTCTGCCAGCGTAATTCGAAATTCATGGTGAAACTTCAAATCGCCTTTTACGCTTTGTTTCAGAAAGTCGTGCAAGTCTTCTTTTGCAACATCAGCTTCAATCTGCGCGATCAACTGATCGCTGACGATCGCCCGGTTCGGGCATCCGCTGGGACCGAAACAGGTCTCGATCTGGTATCCTTTGATTTCTGAACTCATGCTGGTCAGATAACGGGCCTGGGTTGCTTTGACATCTGCCAGAGATACCGCCTGTTTGCCGGTTTCTATAGCCTCTTTTTCGACCCGTGCCTTTACCCGTTTCCGGACAAAAAAGGGGACTTTTTTAATCGCTTCTTCAGCTTCCGGCATCCATTTCATCAGCGTTTCCTCAAAAACGGTTTGGTGAACCTCCGATTCGTTTTTTACCATCTGCAGCGCTTTTTTCGATATTTCACCCACTGAACGCCTTATGATATGCCCGTCGAGATAGACGTTTAATTTCGCGCTGTCGTCCTTTAGTTGGTTGAGTATGGCCTCAGTTTTTTTATTTCGCTGCGCCCCTGCTGCCCAGGCTGCCAATCCGCGCAGATACGGATCGTCAGTCTGCATGTAAGGGTGCAGGTAATCAACCGAATTTTTTAAAAGCTGCGGCCGTGCGTGCGCAAGCCGGCCGACACCCCATAGGGCACCTCGCTGAAGGGCCTCATGTTCAAGGAAGTTCCCATCGAGTCGGATGTAAGAAATCAAAATACACCAGAACTCCCCGGCCAGGTTTTCATTGCGGGCCATGATCTCGCCCATGGCCTCCGGACATCCCCAGCCGATGCCGCCGGATTCATCGTTGAGCTGCCACATGTACCGGCGCATGATCACCCGGGCAGATTCCATGTCCGCATCGGCCAAGCGGCCGACAATTTCCCCCATGGCCGTTACCGCCCGCCATTTGAGTAATTCATCCAGGCTGCACAGAAATGAAAAAAGCGGGTTAATGGCCTTTCTGGCCGGCATGCGGCTTATTTCTGCCAACCCGCTTTCAAAATTTTTCTGCAGAAGAAGCTTCTGGATCTTTTTTTTAAGCTGCCGGCCCGTCTGTTGATTCTTCCTCATAATTAAAGTTCTAAATATAATACCTGGATTTTGCACGAGTCGGAGGCTTTCATATAAAAGGAGAAGCTCCTTAATCTTAAAAAACCAGATGCTTCATGCCGCAAAGCGGTGCACTTAAGGCTGAGGCTATCCGCCTCAGGCGGATGCCTCTGCCTTAATAATCCGCCGGAGGCGGACCGATGGAAGCCTCCGGCTCGCCCGCCCTGTTGGGTCGTAGCTGAAAGCGAAGCCCAAAGGGTGAAAAGTAATGAGATAAAATGATTTCCATCCATTAAACCTAACCCCAACTTCTCATTAATTTTCATGCAAGATTCAGGTATCCCAGTAAATACAGTTAACGGGACAATATTTTATGGCGTCATTTACGTCAGATTCAGGATAGACCGTTAATTCAATGACTTCGATATAACCGGCATCATTTAATCGAAATACCTGCGGACATGTTTCCACGCACACGCCACATACGATACACTCACTGAGTTCAACGATCGGAACATTCATTTTATTCTTTAACTGCTTTTCCAATTTTACGGCCATACGCATAACAATTATCGAGTCCTTCTTTGTCCGGCACATACTGAATTTTTAGGCCCGGATCGATAATATTAAATTTCATCGCCTCAAGCTCTTTAGTGATCATTTTTACCGCCTCACCGCTCCATCCATAGGATCCAAATGCAGCGCCGATTTTGTTTAGCGGTTTCAATCCTCTCATATAGGATAAAAAATCCGCCAGAGAGGGAAACAGCCCGTTGTTCAGCGTCGGCCCACCCACGACGATTGCCTTGGCGTCAAAAACTTCGGTCATGACTTCGCTGCGGTGCCATTTTCGCAAATGCAAGGGCTTGGTCGGCACACCTTCTTTATTAATACCAGCGGCGATGGCTTCAGCCATTTTTTCGGTACTGTGCCACATGGTATCGTATATCACCACCGCTTTCTTTTCAGGTATTTGTTCGCACCATTTTACGTAAGCATTAATGATCTTCACCGGTTCTTCGCGCCAGATAACCCCATGATCAGGACAGATCATGTTAAATTCCATACCCGAGTCGATGATATTTTTAAGGTATTTTTTTATTAACGGGACATAAAGAAGCAAAATATTGGCGAAGTATTTTTTCGCATGGACCATGATGGCATCGCCCGTCTGGTCGTCAAATCGCTCGGGCCCTGCAAAATGCTGGCCGAAGCCATCACTGGAAAAAAGGATTTTATCCTCTTTTAAATAGGTAAACATGCTGTCGGGCCAGTGGACCATGCGGGTTTCCAGAAAGCTCAGTGTTTTTTTGCCCAGGCTCAGCTCCTGGCCGGTCTCGACGGGATGATAATTCCAGTTGTGAGAAAAATGGCGGGGCAGGTTCTTGCTGCCCATTTTTGAGCAATACAGGGGTTTGTCCTCTCCAACCCGGTGCATCACCCGAGTCAACCCACCGGAATGGTCCAGCTCTGTGTGGTTGCTAATGACATAGTCGATCTTCTTAGGATCTACGATTGCGGAAATATTGTCGAGCAATTGATCCGCAAAAGCTTTTTTGACGGTGTCAAGCAACGCTATTTTTTGATCGACAATTAAAAATGCATTATAGGTTGTTCCCAAATCGGTCGAATACCCATGAAAATCCCGGATGTTCCAATCGGTAACACCGACATCATAAACTCCTGGTGCAATTTCTAATGGTTCCATTTTCCTCTCCACTTCGATGATGTCCTCTAAATATGTGGGTAATAGCCGGTATTTTGTTGAAATTTCAGGCAAAACCAGCGCAGAGATAAAATATAAACATGTTTCTTCCCCGCGCAACCGGCCGGTCTATAAACAATTGATGCCCTTATCGTCAGCGGATATTTCGCCGGCAAAAAAGGGCATCGAATTCGGTTCGAGTCTAAAAATCAGGTCACGATTTAAGGTTTACTCTTTTTCAAAGTCAGCCTTGGGAGCGCCGCATACCGGGCATTCCCAATCATCCGGTACGTCTTCCCACTTGGTACCGGTGGCTACGCCATTGTCCGGATCACCTTGTTCTGGATCATAGACATACCCACAGATCGCGCATACATACCTGTCCATCATAATCCTCCTTTTTTTTATTAGTTAGTCGACGATTAAACCGTTATATCGATAGCGGTGATTTTTTTTGTCCAACCTGATGTCCAATTTCTTCTATACTGTTCAACGATCAGATTCAAGTCAATTTTTAGGCTTCCTTACTTTAATTCCTTAATCAGATTTTTGACGTTGTTTTCGATTTCATCGCGGACCGTGCGCATAAAATCAGGCGGCTTTCCCGCCGGGTCCGGCAGATCCCAATCCAGCATCTGAGCCCCGGGCACATAAGGACATTCCTCCCCGCACCCCATGGTGACAATAAAATCCGGGGCATTGTTTGAAATCGCCGACGCGATGCTTTGCGGAACGCGAAAGGCCATATCGATCCCCTTTTCGTGCATGGCCTTGATCATATCAGGATTAACCTGAACAGCCGGTTGGCTACCGCCGTTGATCACCTCGAATTTGTCCCCTGCCAGATATTGGGCAAAGGCACTGGCCATCTGGCTGCGGCATGCGTTTTCGCGGCAGGCGAACAATATTTTTTTTCTGCCCATCAATGGCCCGATGAGATCAGTGGCTGCTTTTTCAACATCCGCCAGCACCTTCGGGTGTTTGATCATATCCCTGGGACTTTCGATTTCGCGGTAGGTCAGGCTGCCTTCAAAGCGTGCGTCGATGGCATCGAAAAAATATTTGGCGGTTAGCTGCAGTCCTTCGAATAAATTTTTTCCTTTGCTGGCACCCACAGAAAGAAGAAACCCGCGTTTGGTTTTTTTTGCGGGATCGGTTAACTTGAATTTATATTTTCGTGCCCAGAACAGTTGGCAGCGATCAACAACCGCTTTAAGCTGGGCCGTCATATTAAAAAAGAAAATAGGGGTGGCCAACACGACGACTTCGGCCTGGCGGATCAACGGGTAAATTTCGGTTTTAATGTCATCATCAATCGGGCAGAAACCCTTTTTTTCGCAGACCACATATTCCTTGCAGGGGATAATATTTTTTTGAGTCACCTCGATAATACGGGTCTGAGCGCCTAATGATTCCGCCGTCTGCATGAAGGTTGAAAGCAAAAATGATGTATTTCCTTTTTTCCGCGGACTTCCCTGAAAGCCGAGCACCAACATTAGAATGAATCCTTATTTTTTTTCTTTAATATGGCATTTTTTGCAGGTCGTGGGGCCCGCCTTTAGGCCTTCTCTTTTTTTCTGCCGGTGGCATTTATTGCATAGCTTGTTCATGACATGTTTCTTTTTTAATTTGCCCTGTGCTTTAAGCGCTTTGATAATGCCGGCTTTTTGCGGGAAAACAGAATGACAGATCTCACAGTCTTTAAGTTTATCCTGGTGCCGGCGATGGGGAAACGGAACAAGTCCCCTTTTGCCACCGGGAAGTTTAATTTCGGCAGCACCCTTGTTTTCAGTGGTAACACCGCTCGTCGCAGCCGATCCTGCGGCAACCATCAGAATTCCAACACAAAGCAGTAGAAGGATTCTTATTTTCATCAACGATTTCCCATTCGACATCGCATCAATCTCTGGCCATCGCTGCAAGGATTCGGCTGGTGGCGCCTCAGACGGGCTGGTATTCTGAATTATCCGATTAGTTACTATTCAGCTGCGATCCATTAGCGTGGTGAAATGCTTTTACCTTCACCTTCCAGTTGACATTTCGAAAAGTCGATGGGTTCGTTGCACTTGGAGCAGGTGTGTGGACGATCAAATTCATCTGAAAAGATTTCTTTGACTTCTCCGCATTTGGGACATTTGCATGTAAATGCTTTGAGGGTTTTAAAATTTGCATACCCCGGACAATGTTGTGGGGTAGAAGTCGTATCGGCCATAATTACCTCCATCAAATGTTAGAAGAATTAAACTCTTTTGTTCGGTCCCCCCTAACGTGCCATTGCTAAGATCCAAGCTTTTTTGCAATTTCGCGCCCATAGTCCTGAGCCATTTGCAGGCCGCCGCCGAGGGAGCTTGATTTTAAACGCAGGGTATCCCCTACCATATCCATTTTTAAAATGTGTTTCATTGTATCGAAAATTCGATCGTTGGCTTCTCCGCTCCATCCGAAGGACCCAAAAGCACCGCCGGGCTTGCCTTCAAGGGTTACTTTTTCAGCTGTAAAAAGAAAAGTCTTCATGGCCTGCAGCATTTCACCGTGATAGGTAGATGACCCGAACGCATAGGCTTCATAGCCTTCAAGATCGGCTTCGTTTTTGATGCTTTTGGCTTCTAACACCTCGGCTTCGTGGCCTGAAAATCGAATCCCCTCGGCAATCAGATCAGCAATTTGCCGGGTTTCTCCCGTTCGGGTGGCATACACGATTAGTACTTTTGCCATGGTTGTCTCTCCATCAGCATGCCTGTTATATGCACAAAAAGACTTTCAAGCAAATGCCGGCGGTCAAAATCATTTTTTGGGACTGGCAATTCTGTCATCAGTGCCTCCAGCCTCACAATCCGGTGTGTAGCAGGTGTTGTCTAAAAATTCACATTTTTCTTTACAGGATGGGCACTCGTTGGGGTGGGCATCGGCATCAAAAGTGTACCCGCAATTTGAGCATTTCCAACTGGGCATTTCGTACCTCCTTTGTTTCTGGCTTCTGGCCTCTTGCTTCTTGCTCCTGGCTTCGAGTTTCTGATTGCTCAACTGGCTTCTTGTTACTGGTTTCTGGTCACTGAGTCCAAAATATTAGAGATGAATCGCGGTTTTGGTAACCTGGGCGCCTATATCCGGAAATTAGCAGCCACAGGTCAGGGGCAAGAGACCAGCAGCCAGTGACTGCCAAAACGATGAAACCTGAATACTGACACCTAAAAGCTTAGAAGCAATAATCCAGTAACCAGGGGCCAGTTGCCAGAAGCACTTATTCTAGTTCGCTTCTTCAGATCCTCCAGACGGACTACGCTTGGCCAACTCACGATCGATCATAAACAGACCGCCTTGAGCATCCCCCATCAGCTTTAGTTGCTCTAAAACGCCGCCGACATTTTCTTCTTCTTCGACCTGTTCGGAAACAAACCACTGCAGGAAAATATTGGTGGCGTGATCGCGTTCTTCATGGGCGACATCGACCAGATCATTAATTAAGCCGGTGACCTTCTGTTCATGTTCCAAGGTGGCCTCGAAGACCGCCATAGGAGAACTCCATTCGCCTGGCGGGGCTTCTATTTGCTGCAATTGAACCTTACCGCCGCGTTGGATGATAAAGTCATAAAATTTCATGGAGTGTTCCAGCTCTTCCTGTACCTGGTAGTGCATCCAGTTGGCAAAGCCATCCAGATTAACCGATTTAAAATAGGCATTCATTGACAGATACAGGTAAGAAGAATAGAGCTCCGCATTCAGCTGGCCGTTTAGTGCTTTTTGCATTTTTTCAGTTAACATGGCCCTTATCCTTTCCACAGGCCGTGAAGATTGCAATATTCGCGGGCGATGACATTTTCTGATTCAACCTTAAACACGGCTTCAGGCGCTTCGCCGGGATTGAGAAACTGACGGTCGGCCTTGCCGTCTACGATAATTTCAATCCATTCAATATAGTGTTCTTCCTCCATGGGATGCGGAACATCGCCTACTTTTACCTTAACACCGCCGTCGACTTTTTCAACAACCGGGACATGTTTTTCCTTGGCCGCGTCAACGGTATTTTCAAGCAGCTGCACCATGGGTTCCCCACAGCACACCAGTTCACCACCGCCGCCGTGCAGAACCTCGACAATATTACCACAGGCCTCACATTTATAAACTTCTAGTCTTTCCGCCATTGTATCCTCCTTTCGTTGATTATCGATTGTTTACCCAAATAATTTTTGTGAGAAAGTCTTAGTTAATATCACTTTATGTTCAAGGCCGTTATAAGAAAATGCCTAAAATGCCTAAAATGAGCTAAAATGCCTAAAGTTATGGTGTCGCTATGCTCCATCTATTTAAATAAAATGGACAGAATTCCTCAATTTTAGGCATTTTAAACTTTAGTTCATTTTAGGCACTCTATGTGTGAGCATTTGAAAACGGTTTACAACGCAGCCAGCGGGCAAAACCTAAGGCTTAGAGACAAGTTTTACCAGTTTTCACCGAGTAATTCAAAATGCGCCTGCGGGTGGTCACACGCCGGGCATTCTTCCGGCGCACCGTCGCCTTCATGCAGATAACCGCAGTTTTGGCAGCGCCATACAACCGGTTTGTCTTTTTTAAAAACCATATTGTTGGCGATATTGGCCGCGAGCGCCAGATAACGCTTTTCATGTTGTTTTTCAGCCACGGCGATCGCTTTAAATATTTCGGCGATTTCTTCAAATCCTTCTTCTACAGCAGTTTTTGCGAATCCGGGATACATATCGGTGTATTCATAATTTTCGCCGGCAGCGGACTCTTTGAGATTATCCGGCGTGGTGCCGATAACCCCGGCCGGAAATGCGGCGGTAACTTCAACTTCACCGCCCTCCAATAATTTAAATAATCTTTTGGCGTGTTCTTTTTCCTGATTGGCAGTTTCCGTGAAAATTTCCGAAATTTGCACATAGCCATCCTTTTTTGCCTGGCTGGCAAAATAGGTATAACGGTTGCGTGCCTGAGACTCACCGGCAAAAGCAGTCAAGATGTTTTTTTCAGTCTGGGTCCCCTTTAAATTTCCCATTAATGTACCTCCCTCACTATTTAGATTAATGATTAGATGAGCTGGATGGATTATTGCTGTTCTTGCCACCGGCCTTTGACAATATGATTTTGCTTTTCTTCTTCAGCCAGTTTCTTTAATTTGTAGGCAGAATCCCGTAAAACGCCGTAGAGAATGCCGCAACCATTATCTTCTCGATCGGCATCTCCCTGGTCTGCCAAGTCCATCATCTCTTCCGCCAGCTTTAAAGTCTTTATAATATGCAAATTGCAGGGTTTCACAGATTTGTCTCCCCGGCTGAATTTGAAATCTCATCTTCCCCCGGGAGGGAAAATGGACAGCGCTTTTAAAACTCCATACAAAAGTTTTCAAATTCTGTGCCAGGAAAAAAACAAAGATCCCCTCTGTAGGCCATGCCGGCTAGATGGGCGGATATCAGCAGTTTAGCGCAAAAACCCCACAATTTTGCACCTCTTGAACCAGCCTGTACGCCATATCTTTGCGATACATGAAACGACGATGATTTAACGGAATATCAGTGCGTTGCAAAGATAATGTCTGGATATCATAATAAAAATGACAATGCAATACGGTCTCAGAATAATTTTTGACACATAATTGTCTCATAAGACAAAAAAGGACAGATGACAGAGGACAGATGACAGACGTCAAATGCCGGGAGACAGAAGACAGGGGTTTTTGAATGTAAATTTTGGAATGCGGAAGGTGGAATATTATATAAAGCGCAAGGCCCATGGCCTAAGGTTAAAAGGTGATTTTATCCTTTTTTGCCTTAAGCCCTGCGCCTTAAGCCTATTTTCGATTTAAGCGGCCGCCACCTGGTTGCGCTGCAGAATCTGCCCGCGCGTGCTGATGACCACTTCTTCCATCGGTATATTGACTCCGGACATTTCCATGCCTTTTTTCACAATCATTGGAAGGCCGCCACAGCATGGAACTT
>Ga0255055_10003626_pt1 | contig 10372 bp, 18 predicted proteins | sample JV7_2_27_MG_FD_188633 | JGI IMG/M metagenome (GOLD analysis project Ga0255055, IMG submission 188633) | Seawater microbial communities from Jervis Inlet, British Columbia, Canada - JV7_2_27 | ecosystem: Environmental > Aquatic > Marine > Inlet | place: Canada: British Columbia | collected... | reverse complement strand
TTCGTGTAACCCGAAAAGTCCGGTGGCGTAGTAAGTAGGTCGCGCGCTTCGTTACGACGTTCGTAAATGTCGTTCAGGTCCTTAGCGCTTCCTACCTTTTTCGAAAACTCAGGAACCAGGACCGGCCAATCGTCCGCGCCGTCGAAACTGAATTCCGTTAGGACGCCGTACGGCGGTCGCTGTAACTTATCCGAAACGTCCTTAACGTACTTCGTCCAGTTTTGGCGCGACGTCGGCGGTAGCGTTAGGACCGCCATATCCGCCGTACTGTAGTCCTCGCCTGGACCGACGGCGACGACCGCTAGTTTATATTGTTCGCCGCAAGCCTTACCGCGTCCGACGTCCGCCGATCCCCAGGCGTTTAGTTCGCACCCGTCGCAGTATTCGGACTGGAGTTTAGGCGACGTTTTAACCGGCGCCATTTCGTCGCCGTCGACGCTAATCGCTACGCAAGCGGGCGGCGCTGGGTTATCAGGATCGAAGGCGGTATCGTACCAGGCGTTCGTATGGACGTAGTCGACGACTACGACTTCCAGGGTTTTTCCGATCAGTTCGTTTTTATACGTAAACTTACTGTTACGTATGCCGATCGTATTACCGCCGACCGTCGCCGTCCGCGCGCTAGCGTCCGACGCGTCCGCTAACATTCGTTTATCCAGGTCCTTTAGGGATAGGACCGCTTTCCCTTTCGCTTTTGCCATTACTTTTTACCTTTTTTAGTCACTGATAGGACGACCCGGTCGTATTTTTTAATACCTGGTATGGGTCGGTTCTTACGATCCGCTAGGCGTTCCAGCCAGGCGGCTTTATTAATTCGGCGCTGGAACAGGTCGACCGCGTTATTAGCTATTACGTACTTACGTAGCTTATTCCAGTCGGATAACTGGGCGGACGTTAGCGTTTTTAGTTCCGCCTTACCTATGCTACCGGTCGACCCGTTAATAGTTTCCTGTTTAAACCGGTCGCGTATTTCCTGGTCGATCCTGTTCGCCTTCGCCTGTTCACGTTTAACGACCGTTTCCGCCCTGGTAACGGCGCGTTTTTTCGCGGCTACTACCTGGTTCTGTTTATACAGACGGTCGATAAGCGTACCTAGTTTAAGGCGTCCCATTATTCCGCGTCCTTAACCGCGCGCGGTCCTGGGACCTTCGCTACGATCGGTTCGCGCTTTTTCGCGTCCTGTTTAAAGAACAGGAACCGGATAGACCCGTCCGACATTTCGACGGACTTGTAAAGGCTAGCCGGGAACGCGTCCGGTATTTCGGAGTTAACGCCCATTACGTACCAGGTTATCGTTACGCCTTCGTCGCTGGCGCGCTGGTCCATATAGTAAACGACTATCTGGTCGTCGACGTCGACGCGGGCGTCCATAAGTTTAAGTCCCTGGGGTAGTTCGACCGTACATTCTGGGACGTCGGGTACGATAAAATATTCGATAGTTTGCATTATAACGGGTCCTCGTTTTGAGTTAGTCCGGCGGTTAGTAATACCTGGCGTAGTTCGTTTAAGGTTTCGTTTTTCGTTCCGACGTCCTTATCCATACAGCATAGGTTTAGTAAATTTTGCGCCTGGGTTTCCGTCATACCGACCCAGTACGTACGTTCGGTTTCGGTTCTTACTTGCATTAGTCCGTATCCTTAGTCGGGCGGACGCGTTCCCAGCGCCAGCCAAAAAACGCCCATAGGAAAAAGCGGCGTACGAAGTTCGGGCGTCCGAAGCGACTATAAATAGCCGCGTCCTCCGCGATCCATACGGCGTACTGGGGCGTAGTAGGTTTAACCAGGGTTAGAGGGTCCGCGTAATCTCGCGGCGGCGGGCTAGGTTTTAGCATGGTCTATAAATCCTTCCAGCCATAGGACGAAGTATTCGACGTTATCCAGGTCGTCGCGTTTCCAGTTAATGTTATAGCGGTCAATCGCCAGCGCGGGAACGCCGTAGGGCATTAGTTCGGGCGTATCGTAAAGGTCGACCAGGACGGAATACGACGCGACGGTTAACGGCGGTAGTTTAACGTCCTGTAACTTTAAACGTTCGACGATCGCGTCTACCAGTTCGTACTTTTGTTTAGCGACGAATTCGCGGTAGATAATCGCGGCGTCCTTATGTCGCTGTATTTCCTTTTTATGGCGATTAACTTCGTACCAGGCGAATACGATCGCGAGAAACGCGACCGCCAGGCCAGCGACCAGGTAGGTAGAGTCCATAGCGTAGGGTCCTTTATGAGTCCGGCGGACAGAATAAACCCGCGCCCCAGGAATATCAAGGCGCGGGCGTAAGGTCCTGTTTACTTACTGGCTGGCTCGGACTTCGGCGGCGAACGCGAATAAGTCGCGCGCCTTAAACGCCCGTAGGACCTGGTCGGTTTTTCTACCTGACGCCATGTAGACGCGACCGTCGACCGTCTTTAAATGTCGACCCTGGCGGAACGCCATAAACGCGGCGTCCTCTATGTTCGTACTGGGGTGTACTGGGATAAGGTCCATAGCTATCGACTCCGAAAAAATCGCTTTACAGGCGCTACCAGGCGCCCCAGGAACGACGGACCAGGTATACGCGCGGGTCCAGTCTTACCCATAGCGCGCGGTACCTGTACCGTCGTAGCGGGACCCGTCGCTAACGCGCGACGGCGGGCGACGTTTTGGTAATGCCGGTCCCGCGTTTTACTGGATCGCTTGCCAGGCGACCCGCCAGGTTTATTACTTACTCGTTTTCCTTTAGCCATTTTCGTATGCCTCCGGTATCTGTTCGAACGCTAACAGGTCCTTAATAGCCTGGTCGTCGACGACGCGGTCGCCTAGACGTTTACACTTGTCTAGGTCCCAGTCGGTACGATCCGCTAACAGGTCCGTAATACTATGCCCGCCTAAACAGGTACCCAGGTCGCGGGCGGCGAGTAGGTACAGGTTAGTAGCGCGGGAAAAGTCGAACGCGTCCGCCTTAGCCGCCGCCTGTTCTATCGTCGGTTCGTCGGCGCGCCCCATACCAGTAACCGGACAGTCGTAGTCGCCAGGTTCGGGCGGTTCCGGCGGACCGTCGTTAAACCCCATTAGGTCGTTATACGCGGCGCCGCCCTGGGCGCGTTCTATATCGTAACCGCGTTCGTCGTTATCGACCGTTTCGGATATGCCGCAATGGGGACAGGGAACGCCCTTAACATGGGGAAACCCAGGACAGTTAACGCCCGCGCGTTTAGATTCGGCGAGGCGTTTAACTTCCAGGTCGATAAGGAACGTTACGAGAGTATTAACGGTATAGATATCCAGCATACGTCCTAGTACTTCGGCGTTCGCTTCGCAGATAAAACCGTCTAGTCGTTTGTCGGTAGTCATAGTTTAGAGTCCTTTACTTAAATGTAACGGTCCAGGTACCGGACTGGTCGCAAAGGTCGCGCGCGTAGTCCGGCGTAATATATTCGCCCACGTAAGGCGACGTCGATCCGACGACCGACGAAACTAGGTAAACCAGGATTCCCATTTCGTCGTCGTACTGGCGTTCGTCCTTAAAACGGTCGAAATCGAAGTTACGATCGTAAACGGGTTTCCTTTGACCGCCGTCCATAATTTCGAAACTGTTATCGCGCGCCTGGTAAATTACCAGTCGATTTAGGGTTATTCTATTCATAGTTTGAGGTCCTTTAAGGTAGTAGTAGTCCGTTTATAAATTCCGGTTCGGGCGCGTACTCAATTCCTGGGAATTCCCATTCGACCCTAAACCGGACCTGTACTTCGTCGCCTTCGAATATCGCCATAGTCTTAAATGGCTGGGCGGACCCGTTGATATGTCCGCCCCAGCGCCATACGACCGCCCGCCAGTACCCATTACTGGATACTAGCGGACGTATGTCGGCGAACTTCGTCGCGCGTCTGTCGCTGGCGCTAGTCATTTACTAACGTCGTACGCCAGTACCTTATACGCCTGGTCGTCGTCCCATTGTTCCAGACCAGTAAGGTACTTAAACGCCTGGGCGACTATGTCGTAACGCGACGCGCCCGTATACCGCCCGTCGACCTGGGCGCCCGTTTCGATATGGACTAGCGTTACGTCGGCGGTAATTTCGTCGTCCGCTTCGAACTGGGTACCGGCGTAAGGTTTACGCGGTTCCTGTTTCGCCGACCTGGGACAGAAACAGTCCCGCATAGTTTTAGTCTGGCGGTCGAAATGGCGGTAGATGCCCGCTATATCGTGTCCGAAGTTCGCGTCGTCGAACGCTAACAGGACGTCGAAGTCCAGCGGGATAATTTCGTCGACGTAGTCCAGGTCCATTACGATACTAAGTTTATCCTGGGTAATACCCTGGGACTGTAGGTAGGCGATCGCGCGGTCCGCGACGTCGCTTATGGTTCGCATTGTTTCACGTTTAGTCATTTTGTAGAGTCCTTATAAAAGGCGCCGAAGGTCCGGTCGACGCGTCCGGTAGTAATTAACAGGATCGTAAGTAATGCCAGCCGCCTACGGTCGTACGCTGGCGCCAGGCGCCCGTAATGCCGCTATTCGGTAACCAGTACTCTATACGCGCCCTGGTCGGCGTTAGCTTTACGACGTCACAGTCCCGATCCGCCTGGTTAATATGCGAACTAAACGTCCCGCGCTTTTCGTTACAGCGGTCGCCGATCATAAACGTATAGATAAGTCGCGCGGCGTCGCCCCAGGTACGGGCGCCCAGTTCGTCGTTACTACGAAGGTCGACTATCGGGTCGCTAAACGTAAGCGAAAACGTATTATCGGTATCGTCGTTATCCAGGTACCAGGGACGTATAGCGACGACGCGACCGTTTTCCGGGTTACGTATATGCGAAACGTGTCCGCCGACGAAACATTCGTCTAACGCCGCCTTAATAGCTTCGGTCCGATTTATCAGTCCGAATTTATGCCCGCCCTCCGGTACTGTTACGGGCGGCGTTTTCGGTTCGGGCATATTGTCACGATTAACGCCGTACGATCCGCCCTTAACGAATTCCAGTTTTATCCATTTCGTATTTACGTAACCGCCCTTATCGTACAGGTCCATTACGCGCGCCTGGAAAACGCCGTCGGTTATTTCGCGGTTCGTAAACCGAACGTCGTTATAACGTCCGTCGATCCCGCGCGTTACGTCTACGAATTCGATCGCGCCGACCTGGTCGCCGTTATCGTCGATCGCGCGCGGTACGAATACCGCTTCGACTGTTTGACCCTGGGCGGAGTAACCGCGCTTCGTATTAAAGGCTAGGGTTTTAGGGAACATTTTGTAGAGTCCTTTTATCGTCGTACCAGTCGGGCGCCGGTCGCCAGACCTGGACTACTATTCTACGGACGTTTATAAACATTCGCAACTATTACAGACGTCGTAACGTATTGTTATGTATGGGAATCCTGGGACCTTACGAACTATTTACGGCGCCAGTTCACGTTTTCGCCTGGCGGCGGCGGCTTTAACCAGGGCGTCTAACGTATGGCGACATAGGAAACAGTCCGCGCATATTCGTAACCCGGCGTCCGTTACGGTCCATTTATGATACTTCCGTAGGTAACAGATACAGCGTTTACAAACTAAATCTAACCAGGGCGATACCGGGTTATACGCGCGTAAGGCGTCGTCCTTAACGACGGCGTATTCGCGACCGCAATACTTACAGGTTCGCCGTTCCATTTATCCGCCCATTCTAGTTTTTTCGATCGCCGCCTTTTCGTTCGCCATTTTTACGACTTGCGCTAGCCTGGGTATGTTATCCGTTTCGACGCTAAGTAATAACGTATCCCTGGTTACGCCCGGATTTTTTACGTAAGTATACCCAGCGTCGGTTAACGCCTTATCGAAAATATCTAACTTCCAGTCGTCGATCGCTATAGCAGTTTTAGCCATTACGTACCCCTATTTAAACTTTACCTTTTCGCGGTAGGCGTCGTAATGTTCTATCCAGGCGCCGTCGACCGACTTCGCCCATTTATCTAAGTTCCTTAACGCCCATAGTCGTTTAGTACCGGCGCCAGTGTATAGGATTCGCTGACGGAACCCAGCGCGTCGTAACGCCTTAGATAATGCGATCATACTAACCGCCCGACTGTCCGGGAATTTAAGGAACGCGGCTAGTTCGGCGATCGTAAATAGATCGCGTTCGATTAGGGTCGCGCCGACCCGTAATATATCGTCCGGGTTTTCCGCTAGCGTCATTATTGATAAGTCCAGGTCGGACTTACTTAGCGCGATCATATCCGACTTGGCGGTCGACGCGGGCGCGGGCGCCTTCGGATTAAAGTCGCTCAGGTCGACGTTTAACAGGTAGTAGAAAAGCGCGGGCGGACCGGCGGACGACTGTCGCCATTTATCTATTTTCTTATACCAGGCGTCGGACTTCGGTTTACTCTTTATTTCGTGTACCAGCGTACGACGGTCGTAGTCGTCCAGGAATAGCGCGTCGACATGATTCGACGTAAAAAGGTAGTTCGCGCAATCCGACATTTTATAGCCTGGCTGGTATTTAATAGATACGTTTAATACTTCGCGCGTAAGCATATTTTTTAGTCGATCCGCTTCCCGCCTGGAATTGTTACCGGTTATTTCCTCGCCTAGTACGAACGTTTTAGATACGACCCAGTCGTTATACGAACTCTGTAGTTCGTCCTGTCCGATAACGCTAAAGTTATCGCCGTATATTTCGCCCATGATATACCCGACGAAGGATTTACCGATACCCTGGCGGCGGCTAACCAGTAGAACGGCGGTAAGTACTTTCGATCCTGGGTTCTGTAGCGGATACGCTAACCATTTTATAACCCAGTCCTTTAGTTCGGGTTCGCCTTCGAACAGGAAGTCCATAAGGTCCATAAACGGTTTTACGTTTCCTTCGACTGGATCGCAAAGGTAGCCCGGCCAGGTATTAATTTTATCGACGCCGTTATCGTTAACGATAGGATCGTCGCCCGGAAAATATCCTATATCGTCGTACTTCCGTCGGTTTTCCCATTTCGTCCAGGCGTCCGCCGCGTTTACTGTTTTAAATCCTTCGCCGTTCGCCTTCGGTTCCTCGAATGTATCGTCCGAAAATTGTTGTAGTAGTAACGGCGTCGTTCGGTACATCGTTTCGTATTTAAAATCCCAGGTCGCGTTAACCTTTCCGATAAACGCCAGGCGGTCGTTTAATTGCCATAGTCGCGCCGACTTTTTGTATTCGTCCTCGCGAAGTTTTAGGAACGCCGTCGCGCCGTTCTTACCGCGCTTTACTAAGTAGTCGTCCAGCCCGATTTTACCGGGACCTTTCGGAAGGTATTTTATATAGACCAGGGCGCCGCGTTTATGTAGTTCGTTACTCAGTCCAGCCAGGGCGCCAATTACTAGCGGGTTAGTCATTAGGTCGTTGTCGAATACTAGCCAGACGCGGCGACCTTTCCATTTAATACTATCGAAATCGGCGATAGCTGGAATTCCTTTTTTCTTAGACCGCCAGGCCCAGACGCCGCCGACCGCTATACAAGGGATTCCGGTTTTACAGGCTTTTTCCGCCTTTTTTTCGCCTTCGGTTATCGCGATCGGTTCGGCGACGTTTTCGTTTATGTTCGTCCAGTCGACGCGCGCCGGAAAGTAAAATCGCGGAAGCGTATTTCGTAGCTGGGAGTAGCGCGGCGGTTTTTTCATTAGTACGCCGAACGCCCGGTTAGGTTCCGACGTATAGCGTACCCGCCAGAATTCCGTTTCCTTCCCGTTAGCGTCATGGTACGGAATTAGGTAGGACTCCGCGTATATGTCGGTTATCGACTTAGTCTGTTCGGCGGTTAACGGTTTATACCCGGCGACCTTAGCGTCGGCGGCGGTTAGCCCGGACCGTTTAAGGTCCTTTAGCATTGCGGCGCGGGACATTACTTAGCCGGGTCGTCGTTAACGTCGTCGAACCCTTTAACGTTCGGGTACCCGTCGAAGTCGTACGGACTTACTACAGGCGTTAGGACGTCGCGAAATATTGCGCGGTCGTATGCGGGCGGATAGATCGTTACGACTTGCTGGATAAATCCGTCGGACCATTTATCGCGCCCTAGTATCGCCTGGTAAATAATCGTTAACCAGCGCCAGCGCGCGTAATGAATAGCGACGAATTGGAAGTCGTTAATATTGTCGAACGCGCCGCCGCCCATTTTATAGCGCGGATTTACGCGTCGATAGACGACGACCGAATAATTAGCGGTTCCAGGTTTAACCCAGCGGAGTACCTTATCCGACCGCCATTTACGTAAGCGCTTCCATAGTCGTAAGTCCTTAATGGTCATTTTTTACAGTCCTTTTTATTAGTTATCGGTTCGTTCCTTAGTAAAGTGTTTTTCGTAAAACGCGTCCTGGCTGGCGATTACTTCGCCCAGGACCGCCGACCGTTCGACGTCGTGTATAGATAGGATAGCTTCGACCAGCGCGCCCAGTAATTGAGTTTTCGCGACTAGCCCAGCGATACGGGTCGTTATATTCCCGTCGGCGTGTACCTGGATAATTACGGCGGACGTTACCGGCGCTTCCGTTTCGGTATGTCCATTTAAAGCGATCGTTAGCGCGTCGTTAAAGGCGTCCGCTACGTTTCTACTCGCCTGGTTAATGTCGTCCTGGCTGGCGGTTTTCATCATGCTACAGAGTCCTTAAAATTCCGACGCCCGGTTACGCGTGGGGACTCTATCCACTATGGCGGGACCGGTCCGGGAGTGTTCGATTTTGGGTACCGACACTAGAAAACCAGGCTATCGCCGTATGTAACCGGACGTCGGAAAGGTCGTAAATTACGTTTTTTCAGAGTCCAGATAATCGCCCGATAGATTAGGCGCGTAGATCGAAATTAGCAAGCTAGAATAATCGGCGAAAGTGACTAGCCAGAATCGGACATACGAAATACGACGTTCGAAAAATAGGCGACCAAAACTAAACGCAAGTTCGAAAAACGTAAGTCCCTGTTTTTATTCATTACGCATTACGCATTATTACGCATTTTAAAAAAAGCGTAATAGACCGTAGAACAGTAACTTAGGGTCGATTATTACGCTTATTGCGCTTTTTCCGGGTTTCAAACCTTTATAAAGAAAAAATATAACCGTAACTACCTGGGGAAATGACACGAATAACGACGGCGACGAAGGAAGGAATTTAATTATTATATTTGTTTGTAAATATCGTAATAAGCGAAATAAGGCGAAGGACCCGCGCGGTTACGCCATTACGCATTTTTTCTAAAGCGTAATAAGCGTAATCAGTAGTTTACGGGCGTAGCCTTGCTAGCCTGGTCGAAGGCGCGTAAATTTCGACCGTAGGTTTTTTCCTTCCCAAAAAAACGGAGCGTAGCGAAATGTTTTTAGCCATTACTCGAAAAATAGACTTCGACGGTAACGTCCTGGACGAAGTCGAAAAAGCGTTTATCGAAAGTAACGTAGAGGACGTAGCGAAAAATTTAGAGGCGGGCGCCGCCGTCGAATACTACGCGATTAATTTAGCCGCCCAAAATGCGACACTAAAAAAAGTGTCTGTAAAAACCGGCGCCAGGGCGTCCGCCCCAGCCCGCGAAATTCTGGAAGTCGAAGCGGACGGCGTAGTCGTCGGATCGGTCGAAGTCGAAGCGTAAAACAATGCCATTACAGCTAGTCGGAAAAACGAAGCTAACCGGCATAGGCGAAGTTTCGATCCTGTCCGATATTGAGGGTTTAAAAAAAGGTCTAAACCGTATGTCGAAAGTCGGCGTACAGCGGGCTACTACTAGGGCTACTAATAAGTCGCTACTAAAGACACGTACCCAGGCGCGTAAGTCGTTAGCTAAACGGTTTAACCTTCCTGCTAAGGTCATTAATCCGACCATTACCCATAGAGGCGCTACACGTACCAGGGATAGGGCTATTATCCAGGGTAGGGGTTCACGCATCCCCATATATAAGACTAAGGGAAGTAAGACCCAGAAACGATTAGGGGTATCTGTTAACACTGGTACAGGTAGGCGAGTAATTAAACATTCCTTTATAGCCACTATGCCCAGCGGACATACGGGTATCTTTAAACGTACTAATAATGTAGCGGATAAGCGCGTTAGGTATGTAGATAGCCAGGGTAGGCGTAACACTAGGGCGCTACATATAAGGGAACTAACCTTCCCTAGTCCAGCCCATATGATAGTTAACAGACGGGTAGCGGACCCACTATTTAAATTCTATACAGACGATTTTCCTACCCAGCTAAAGCGCCAGTTAAACGCGGAAATGGATAAGGCCAGGCCCATACGGTAGTAGGTACCTGGTACCCAGGGTAGGGCGGTAGGTATGTTTATAAACATTAATAGGTATAGGGGTACCCTATTAATACAGGGGTAGGGGTGCAAAATATTTTATTTATAAACGTTAAGGTACTGTTCCAGGGGACAGGGGTGCGGGTCCGCAAGCT
>Ga0255055_10003625_pt1 | contig 10373 bp, 6 predicted proteins | sample JV7_2_27_MG_FD_188633 | JGI IMG/M metagenome (GOLD analysis project Ga0255055, IMG submission 188633) | Seawater microbial communities from Jervis Inlet, British Columbia, Canada - JV7_2_27 | ecosystem: Environmental > Aquatic > Marine > Inlet | place: Canada: British Columbia | collected... | reverse complement strand
ACCATGGACTATGCCGAACAGATGGAATTTATGGTGGCCCCGGTGGGTGTGGCCTGGTCCAAAGTACTGAAAGAGAAAGCCTACCCCTTGCATTACTTGCATTTTACTGACTGGAACCATCCCACAAGGAAGGGTTCCTACTTGATGGCCTCTGTCCTCTTTTCAAGCATCTTCAAGGAGAGTAGCGTGACTATTTCATATACAGCAGGGCTGGATCCGGAGGAGGCGCTCTATTTTCGGGCTTTGGGCTCAAAAATAGTACTGGATAGTACTCAGTACTGGAACATTCCCGCTATGTCGAAATAAGCCTTTTTAATCGTACATTTGCCAGTTCTGAACCAAGCTGACTAAACCATAGAACAAGTGACTAAACTTATTATCATCACCCTCTTTGTTTTTGTCCTTAATATCCCATTCGGGTACTGGAGAGCAAATGTCAAGCACTTTTCAACCCAGTGGTTCTTTGCTATTCATATACCGATACCCTTCATTGTTGTTCTAAGAATTGTTTCCGGGATAGGATTTAGCTGGTACACTTATGTTTTCCTTGTGGGGGGATTTTTCCTGGGGCAACAATTTGGTTCCATGCTTATGAAATGGATTCACCGGGTCTGTCAGCAGGAAAGTTCATGCCTGGTCATGGACCTTCTTCGTTGTGCAAGATCTTAGCTCTTTGATTTATGAAACATCTTACTCTCCTTATCGCCATACTCTTCATTTCCCTAACGTATTCTTGTGAATCAGAAGGAGAAGAGACCCCGGATATTCCCGTGCTTTCGGTGTTGGCTACATCGGTCATTTCTGAAACAGGATTTCAATTGAACTGGTCCATAAGCAAGTTGGAAGGATTCCAGTCCATCTCAATCGCAGTTTCAAAAGACAAGGAATTGGCAACTATTATTGAATCCTTCGAATTGGATGATATCACCAGAGAAAGTCTCCTTGTCAGCGATCTGCAGGGCGCTACTATATATTACTTCAGGATCTCCTTGATGCACAATGGGGTTACAGTGGCTGAGAGTGATATTGAGGCTGCGGAAACATCTTACAGGATGGAAAGTTTTCAGATTGTTACTGAAGACGCTTACTCACTGAGCAGCAAGCTTTCCTATCTAGAATCCAAAGCAGGTAGCAGGCCGGGAATTATTATGATGCACGAGTTTGGAGTATGGGTAAATCCCTGGGTCGGCTCAGATTTGTTGAGACAGCTTGTTGCAGATGGGTATGTTTGTCTTACCTTTTTCTTCAGGGGACATGGCACCTCTACACCTGTCGACGATCCAATGGACCTGATTAATGACAAAAGTCTACTGACAAGGGATCTGCAGGCGACCATTGATTATATGAATGAGAATGAATTAGTGTCTGGTGAACTGGGGCTGATTGGAGGCTCCATGGGTGCCATAATGGCCCTGGCAGGGAACGGGTATGAGGAAGTGCTTACCTCAGTAGCACTCTCTCCCACAAGAGATGGCGTTTTTCTGATCTTTCCGAATATGACACTCTCTTCTGTCTATTACCTTGTCGGTGAGTTAGATATACATGATCTTGAGGGTGGTGACTTTCCAGCAGAGACAAATATACTCTATGAGTTGACAGAGGAACCCCGGAAGCTGAATATTATTCCCGGAACTGCGGATCATGGAACCAACCTGCTTAGCAGGGATAGTCTGAATACATCCATTAAAGAGTGGTTCCGCGCGTTGCTTCCTTTAGAATAGATGAATTTTATTCATGCCTGGTCATGGACCTTTTTCGTTGTGCCAGAGCTTAAGTTCCATCAAACCCTATTCACGTCTTAGTGTATCGGCCGGATTCACATTAGCGGTTCTAATCACCTGTGAACTCACCGTAAGCAGGGTAATCAGGATAACCATCGCCAGGGGAAGCAGGAAGAACCACCAACCGATTCCCACCCGGAAGGCAAAATTCTGCAACCAGCCGTGCATAATATAGTAGCCCAGTCCCAGTCCAATGGGTACCGCGATTAATACCTGAATGGTAAAATAGCGCAACAGCAAGAGCACGGCCTTCCCAGAAGAAGATCCCAGTACCTTTCTCAGTCCAATCTCCCGGGTACGCTGCAGGGTGGTGTAGGAAGAGAGTCCAAAAAGGCCCAGACAGGCGATAAAAATGGCCAGGAAAGCAAATACTCCAAATACCTTTCCGAACTGCATTTCATTTTGGTACTGCTCGAGGTAATAATCCTCCAGGAAAAAGTATTCAAAAGGATTCAAAGGGAAAAATTGCAGCCATTGCTCCTCCACAAAGGCCAGGGCTTCTTTGCTTCTCCCTGGATTCACCTTGATGGAGTAGTTGGAGCTAGCATCACGGAAAAACCTGAATATCAAGGGTTCCTGGTTTGTTTGCAAGCCCTCCTGGTGGTAGTTCTTTACCACACCAACAATATCAAAGGTATCACCCCAGAAGTAGATGGACTCATTCATGGCTGAAGCCATATCTTCAAAACCCATAAGCTTGATGGCAGACTCATTGAACAGTACGGTCTCGCTGTTCTGACCAAATTCCCCCGAAAAATTCCTTCCCTCCAGGATACTTAGCCCATAGAAATCTACGAAATCGAAATCAAAGCCCAGTATCCTGTACTGTTTTCCGTCCTTGTCTCCTTCCGATAACCTCCTGACGCCGCCGGCGTTCCACGAAGGTTGCCTGCCGGGAACGGCAGTGGAGGCCGATACATTGTCAATGTCCGGACTTCTCTTCAACTCCTGCTTAAAGGCTGTGAATCGCTCTGCATAAGTTGAATCATTGACGGCGGGCCCCCTTAGCACCAGTACATTCTCAATGTCTATGCCCAGTTCAGAATTCTTCATGAAAGAAATCTGGGTATAGACGGTAAGCGTTCCTGCAATAAGCAGGAAGGAGGTGGCAAACTGGAAAATCACAAGGATCCTGCGCATTCCCAGTCCCCCCACCTTCAACTCTGAAACACCCTGGAACACCGTGGTGGGTTTAAAGGAGGAAAGGAAAAGAGCCGGATAGATGCCTGAAAGAAAAGCACCTGCAATAAATATGACCAGCACACCAAACCAATAACCGCTGTTTGCCCCCAGTGAATAGTCAAGCTGCGCCCCGGTAAGCAGGTTAAAGGAAGGATGCATCAGAGCCACAAGAAGTACGGCCATCAGAATAGCGATAAGATTTATCAAAACAGATTCGAGGAGGAACTGAATCAACAACTGGGAACGAAAGGCCCCGGTGACCTTACGCATGCCAACCTCCCTGGCACGCTCCAGGGAGCGGGCACCGGACATATTGATAAAGTTGATCCATGCTATAACTACCAGGAAGATAGCAATCACAATCAGGGCATAAACCGATCGTGCATTGCCATTGGGCTCGGCCTCAAACATAAAATCAGAATGAAGGTGGATGCTGCTCAAAGGCTGCAGATTAAATTTAACTCCTATACCATAAGTCTCCATATCCTCGCCAGCCAGCTCCTCTACCAAAGCTGGAATTTTGGCCTCAAACTCCTTGTAATCAGCTTCCGGGTGCAATTGTATATAGTTGAAAAAGCCATCCCAGAGCCATGCGGTATTGAGTTCAGCTCCACGAAACCGGACCATGGTCTCCCAGGAAGCAATAATTTCGGGTTTCAGATGGGAATTTTCCGGTACATCTTCAAATACGCCATTGATTTTGAACTCAAGGTCCCCATTGAAGCGCAGGCTCTCCCCAATGGGATCCTGGTCTCCGAAATATTTTCGGGCAGTGGATGCCGAAAGGATCATCTCCATGGGATTCATAAGGGCCGTATTTATGTCTCCTTCCAGAAGCCTGAATGAAAAAACTTCGAAGAAAGAGGTATCGGCCACATAGATCTCCTCCTCCCTAAACTTCTTCTCCCCGTAACTGAATACTCCATTCATTTTCTGGAAGCGGGTGAAGTTCTTCACCTCCTCGAAGTTCTCATACAGCGCCTGTCCCACCGCGGAACATCCTGCGGCCCACTGGGTGGTCAGCTCCCCGTCTTTAAGGCGATCCTGCTGTATGCGGTATATATTTTCTTCATTTTCATGAAATTTATCAAAGCTGAGTTCAAAGCGCACGTATTGGATAATCAACACAAAAGCTGCCATTCCAATGGCCAAACCTATGATGTTGACCAGGGAAGAGATGCGGTTTCTGAATAGGTTACGAAGGGCGACGAGGAGGTAGTTTTTAAACATGGGGTGTATTATTAATCATTGTTGGAGTTTCTTGTCATTAATTGAAAGACGAAGCTAATCTGTTCTTATTACAGAATAATTGTCCAAATCCCATTTTCATATATCTTAGTAGTCACAACTAAGATACTATGACTACAGAAAAGACATCAACTACGATCCGAACCGGAACAAAAGAAAGACTATTATCGCTTGATACCTTACGAGGCTTTGACATGGCCATGCTCGTAGGGGGAGGTGGTATTATCATTGCGCTTTCCAATCTAACAGGATGGAACTGGATGGAAGCTCTGGCCACCCAGCAGCACCATGTGGAGTGGGAAGGCTTTCGTTTTTATGACCTGATTTTCCCACTCTTTATGTTTATCAGTGGGGTAGCCATTCCATACGCCATCACTTCAAAAGTCGAAAAAGGAGTAGCTAAATCAAATTTATTTAAGAAGATATTTATTCGCCTGCTTGCGCTGATAGGGCTTGGCCTCCTTTACAATGGTATTTTGAGCAGAGGATTTACCAATTTTCGTTATGTCAGTGTACTTTCCCAGATTGGTTTCGGATACTTTTTTGCTGCACTTATCTGCCTGTATTCCAAAAGTATAAAAGGAACTATTTACTGGCTACTGGGCATCATGGCAGGGGTAGCTGCTTTGCAATTATTTGTCCCTGTACCCGGACACGGGGCAGGTACATTTGAACCAGCAACTTCCATCAATGCATGGCTGGACCAACTCCTGATCCCAGGAAGACTCCATGGTAAAGTCTTCGACCCGGAAGGCGTCTTATGCATCGTCTCGGCAGTCACTATTACCATGATGGGATCCCTTGCAGGTTACATCATTCGGAGTGGGAAGTCTGCTCCTGCAAAAAAGGCTCTGTACATCGCACTTGCTGGAGTAGGAGCAATTGTAGTTGCCCAGGCACTTAGCCCTTTCTATCCCATCATTAAGAAGATGTGGACAGTATCTTATGTGCTGAAAGCGGCCGGTGTAAGTGCACTGATGCTTGCACTGTTTTACTATGTGATTGATGTGAAAGGCTCCAAGAACTGGACCTTGTTCTTCCGGGTGTTCGGAATGAACTCAATCACCATTTATATGGGATCCCGTATTATTGATTTCCATGACATCAGTCGCTTCTTTCTTGGCTGGACCTCCGTTCATATCAATGAACAGTGGGGGACCCTGTTTATCGCCATCGGCGTATTAACCATTCAGTGGGCATTGATGCTCTTCCTGTACAAAAAGAAAATCTTCCTGAGGGTATAGGCTTTCTGAGGTGAAAATTTAAGCAAGGATCAGATCGATCCCAGCTTTTCTGAATTCTTCCTGGAAAGCAGGATCCAGGTCATCATTTGTGGCAATATGCTGAATATCTGTTAATTGACAAATATTGGTCAGTCCCGTACATCCGAATTTACTGGAGTCGGAAACTACAAATACATCCTTTGCCTTCTTGATGATGTGGCTGGAAATCTCGGCCCTGAACATATCACGCAAAGTAAAACCATCTTCATTGGTATAACCATCGATCCCGATAAAAGCTTTGTGTATGTTGACCTGATCGATACATGCTTTAGCGATCTTTCCCACGAGGGTTTCGCTGTCGTGCTGGTAAATTCCACCCAGGATCACAATATTGGCCTTGGTATTTTTCCTGAACTGCCGTGCAATGTAGACATTGGTGGTCATGATGGTGACCTTCTTGATCTTTACCAGTTCCCGGGCTAGTAATACATTGGCAGACCCCGACTCGATCAGTATGGTTTCCCCTTCACTGACCATGGAAGCCAGCTTTTTGGCAATACTGAGTTTCTTTTCATAATTCTTTCCCAGGCGGTTGTCCAGGTCATCTCCATCCTTCAATACCGCACCGCCATGAACGCGTCTTAACAATCCTTCGGCTTCCAGAAAATTCAGATCCTGACGGATGGTTACAGAAGATACGTCCAGCCGTCTGGACAGCTCATTTACCGAGGTCCGGTTATCCTTTCCAAGAATCTCAAGGATTTTGTTTTGTCTTTCGTTCAGCATACTATTCCAGACTTAGGGCGGCTGCACCAATGACTCCGGCATCACCAATAATCTTCGAGAGAGTGATCTCTATGGGATCGTGCATCATATTTCCTGCCAGTTTGTAGAAGGTCTCTTTAATTTTATCCAGGTAAAACTCTCCCCAGTTGGTGAGTCCTCCTCCCAGCACAATCAGTGGCGGATTCAGCGTCTGAAAGAGATTATATAGGCCAATACCCACATAATAGGCACTGTCTGATATAACCGCCTTTGAAACGGGATCATCTATGTCCAGTCCTTTCTTCAGAGTTTGTCCGTTGATCTTGGATATATTGAAATTGGGGGGCATCTTTATCCTGGTTTCCATGCCCTCCTTCAATTTCTTTTCAAACAGGTGGGGCAGGGCCAGGCCACAGGCGCATGCCATGATGCATCCACGGTTGCCACAGGTACAAACAAGCTCACTGTTCGGTTCCACAATGGAGTGTCCGAATTCCCCGGCTGTACCTGTCATCCCCCGGTAAGGCTTGCCATTGATGATAAGTCCGGCTCCAATGCCCGTACTGATGGTCACAAAAATCATATCCTCATAGCCCTTACCGGCTCCAAATTTATGTTCCCCCACCGCCTGAGCATTGGCATCATTATCAAGGATCACCGGAATTTCGAAGTGCTTTTGTAACTTTTCACGCAAAGGATAATTGGTATAGCCCTCCAGGTTGGAAGTTGTAATGATGACCCCGTCCTGGAAACGAATGTGCCCCGCACAGCCTACGCCAAGTGCAGGCAGGTCGGACTCTTTCACTTGATTTCTCTGCAGGAGTTCCTTCACATGACCAGCCACCATCTTCACCATGCCATCCTCCTCCTCTTCTACATGGGCACATGTGTATATCTTGTCCAGGATCTTACCATCTTCATCAATTAAAGCGATGGAACACTTGGTTCCTCCGATATCGACTCCGCAAAGTACTCCTGGCATGGGATCAGAAATTTAGTGTATGTTCGGTGCGCGCTATTATGTCATCCTGTGTATCGGGAGATAAAGTAGTAAAAAATGCAGAATATCCAGCTATTCTCACCACCAGATCCCGGTATTTTTCAGGATCTTTCTTAGCAGCCAGCAGGGTTTCCCTGGAGACAATATTGTATTGTACGTGCCAACCTTTCAATTCGGCAAAGAAGGTACGAATCACCGAAATCAGCTTATGCTTGTCACCATCCTTCTGAATTGCAGCAGGACTGAGCTTCTGGTTTAGTAACACTCCGCCCATGATCTCTTCGGTGGGTAGCTTGGCTACTGACTTGAAGACTGCCGTAGGCCCTCTTAGGTCGGTTCCGGAAGAAGGTGAACTTCCTTCGGCTACAGGAGTAAAGGCCTTCCTTCCATCAGGAGTGGCCGGAACTACTGCTCCGCTGGGCACATTGGCAGAGATGCTTGAGGTGCCAGCGTAGTACCTGCAACCAATGGGGCCGCGCCCATGACGGGTGGTATGGTAGTTTTTCAGCTCCTCGATAAACTCCATATAGGCATCTTTTAGCAAGAGATCCACGTAGTCATCATCATTTCCATATTTTGGAGCAAAGTTGAGTAGTAGCTGCCTTATCTTCTCACCCTCTTTCCCTTCAAAATCTCCTTCCAGGGCTTCCAGTAGCTCCTCCCTGCCAATTTTTCCTTCCTCGTATACCAGCTTCTTAATTGCAGCCAGCGCATTACCAAGGTTGGCGATGCCCACCTGGAGTCCGGAGATATAATCGTACTTGGATCCACCTTCCTTAATGGTCTTTCCACGCGAAATACAGCTATCCACAAAGGTGGAACAGAGGATGTCTGGCACATGCTCTTCCAGCGCTGTATCCACAGCGGTATCGATCTCCACGGTTTTCCTGGTGTAGTAGTGAATCTGATACTGCCAGGCTTTAAACAATTCATCGTAGGTACTGAAATCGGTAAAGTTTCCGATCCCCTTATGGAATGTATGCCCGGATTGACTGTCGAATCCGTTATGTAGCGTAGCAAGGAAGACACGCATCAGGTTCAGGAAACTCATGCCGGTACAGCGGTATCCCCATTTTCCGGGTACAGCAATCTCAATACAGCCTATGGCCGAATAGTTATAGGCATCCTCCCGCTCCACACCCATATTGATCAGCTCCGGAATAACAATCTCATCGTTATTAAAAGAGGGCATGCCAAAGCCTTTTTCTATCACTTTCATGGAGGCCATCATGAATTCCTCGCTGATCCCCTTATGAAAGCGTACCGAAAGATTTGGCTGGGTCAGCTTCATCCTTCCCACCGATTCAAGAATAAGGAAACTTAGCCCGTTTACCGCATCCTGACCATCCGTGGTTTGTCCCCCGATAGTTACATTTTGATAGAGCGGTCCTCCAGCCGAGAAACGGGTATGGGACCATGGCCTTATCTTATTAACAGACAGCAATTTAATCCAGGTGTTCTCAAGTAATTCTGAAGCAAAGGTTTCAGTGAGTTTTCCTGCTTCCATATCTTTCTGGTAGAAAGGGTAGAGGTACTGGTCAAGCCGTCCCAGAGAGACCGAATGCCCGTTACTCTCAATTTGCAGAATCAACTGTACAAAATAGACCAGTTGCAGTGCCTGGTAAAAGTTCCGGGGGGGCTCTTCAGCAATCACAGCACAGTTTTCAGCAATACGCTGGAGTTCCATAACCCTCTGCGGATCATCGCTCTCCTTACTCAAGTAAATGGCCATATCGCTATACCGCCGGATAAAGGCCTGGAAGGATTCCAGTCCGATGGCTAATGCACTGTAAAACTTATCTTTCCTAATCCCTTCACGATCAGAATGATCCACCTGTTTATGGTGCAACTCTATCTCTTCAAAATATCCACGTAATCCAACTTCCAGGATTTTCTGAAAATCCACAGCAATATGGGCATCTCCCGAAGTGAGGTTACCAGTAGCTTTGATGATGGCCGAATCCTGCAAATCGCGCAGCTCCTGGGTCATCAATGCCCTGCCACGATCCCATAGCACCTTGCCTTTCCACCACTTTGCAATCTTTCTCAACTCTTCTTTATGTTCTTCAGTAATAAAGAAAGCATCTCCCGGACGCTTATCCAGCTCATCCATCTCCTCAGGAAGCCAGTCCACCGCATATTCGGGAAAGATAGGGGCCGCACGGTGACTGGACGACTGGTTGCCAACAATCAGCTCACCCTCATCAATAAAGATGGTCATCTTCTCCAAGGTCTTCTGCAAAGCCAATGCACGCTTGATAATAACAGGCTGCTCCTCATTCTCCCGGTAAACCTCCGTATAGAAGCGGGCCCTTTCGGTACACACTGTGGATTTGGTACTCAGTACCTTCTCTCTTAATTGTGCAATCCGGTGTGTAATCTTTGTCGCTTGTTCCGTGGCTATCATCTTATCCTCCTGTAAGCGTTGTAAATCCTTTTGATTGTGCATAGTGAATGTAAGGCAGCAGCTCCTCTTCTCCAAGCTGCACGGTGTTAGTGAAAAGATACTCCATTCCCAGCATACGATACTTCTCTACACCGAATGTATGGTAGGGTAGAAAGTGAATTTCTTTGATCCCTTTGATGGTAGAGACGAAGTCTATCATTGTCTGAATCTCTTCTTCTGAGTGGTTAAATCCGGGGATCACCGGTATCCTGACCACCACATGAGCTCCGAAGTAGGCAAGCTTCTCCAGGTTTTCCATCACCAGGGTGGCATCGCCCTTTATGAAGAGACGGAACTTCACCGGATCAGTGTGCTTCAGATCGACCAGAAAGGTCTTAACCAGGCCAATTGTTCTTTCCACCAAAGCCCATTTCACATGAAGCGATGTCTCCATATAGGTGCTGATATGCCTTTCATGCAAACGCTGCAGGAACAGAACCAGCTCCTGGTCCTGTGCAAGTGGTTCGCCACCCGATAGCGTAACACCACCATCCTCCCGGTAGAAGGGGAGGTCCTTTTCGACCTCTGCCAGCAATTCATCAACACTCTTAGACTCCCCGGAGATTATGAGCGCTTTTGACGAACAAACACCTCTTAACTTTTCAGGTTCAGCAATCAATTCGCGCTTAATCTCAATTCCATTATTACCGGATTGGCTGATGGCATCAGGCGCTGCTAAAGCACAGTCCTCAAAATGTTTACAGGTCTTTTTGTCGTAAAGAATACTT
>Ga0255055_10003623_pt1 | contig 10376 bp, 9 predicted proteins | sample JV7_2_27_MG_FD_188633 | JGI IMG/M metagenome (GOLD analysis project Ga0255055, IMG submission 188633) | Seawater microbial communities from Jervis Inlet, British Columbia, Canada - JV7_2_27 | ecosystem: Environmental > Aquatic > Marine > Inlet | place: Canada: British Columbia | collected... | reverse complement strand
GGTCAGGCGGTACCCTCGACCGTGCCCACTGTGCTGACCCTGACGATGGACCGAGTCCCGGCAGCCTCCTTTTCGCTCTATGCATTCCGCCGTTCACCCTGGCCGGCCGGTCTGGCTCCGGTGCCACTGGACGTCGGAATCTGCCAAACTCTCGATCCCGGGGTACAATAGAAAGTTCTGCTCCTGGGGAAACTGCTGAACCGGCGCTTGGAGCGGGCAGACAATCGACCGATAGAGACCTAACGGAAGTGATCACAGCCGTTCTCAGTCGCAAGGGGGGTGTGGGCAAGACCACGACTGCTGTCAATTTGGCAGCGGCTCTGGCTGACCAGGGCTTCAAGGTGCTGCTCATCGACCTCGACAGTCAGGCTTCGACATCGTTGTCGCTCGGCGTGCCTCGCTGGGCGCTGGCGCCGTCCTCGGCCGACGTGCTACTCAACTCCACACCGGCCGCGGAGGCGGTGCGGGCAACCCGGAACTCGGGCCTCTACCTGATGACGGCCTCCACCGATCTTGCCAGTGTCGATCGCGAGTTGAATGCCCTGGCGAACCGCGAAGGCCGGCTCCATTTGGCCCTGCGGTCGATCCGAGACCGGTACGACCACATCCTCATCGACTGCCCTTCAGTGCCTTCGTTGGCACCCCTCAACGCTCTAGTGGCCGCCAACTACTATCTCGTCCCTGTGGTGCCACAGTACCTGGCCATCGAGGGCGTCCGCAATCTTTGTGCTTCCGCCGATAGACTCCTGGCCCGAATCGCCGCACCGACGAAGCTCCTCGGTATCGTCTTGACGATGGTCGACTACCGCACCCGAGCGACTCGGGACAATGTACAGCGGCTGCGCGAGGAGTTCGGCAACGACGTCTTTGGAGTAGAAATACGTACCAATGTCCGGCTCGCTGAGGCCCCAGCGGCCGGCCAGACCATTTTCGAGTTTGATTCCTCGTGCACCGGTGCCGATGCCTATCGGCTGCTGGCCGAGGAGTTTGTTCTGCGAGTCCGGGAGCTCGACTCCTCAGTCGCCGGCACGGATATTGCTGGAAAGTCTACGGGATGGGCGAGCGATCAGAGCTACCGGCTCGACAAGGTACCTGGAGCCCAAGATTCCCGAGCCGGAAAGAGAACTCCGCCCCGTCCGCCACGTATCTGATCTGAACAAGCCCTGAGGGCTATATTGAGGCGAGCTCGACATGCTCGATGAGAGCGCCACCTGGCAGCGTTTTAAACAGGACAAGCCCAAGGCGATCCGTGTCCATCTCGGCTACGTGCCGGCCCTGGACACCGAGGCCGAGGACCGCGAGTCCAAGGTACGAGTGCGCATTGCCATCCTCGTCGCGGTGCTCCTCCACATTGGCCTTGCCATCGTGCAGTTGCCGGAGCTCGCCAGCGAACCGCGTCGGGTCGGACCGCAACGCCAGGTCTACATGGTCCAGCAAGTGCGCTTCAAACCACCGGCGCCCCAGGCGCGTCAACAGGCGCCAAAGATCAAGAGGAAGGCCCGCAAGGTCCCGATCCCCGATCCCACTCCGGATGAGCCTGAACCCATTGTCGTCGAGGAGGTGGAAGTGCCGGAGGCCGATCTTTCGGATCTGGACTCCGTGGTTTTCGGCTCCGAGAACATCCCGGCAATCCCCGGAGGCATGGGTCGGTGGCCGATGAAGGTCGGAGGCGGTGTCCTGCCACCACAGAAGATCCATGCGCCGCAGCCCCTCTATACCGAGGAGGCTCGCTTGGGACGAATTCAGGGAGTCGTCATTCTCGAGGCGATCATCAATGAACAGGGTGCCGTCCAGCAAGTGAAGATACTCAAGGGACTGCCCATGGGTTTGAGTGAATCGGCCGCCGAGACCGCCAAGCGGTGGACGTTCAAGCCGGCGACCCTGAATGGCCAACCGGTCCCCGTCTACTTCAACCTGACCGTTCGCTTCTCGCTGCAATAGGCCGGCCGGTGCCGGAGGTGACCCGCCTGACGCGCACCTGAATCACCGATCGGAAAACGATTCGAGTACTCCCAGGGTGAAGTCGATGTCGGCTGCGGTGTGATCGGCCGAGATCTGGAACCGAATCTCTTCATCGCCCTTGGGCACGACCGGAAAATTCAGACCGGTGGCGAGAACACTGTTCTCCTTCAAGTGCTGAACCAGGGCCGAGGTGCGTGCGGTATCGCGCACCATCAAAGGCACTATCGGATGCTGTCCAGGGATGGTCTCGTAACCGAGCTGAAACAACCCCTGTTCGAAACGAGAAGTCATGGCGCGCAGTTGATCCAGAAGCGCCCGCCCAATAGTGCTATCGAGGATTTCAAGCGCCCGCACCGCGGCTCCCGCTTCCGCCGGAGTGATGGGGTTGGAGTAGATGTAGAAGGCCGACTTTTCACGTAGATAAGCCACCAACGCCTCGCCTCCGACTACATAGCCGCCATTGACACCCAGGGCCTTCCCGAGCGTGGCGACCAGAATGTCCACTGGCTGGGATTCGGTGAACTCCTCGGTTCCACGGCCGGTCTGGCCAAAGGCACCGACACCATGCGAATCATCCACGATGACCGCGACATTCTCAGGAAACTGGTCATCGTACTTGTGGGCCAGGTCCATGATCTGTGGCAGCGGCGCCCAGTCTCCTCGCATGCTGAAGATGCCGTCGGTAATCACGATGGCGCGCACGCACCCGTCGGCTGCAGCCCGCAACTTCGCCTCCAGATCCCCCATGTCCAGATGTCGGTAGATGTGCTTTTCCCCGGGCCGGGCGAGACGCATGGCGTTGATGATGCAGTTGTGATTGAGCTCGTCACTGATGACCGCCGTCTCTGTCGTGATCAGCGACGGCAACACGCCCATGGTGGCGGCGTAGGCCGAGCTGTAGATCATTGCCGCCTGGCGGCCGTGAAAGGCCGCCAACCTCCGCTCCAGCTCCTGGTGCGGCTGGAAGGTGCCGCTGATAAAACGCACCGCTCCGGGACCCGTTCCGTACGCCCGCGCGACCTCTTCTTCAGCCGCGATAACCTCAGGGCGCAGCGACATCCCGAGATAACTGTTGGAGTTCATTCTCAAGAACAGGCGATCATCCTTGTCGGCGAGCCGGTAGCGAGGACCGAACTCTCCGGCGGCGGGAACCACCTCGGTGATGACGTCCTCGTCTCCCTTCAAAGGCCCCTTGGTCCTGAGTTCCTCGCGCTCATCCCCAAGGGACTTCTCCAGTCTATCGACAGGCATCGGTGTCCTCCTGGCGCTCAGTCCTTCTTTCCCAAACGGGCGCTGAGCTGGTCGAACATGTCACGAGTCATGCTTTCCAGGTTGTAGGTCGGCTCCCACCCCCACTCCTCTCTGGCGGCGCTGTCATCGAGCGAATCGGGCCATGAGTCGGCGATCGATTGCCGCACCGGATCGACCTCGTATTCGATCTCGAAGCCGGGAATGTGCTTCTGAATCTCTCTCACCAGAGTCTCGGGCGCGAAGTTCATGGCCGTCACGTTGAAAGCATTGCGATGCCGGAGGCGAGCTGCGTCCGCCTCCATGACGCCGATGGCCGCCGCCAGCGCATCGGGCATGTACATCATGTCCAGACAGGTTTCGGGCTTCAGAAAACAAGTGTAGCGGTGGTGCCGAATCGCCTCGTAGAAGATCTCCGCGGCGTAGTCCGTGGTGCCGCCGCCGGGTGGCGCCGCATGGGAGATCAGCCCGGGATAGCGAACGCCGCGAGTGTTCACGCCAAACCGCAGATGGTAGTAGTCGCAGAGTAACTCTCCCGCCACTTTGGTGACTCCGTACATGGTCGTTGGGCGTTGAATCGTGTCTTGCGGAGTCGATGCCTTCGGTGTAGCGGGCCCGAAGGCGCCGATGGAGCTGGGGAAGAAGACCGAGCACCGTCGTTGGCGTGCCACCTCGAGAACCCGGTACAGACCTCCCATGTTCACATCCCAGGCCATGTGAGGTTTCTCTTCGGCCACCGCTGACAGCAGCGAGGCCAGATGATAGATGGTGCCGACGTCGTAGCGCAGAACCACCTCCTGCAAGGCTCTGGCGCTGGTTACATCCACGTACTCGAACGGTCCGTCAGCCTCTGCCTCGGCCAGCCGGATGACCCGGACATCAGATGCGACCACGCTGTCAGTGCCGTAGCGCTGTCTCAGGGCCGGTACCAGCTCTGAGCCGACTTGTCCGAGTGCGCCGGTGACCAGGATCCTCTTCATCTCCACCGTCCGAGTCTCGATTGCCGTGACCATCGTATGTCCCCAGCCAAAATGGGGCAAGATCTTGCTAAAGTCCTGACGATGAACAAGTGGCTCAAGCGATTCCTGATCGTGGCGGCGATTGTCGTAGTCATTGTGGTTCTGAAGGTCACGGTCTTGCGGGAGAAACCGATCCCGATCCAAGTGGTGACGGTGGAGCGCGGCACCGTCGAGGAGACGGTCACCAACTCGCGTGCCGGCACAGTCAGGGCCCGTCGGCGGGCAAAATTGTCACCCGAGTTCGGTGGTCAAGTGATTGAGATTCCGTATCGCGAAGGTGAGCAGGTTCGCCAGGGAGCGGTGATGCTGCGGATGGAAGACAGCCTGCAGCGAGCCCGCCTCGTTCTCGCGGAGCGCGAGGTGGAAGCGTCCCGAGCCGATCGCGAACGCGTCTGTCTCCAGGCCGAGCGAGCGGGACGTGAGCTCGAGCGCACGCAGCGATTGGCCGACGAGGAGATCATCTCCGAGGATCTTCTCGACCGGATCGAGAGTGTCAAGCTGGAAGCCGAGGCGGCCTGTTCTGCAGCTACTGCCAATGTCGCCCGCGCCCAGGCGTCGGTGGCTCTCGCCCAGACCGAGCTGGAAAAGACAATCGTCCGGGCACCCTTCGACGGCATTGTCGCGGAAGTGGCCACGGAGGTGGGCGAATGGACCACACCATCACCACCCGCATTGCCCGTGCCGCCGGTTCTCGATCTCCTGGACCCCACTTCCGTTTACATCAGTGCACCCATGGACGAGGTCGACTCGGCACGGATGCGCCAGAATCAACCGACCCGGGTCACGGTGGACTCCCACCGGGACGAGACATTTCCCGGGCACGTCTCCCGAGTCGCGCCCTATGTGCTCGACCTGGAGGCCCAGAACCGAACGGTCGAGATCGAGGTGGAGCTCGAGGATCACCAGGAGCTGTTCTTGCCCGGCACCTCGGCCGATGTGGAGGTGATCCTAGACACCAGGGAGCAGGTGCTGCGCCTCCCCACTGCCGCGATCATCGAGGGCGACAAAGTGCTGGTCTTCGAGGACGGGATGCTCACCGAGCGACGCTTCGAGCCGGGATTGCGCAACTGGGACTTTACCGAGGTGGCCGCCGGGCTCGACGAGAAAGACCAGATCGTGATCTCGCTCGACCGCGCCGAAGTCAAGGCCGGGGCGCAGGCAGAGATTGCCGCGGCCGAGGAGGAGTGAGGCCGTGGCCGACTCTCCGGCCATCATCCGGCTACAGGACATCAGCCGCACCTTTCAGGTGGGTGATGAGCAGGTTCACGCCCTGGTGGCGGTGAACGAGGAGATCCGGGCCGGTGAGCATGTCGCCATCATGGGCCCTTCGGGATCTGGCAAATCCACGCTGCTCAACATTCTGGGGTGTCTCGACCGACCCAGCTCGGGCAGCTATCACCTCAACGGCCAGGAGGTCGCTTATCTCGACGATGCCGCCCTGACCGACGTGCGTCGCCACCAGATCGGCTTCGTCTTCCAGTTCTTTCACCTCGTCCATCGTCTGACCGCAGCGGAGAACGTCGAGCTGCCGATGATCTTTGCCGGGCTCCCCCGCTCCCAGCGCCGCCAGCGTGTAGCCACCGCTCTGGAGGCAGTGGAATTGGAACCGCGGGCGCGCCACCTCCCCGATCAGCTCTCCGGCGGCGAACGCCAGCGGGTAGCCCTGGCTCGCGCGACGATCATGCAGCCCGAGATCCTGCTGGCCGACGAGCCCACCGGCAACCTCGATAGCAAGTCCGGCAGTACCGTCCTGGATCTGCTGGAAAGGATGAACCGAGAGGGTCTGACCCTGATCGTGGTGACCCACAACCTCAAGGTCGCCCAACGGGCCGATCGGATTCTCCTTCTGGTCGACGGCCGCATCCAGCGCCGCGTGGCACCGGGAGAGATGGGTGACATTCTGGCCCTGCTCACCGAGGAGGGTGAAGGGTGAGTTTTGCAGACCTCTTCCGTTTCTCGGCGCGGGGCCTGACGGGCCATGGGCTGCGGACGGCTCTGAGTCTTTTGGGAGTCACGATCGGCGTCGCCGCAGTGGTGATTCTGACCGCCCTGGGAGAGGGGGCGCGACGCTACGTCATCGATCAATTTGCCAGCCTGGGGACCAACATTCTGATTGTGGTACCCGGGAAAACCGAGACCACTGGCACCGTCGGGGCCGGGGGCGTACCCAACGATCTGACGCTCTACGACGCGCAGGCGATCCAGCGCTCCGTCCCTGCAGCCTATCGGCTAGCTCCCATATCCATGGGCACCGAGCAGGTGGCCTTTGGAGAGCGGCGCCGGCAGGTGGCCATTCTGGGGACAACCCACCAGTACAAAGAGGCCCGACAGCTGGAGATGCTGCGAGGCGAGTTCCTGCCTGAAGAGGAGATGTTCCGCGGCTCGTCGGTAGTCGTCCTGGGTCCCAAGTTGGCACGTGAGTTGTTCACCGGAGCGGAGCCGGTAGGCCAGATCGTTCGCGTCGGCGGCTGGCGGATGCGGGTGATCGGCGTCCTGGCCAAGCAGGGCGTCAAGATGGGCATGGACTTCGATGATCTCGCGATGATTCCGGTATCCACCGGCCTGCACATGTTCAACCGCAGCTCGCTTTTTCGCATCCTGATACAGACCCGTTCCCATAGCGATCTCGAACTGGTAAAGGACTCGGTGACCGCGCTGCTGACCGAGCGCCACAATGAGGAGGACATCTCGGTCATCACTCAGGACGCAGTGCTTTCGACCTTCACCGCGATTCTGGGCGCCCTGACGCTGGTCGTGGGCGCCATCGCCGCCATCTCTTTGACCGTCGCCGGGATCGGCATCATGAACGTCATGTTGGTATCGGTTTCCGAGCGAACGCGCGAGGTGGGCCTGCTCAAGGCGCTGGGGGTGAGAAGAGCCCAGATCATCTCGGTCTTCCTCACCGAGGCTGCGCTCATCTCGACGATGGGCGGCCTTCTGGGCCTGGCCGCCGGCTGGGGTACTGTGCGGCTGCTAGTGAAGCTCTATCCGGTGTTCCCCGCCAGCCCTCCGCCTTGGGCCGTGTGGGCGGCGCTGGCGGTCTCCGTCGGGGTGGGTGTGACCTTTGGATTGCTGCCGGCCCGCCGGGCCAGTCGTCTCGACCCGGTCATGGCTCTAGCCGGAAGGTAAGCGCTGTGTGGGAGCTTGTCAAGCTGTCCTTGCGCGCCGTGGTGGCTCACCGCCTCCGCTCGGCACTCTCGATGCTGGGAATCGCCATCGGTGTGGCCTCGGTCATCTTGCTCACCTCCATCGGCGAGGGCACCCGCCTCTACATGATCTCTCAGTTCACCCAATTCGGCACCAATCTCCTAGCGGTCAACCCTGGCAAGGCCGAGACCATCGGGATACCCGGCGCCCTCGGCGGCACCACACGCAAGTTGACCATCGACGATGCGGAAGCGATCGGCCGACTGCCCGGGGTGGAGAAGGTCGTGCCTATGGTCTTTGGCGCGGCGCGGGTGGAAGCGAATGCAAGAGGTCGAAGCGTGTTTATCTACGGTGTGACACCGGATGTGCCGGAGGTCTGGCAGTGGAACGTACGGGTCGGCTCCTTCTGGCCCCCTGGAGATCCTCGACGCAGCGTCGCACAAGCGGTTCTCGGGACCAAGCTCAAAACAGAGCTGTTTGGCCCTCACAACGCACTGGGAGAGTTCGTGCGTATCGGCGGCTCGCGGTTCCGCGTGGTTGGCCTCATGGAACCCAAAGGCCAATTCCTGGGCTTCGATCTCGATGATTCGGCCTACATCCCGATCGCCGCCGCGATGAAGATCTTCAACATGGACGAGGTGACCGAGATCGACCTTACCTTCAGCCACGCCCGGCTCCTGGCGACCGTGGAGGCTGACCTGCGCCGCCTACTGACCGAGCGCCACGGTGGCCGCGAAGATTTCAGTGTCACCAGTCAAGCGGCGATGCTCGACGTCTTCGACAACGTGATGAACATCGTCACCATGGCGGTGGGAGCCATCGGCGGCGTCTCGCTCCTAGTGGGTGCCATCGGGATTCTGACCATGATGTGGATCGCCGTCGGTGAGCGTCGAAACGAGATTGGGCTGATCCGCTCTGTCGGCGCGACCCGCAACCAGGTACAGCTCGTATTCCTGGTTGAAGCCGCGACGCTGGCATCGCTGGGCGGCCTCTTGGGAGTCGCAATCGGCACGGGCCTCTGTGGTCTCTTGCGGGTGGCCGTGCCCGGTCTCCCAGTGCACACACCAATCTTCTTTGTCTTCCTGGCCGTATCGGTGAGCTTGGCGGTGGGCCTTCTGGCAGGTGTGACGCCGGCCCGGCGCGCCGCGCATCTCGACCCTATCGAGGCACTCCGCGCCGAGTAATGGCGGAGCTTCACCTCTCCAGGTCGGCTTCGCTCCAGCTTTGGGTCGTGTAGCGCCGGACGGCGATCTCGGGCGACCAGAAGTCCTCCGCCAGACCTGCTTTGATCTTGAGTCGGCGCAGGAACACCTGCGGCTCCCGCAACTCGCGCCAAACCGCCGGCAGGAAGGTGCCGCGGTGATATCCGTGCTCGAGCAGCACTCCGTCATGGCCCGGACGCAGTTGCTTCAGCAGGTCTGCTTCGCTGTCGAACTCCAACCTCTCGAGGGGGGAGAGCAGGGACACTTCGATCGTCAAGTCCAGCAGCTCTGCGGACTCGACGGGGGGGAACCGAGGATCGCGGAATGCCGCCCCGCGGGCGTTGGCTTGGAGATCTTCCACCAAGGGTCGGTCGGCCTGGATGGAGCCGATACAACCCCTGAGCTCGCGCCCCCGTCGAAGAGTCACAAAGCAGGCGCCCGGTTGCCGCAACCAGCTCGCCTCCTGCCAGGAGGACGCAGATCCACCCAGCTCTTCTTCGAGGGTAGTGCGGGCGATGTTGAGCAGCGTTCGCCCGATCTCGTCTGCAGAGATTGTGCTGTCACTCACGACGGTTCGATAAAAGCGAAGGCTCCGTAGCCGACGACCCGCGTGCGGTCACCGGCCGTATCGCCCGAGTTTCTCAGATCCAACAGCCTCGGGATCAGCCCATGTCGACGCGCCGCTTCCATCAGCCCATTGATGGCGACCGCGCCGCACGCTCGATGCTCTTCGAGCCGCCCATCGAGCTCTACCACCTGTTGGGCGGTCTCACGATCGGTCTGCCGTGCAGTCTCGTAGGTCAGATAGTGGGACAGGTCAGAGCTGATGACGATCCTCGTCTCGGGGCCACCCCAGAGACGCTCCAAAACCTCGGCAATCTCTTCTGCCGTGGCCGAGCTCACCAACAAGGGGAGGATGGAGAATTCACCGAGCACCTGTTGCAGGAACGGCAGCTCCACCTCGAGGCAGTGCTCCGGGGCGTGCGCTGCTGGATTGACCGAGACCTGCGGCATATCGCTGATCTGCCCCACCATCTCACTGTCGACCGGGACCTTGCCCAGAGGTGTTTCGAAGGCCTCTTGTCCTGCCAGTGCGACTCCGCGGACCGGGAGGCGGTGGGCCGGCCCCATGAGAATGATTCGCCGAATCTGTGGCGCATCGCCAGCAAAGCAGCGAAAGGCCGAGCCGGCAATAGGTCCGGAGTAGATGAAGCCGGCGTGGGGGGCGATGACAGCTTTGGGGGATTGGTTTGGCTCGCTCCCGGCGGCTGCTGCCAGAAAGCCCTCGACCATGGGCAGGAGCTCTCGCGAGGAGCCCGGATAGAAGAGCCCAGCCACCGTAGCTGGACGAATCTCGCTCATGATCCAGTCCCTTCCCGATCTGAAGTTTCCTTCATTCTAAGAGAACACCCGAGTTGTCCGGAAAATTCATTCCGAGCGATCGCCCCCGCTCTCTTTGCCCCAGAAGGGCCGCCATTTCTCTTCGGGCGACTCGGGGGTCAACCAACTGACCACGAACAGAGAAATCAGCGACAGGGCACCTGCTGGGTAGATGATGTAGTCGTAGTCGAGGGGCAACTCCGCGAAACCGAGCGGCAGCGATTCGACACCCATTCTCGACAGGGTGGCAAAAACGATCGTGCCCACGATTCCCGCGGCGATCGAAGCCATACCGCCCGCCGCGGTCACGCGACGCCACAAAAAAGCAGCCAACAACGCAGGGGTCACCGCAGCCCCTACCATGGTGTAGGCGTAAAGCGCCATGTCGAGAATGTTCTCGAACTGCGTCGTCACCAGA
>Ga0255055_10003622_pt1 | contig 10377 bp, 10 predicted proteins | sample JV7_2_27_MG_FD_188633 | JGI IMG/M metagenome (GOLD analysis project Ga0255055, IMG submission 188633) | Seawater microbial communities from Jervis Inlet, British Columbia, Canada - JV7_2_27 | ecosystem: Environmental > Aquatic > Marine > Inlet | place: Canada: British Columbia | collected... | reverse complement strand
CGGGTGGAAAGCGGGAAAGCCAATGGTTGCCAGGCGAGCGCCAGGCCCCCCCGCAGGTTAGCGGAGACGTTCTGCGGACAACGACCCGGAGACACGGGAACAAGAACGAGGCCGGCCATGAGTAGGAGCATCCACGTAACACTCAAGGGACTGCGCAGGGACGGTCTGACCAAGAGCGATCTTGAAGAGATGGCGAAGTGGCCGGAAACTGAGTTCACTGACTTGTCGAAGAAGACGGCGTATAAGCGAGGTGTTCGTGAGTCACGAGAGCGGTCCACGGACCACAAGCATCCTGGGGCTGAGGCACCTGGAGTCAACGACCGTGATTCCGAGTGAAGTCAGATGCCGGTATTGCCCAGAGTCCGGTCGATTTACCGCAACGCCGCATAAGGAGTTGTTGAACCTGACGGTCTGACCTGGCACGGCCCGCAGCTTAAGGCAACGTTAGATCGACTCTAGGAACGCTTGTCTTTATCAGAGGGCTCAGTGGATAAGGACAATACAAACGAGAAGTTTCCGGTCTGGCGTGTCCTTCTGCTCCTCGCAGTCATCGTCGCAGTTTGGATTACTGCTTGGTGGGGGATACCACAGCTATACCCGAAGCGAGACGAAGCAGGGCAGTTTGGCGACATGTTCGGCGCCGTCAATGCGCTGTTCTCTGGAATGGCGCTCGCTGGCGTGGTGGTGGCGATTTGGCTCCAGAGTAGGGAACTAGCACTGCAGAGGAAAGAACTGCGGTCCCAGAAAGAGCAGCTCCAACGCCAGGGCGACACGTCACACCTGCAACGTCTTGAGACAACGTTTTTCCAACTCCTCCGGCGTCAATCCGAGGTGCTTGAGGCGATGGTTCACCCCGGGAACCTCACGATCCGTGGCCGTGAGTGCATGAAGAAGTTCGTTGAAGGGCTCTCCCGTAACTACCAGAATCGGGCTAGAGCAGTGGCGCAGCATGATGAACAATGGCGCAGAGCTGAGTCCTTCCGTGAACTGTGGAACGGCGCGCGTCAGGCGCTTGGGCCATTCATGGAAACTCTTGGGGTAATCGCACAACTTGTGTCTCGCACAGATCTTAGATCGAATGAATTTCTGTGCGATGCTCTCGTCGCTCAACTCTCTGATGAGGAGTTGGGGCTGTTTCTCGTATACAGTCAGACTGAAATCGCAACCGACCAACTGCGTTCTGCGGTTGACGCGCTAGGGCTGTGGTCGTCGTGGCGTGCGCGCCGCGTTCCCGATGAAGTAACTCGTAACCTCAGGCCGTTTCTAGGATGCAGTCGGTGAGTAGAACTAGGTTGCTGCTAACAACACGTTGAAGCTGGCAATCATGCCCCTCGCGTGCGCAAGGGTTGCGCCTGCAGCTTAACGCAAACGTTAGGTGTCGCGGACACCGACGAGGTGAACCATGGCAGACGATGCCCCCAAGGAGTCCTTCATCGGCGGTCTAGCGCGGATCTCCAGTCGATGGCAGTCAATCGTGAACTTTTGGGCCTTCTTCTTCGGGCTGGTGATCATTGCCTGTTTCGGCGTCTACCTCCTGGGTTTGGTTCTACGTCCACTTGTTCCGGGTGCGCGGATTACGACAACAGAAGGTGGCGCCTATATCATTGAGCTAGGGGGGAAACGGTCAGTTCAATGGCTATTCTCTGCATCTTCGAAACCCGCTTCTCGATCGCGAGACGACTCGCCGGGAAATCGATTCTGGAGCAACAGCGGGATCGATGTGACTAAGGGAGACAGATTGAAGTTGCGGGTGTCTGGCGCCGTGAACCTCGCCATTCACCACCTCGTCCGCAGCGCCGAGACGGATAACCCCCCATACTTCCACTGGACCGGGTCTGATGGCTACGAACCTGAGCAGGCGGCCTTCTTTCGGCCGGCCGACGATCATCGGCAACGGTGGCGTCTGGCAATCGGTGCTCCGCAGGGCATGTTGCTCATGCAAGTTGTGCCGCCCGGCGCGAATCCGGAGGTCAGGCCCGACGGTGAACATCTCTATCTAGTTGGATCCGGTCGGGACGGCCCCTTCCGCATGAGGCAGTCCGGTACGCTTTACTTCGCCCTAAATGAAGTGCCTCTCGACGAAACGATGCACGACTACTACGTGATCACACAACAGACAGATCCGAAGTACGTGAAAGAGCATCCGGTTAAGGATCAAGAAAAGGCCTGGACGGAGATCGTTCGGCTCAAGTACTGGGATCTGTGGTTTGACGACAACGCTGGCTCGTTCCTCGTAACCGCGGAAATCGAATAGAAGTGCTGCGCGTCATGGAGGCGGCGGGCGACGCTGCGACACCTAACAGGGCCGTGAGACTGTCGGTCGGTCCTGTCAGGCCCTTGCTGGCGCAAGGGCCGCGCCCGCAGCTTAACGCAACGTTAGCCATCACGAGAACCAATGAGAGTGTGGCTGACAATCGGTCTTGATACGACGGTTGCGTGGCCGACCACCGAAACGACCGTCGAATTTGAGGGGCACACCATCCATCTCAGGCCTGGGACAGAGACCGCCGCGCCCTGCGTCGACCTTCAGTACGAGGACTCTGAGGGACATGTCGAGGCACTCGGCGTCCTCAAGCGATTCATGAGTTCGCTCGCGTGGGTGGAGGGTGATTACGTCAGAGAAGTAATGTCTCTGGGGTCCGGAATCCGTACCAGCGTTGGTCGTGGCCAGCCCGCTCAAGTGCTGAACCCGGCCTTCAAGGCTGATTATCTCCCAGAGCCGACCGACGATCGTGCACGTCTCGCTCTAGCCCTTTTTCGGGAAGGGCTGAGCGTCAACCTCGCGCAGTACCAGTTCCTCGGGTTTTTCAAGATCTTGAACATTATGAACCAGACCGGCAAGGAGCAACAAAACTGGATCAACAACGCCCTGCCACAGCTGACGGACCACCGAGGCAAGAAACGCCTCGAAGAGGTTCAAGCCCAGGGCGTAGACGTTGGAGAATACCTGTACGAGTCAGGTCGCTGCGCCGTAGCTCACGCCTTTAGCCAGCCTGTTGCAGACCCAGACGCCCCCGAGGACTTGAAGCGTCTGTCGTCGGATCTCCCTCTGATCCGAGCCTTGGCAGAGTACGCCATTGAGCGGGAACTCGGTGTCAAGTCCAAGGCTACGGTTGAAAGTGAGCATTTGTACGAACTCGCCGGATTCAAGGAAGTAATCGGTCCCGATCACTCGGCGGCACTTGCCGCTGGCGCACCAATTGACAACGATGACCTGGCACCCTTCCCACGAATAGCAATAAGGATACGCGACATTCCTCCGTACCGGTCGTTTGAATCCCTCCAAGTACGGGTCCAAACCGTCGCCGGCTCGGTTGTCGAACTACTCGCCAACTCCGAGGACAATGCTGTCGAGGCAACGTTTACGCTGGACTTCGACAACGAAACACTGGATTTTCATCCGCACCATCACCTTCTCGTGCGCGATATCGGGACTGAGGAGTCGCTACAAGCCGTGATTGACGCCAACCAGTTACTGCACGACTTTCTTGGAAACGGTGAACTAGAGGTATGGAACGCCGATGCCGGCGCTCTGCTTGGGCGGAAAGACCCCCATATCCCGGCGATCGACCTCCCGCGCACGCTTGACGGTCTGACGCGTACCATTGAAGAACTGCGGGCTGCCCTTGAGCAGCGACAGCAGGAGCGTGATGGCTAACAGAACCTTAAAGCTGACGGTCCGCCTGTCACGGCCCCGGGCAACGTCATGGTGGGCAGTTGTTGGTGATCGCCGCGTTATACTGGCGCAGAGTGCTACTTGAGCGCTTTTCGGACGATAGCAAGGGACAAGGTATGGCGCAGACGATCGCAAGAAGGAGAGCTCCTCGAAAAGACCCGTTGCCTCAAGAGACAATCTTGATCGGACAAATCGGCGTTACGTGCAAATCAGCCTGGAAGATCACGTTAACGAGGGATGACTTGGAAGAATGGTTGTCGAACTTTAACGGTGAGGTGTTCAGTAAGAAGTACGAGAGGCAACTAGCGCTTTGGCTCCTCCTTAACTTCGTCTACTACAACAAAGCCGAAGTCGGAAGCCTCTGTCGATCTCTCTATCGTGGATTCCTGCATCACGAAATTGCAACGTCGCCTGCGGCGGCTTCTGCCGAGATCCGTGCGAAGGTGTCCGAGCTGATGGCGAGAACGCGGTTCTACCAGCTGGGGCGTGCGGGCGAGAGTAGTGGCTTCATATTGTACCTGTTCAGAAATGAGAACCGCCTGTCCCTAGAGAACTTCATCGGTTCAATTGATCGTGTTCCAAACGAGGTCGATACAATCATCTATGTGGACGATGTTTGTCTATCGGGCACACAGGCTGATAAGTATCTGAAGCGAGATGCAAAGAAGCTCACAGGCAAGCGCCGGCTTCTCCTGGCATTGTTTGCGCCGAACGAGGCAAAAGAGCTGCTCGCACGGAAAAGTGTGGATGTTGTCTCCGTCTACACGCTGGACGAAAGATCGGAGTGCTTTTCATCGAAATCGGATATGTTTACCGATTTCGTGGCACATCGAGAGAACGCGAAAGATCTTGCTGCTCATTACGGCAAACGAGCGTGGGAAGATTGGCCACTTGGTTTCAACAACGGAGGATACGCCTTCGGCCTTTTCTACAATACGCCTGACAACGCCCTCCCGATATTCTGGGGTGAGCAGAACGGGTGGAAACCGGTGATCAAGCGATATCACAAGAAGTACCACGGGGAAGGTCACAATGAACTCGGCGCATTCGTATAAGAATCCCTTCTCGAGTTACAACGCTAACCTCATGACCCCACGGGAGATTCTCGATTTCTGGTGCAATCCATTCTTCGGCCTACGATCCGGTGAGGTGAACGAACACCATGTCTTCAACCACAAGGATCCAATCGTCTTCCAAGGCGGGAGAGGCACCGGGAAGACCATGTTCCTACGATATTTTTCGTATGAAGTCCAAGCCGAGAGGTTCGAGCGACCGCAGGGGAGCGGCCGGTGCAGCGTCTTGGATTCCCTAAGACACCAAGGGGCGATCGGCATCTACGTCCGTCTGGATGGAGCGGTCGTCCGCGATTTTCAGGGGCGTGGCGTATCCGAGGATATGTGGGACAAGATCTTCTGCCAGTACTTCGAGCTGGATGTCTGCCAGAAGTACCTCGAAGTGCTTGAAGCGCTGTTAGCGAACGGCTCTATCGAAGAAGGCGGGACAGGGGAGTTCGTAAAGGGGGCGTTCGGTCTCCTCGGTGAACGATGGAAGACTGGATCTCGAGTAGCTGATGTCGTCAAGGTTGTCCGGAGGAGAATCAGCGAGATTACGAACTTCCGTGCAGACGCATCGTTTCGCAGACTGGAGTTCTCGCCAACGAAGGCTTTTGCTAGCCAGGATCTCACGTACGGGATGCCTGAGTTGATGCTCAAAAGCATCCCTGAGCTGGATCAGGTGCGTTTCTTGCTCCTCGTAGACGAGTACGAGAACTTCTCCGCGAGTCAACAACAAATACTCAATACCCTGCTCAAGTTTCCAAAGACATTCGCCACGTTTCGAATCGGTATGCGCTTGGAAGGATTCCACACGTTCGAGACGATCTCACCTGAGGAGTTCATCAAGCGAGGTCGCGACTACAGTGGCGTCGTCTTCGAGGACGTGATCATCAAAGACAGGGGCTATCGCGAGTTCCTATCGCGGGTCGCCGCAAAGAGGTTGCTCGCGGTGCCGCTGTTTGAAGAGAAGGGTTGGAGTGACATCACCGCTTTCCTGGGAAAGAAGGAGGACTTGGAGGCAGAAGCGAAAGAGCTTCTCAAATGCCAGAGAAAGGGACGGCATCGACACTTTGAGCCGATACCCACGCATGGCCCCGCGGGTGGTAGGGAGGAAGTGATTGGCCAGATTGAGTGTCGGGCGAACCCGCTGTTCGAAATGCTCAATGTCTTGTGGGTGCTTCGGAGGAAAAGCCCCGAGGATACGCGACAGGCAATGGAGGACTATATCAACAAGCGGTCGACGGGCGCAGGAGCAAAATACAAAACCGATTACGTAGATAAGTACAAGCTATCCTTGATGTTTCTTATGGCCTCGCTCCATCAACGAGACAAGCTCTACTACAGCTTTAACACCTTCTGCTTCCTGTCGTCCGGCATCGTGGGGAACTTCATCGAACTGTGCCGGCGGTCGTTTCAGCTGGCGGAGTTCGAAGAGAGACATAACCTGCTTGAGGATGGGCGAATCGCCCCGCGAATTCAGCATGCAGCAGCGCGAGAGTTCGGAAGTGCAGAACTAGAGATGGTCAGTAGGATTCGTGAGTACGGGTCAGCTCTTTACCGTTTCACAAAGAACATGGGCAACTCCTTTAGGAGCTACCACCGAGATTTTCGCATTCGGTATCCCGAGACAAACCAGTTCACTGTGGAGATGTCTGCCATTTCACCCGAGAAGTACACAAAAGCGTTTCGGGCGGCTATTCGTTGGTCCGTTGTCCAGAGGAAACCCCGCTTGCAAGGTGCTAGCCCAGGCAAAGGCAAGGGAGACGTTTACACGCTGAATCGGGTTTTTGCTCCCGTCTTCCAGATATCACCAAGAACTCGAGGTGGATATTCTGTGCAATTATCGGTAGAGCAACTTAGAGACTACATGGACAAGGAAGAAGTCGAATCGCCATTGAGAAAGCCAAGTCGCGCAAAGCCGAGCACGCCGTCATTGTTCCCTCCAGAGAAGTGATGTGGCGATGGACACGCGTCGCTACGAGATGACCACGATAGACGCTGGCACGGGCTCCGGGCTGACCCCAGTCGATAAACTCCTGATCGCTGCAGGCTCGGATGTCAGAGGGCATAGGATCGCGACGGCATACGCGACAAACAAGGTAGATGCCGGTTCGCTGCTGGTTTTCGAGTTCGATGAGCGGACAGAACAGCTTTCGAGTGCAGAGGAGACCGAAGACTACCGAGGCTACGAGCAACTCGGAATGCCGGTGCGAGTCGTGCGAGGCGGAATTGCCGATCCGCCGTCGTGCCTAAAGGAACTCGAGAAGCCAGAAAACGTGCTGTCCCGGGAGGACCGAGTTGCTCTCGATATTACGCTATTCACGAAGCCGTATTTCTTCTGGATTCTCAAGTATCTAAGCGTCTACGTGGGGATATCGAACGTCTCAGCCTATTACACGGAGCCGGAATCGTATCGCTACTCAGCGGGCACTTTCGATAGTTATCAGTCAACCTACGGGCCGCTCCATGTGCGGGAGATGCCGGGGTATCCGGGGGAAGGACGGGCGGTCGGCTCCCGACTCCTAGTAGTGTTGCTCGGTTTCGACGGGCAGCTATCGACGGCTATCAACGATGACGTTGCACCAAACAAAACAATCGTTGTTAACGGCTTTCCGAGCTACTGTCCCAAGTTCAAAGATATCAGCCTGGTAAACAACGAGAGGCTTGTGGCTGGGGCTCGATCCGTGATGTACGCGCCCGCGCACAATCCGTTCGAAACCTACAATCTGCTCCAGCACATACGAGATAAACGAGAGGATGCGGTGATGACGATTGCGCCGCTCGGGACCAAGCCGATGGCACTTGGCGCCTGCTTGTTTGCCATCAGTAACGAAGATGTGCGTGTTGTATACCCCCTTCCTGAGACATACGCGAAGAAAACGACGCGAGCAAGCTGGCGTTCGTGGCGATACGACATGGATGTGTCGGCTGTGACAGCCGGAGGATAAGGCCCATGACGGATAAGTCGCCTGCAACGCTCACCAGAATCTCCGTGTCGACTGTGGACGCAATGCTAGGGTTGCCGTTTAAGGTACTCGATGGTGGCTTCGTCAGGGTTGTTGACTACATGGGCTCTGACGCGTCGATTGTTCGTGCCGCCCGTGTCTCGTATGGGACGGGAACGAGACGAGTCCGAGACGACCGTGCTCTCATCCGTTATCTCATGCGGCATCGACACACTACACCGTTTGAGATGTGTGAATTGCAGTTACACGTTCGGGTGCCGATGGATACTTGGCGACAGTGGATTCGCCACAGGACGGCTAACGTCAATGAGTATTCTACTCGATATTCCGTCGCGATCGATGAAGCGATGAGAACGTTACCAGGAGAGTGGCGTCGCCAGTCAGCGATCAACAAACAAGGTAGCGGTGGCCTGCTCCCTAGCGACGCAGGAGCGATGTTGTCTGCGGCGGAGGAGAGCTTTCACGACAGTGCTCGGAGAATCTACGAGCAGCGACTCCTAGAGGGGGTCGCGCGGGAGCAAGCCCGGAAAGACCTGCCGCTGTCGACATACACGGAGGCGTACTGGAAGATCGACCTCCACAACTTGTTTCACTTTCTGGAGTTACGTCTTAGCTCAAGAGCCCAGCACGAGATTCGGGAGTATGCGAACGTCATTGGGTGGAGAATTGTCAAGGAATGGTGTCCTGTTGCGTGGGAGGCGTTCCAAGACTATCGACTGTCGGGACTGAAGCTAAGCGCTACAGAGGTTGAGTTAGTGGGGCACATGGTCAGGGGGGAGCAGCGATTAGCCTTGGATGTCGCGAAGCAAGCGGGTTGGCTAGATACCAAAGGAAAGCCACGGAGGGAAGCTCAAGAGGTCGACGCCAAACTCGGCAAGCTCGGCATGACGGCGCCATGGAAAACGAGCAAAGGACCGGAGGGTTAGAGTGGCGAGAAAAACCACCTGGCAGCAACGTGGTTAGGGGATGACGGTTTGCCTAGGCCATTGACCGTGCAGTCTGAAGGCCGGCGACTCACGGAGTCGAAACCAGTTTGTCGAAACGTCCCTTGGAGCCGCTGATGTACTTTCGGTCGGCTTCCATGGACAACCACTTGCGACGGCACTTCTCGGCGACGAATCCGGATGTGTTGCTTCCCGCGAAAGGATCCATTACGTAGTCACCTGGTTTGGTCAGAAACCGAACAAAGAACTCGACCAGGCCGGGTGGCATCCGAGCGGGATGGATGGCGCAGCCTCGGCGTCGACAATGCGCAAGATACGAATCGTTCGCGCTGGTGTTCGTGAAAGTCAAGACGTTCGAGGGAATTGCTCCGCCGTGATTGGTGAGGAACGAGTGTCTGCCGATGTCGTGTTCGGAGGGACGGGAGCCTGAGTTGTACGTACCGTTACGAAGCAAGCGCTTCATGGATGAGCTATAGGGGACAAGGACCTTCCTATTGTCGGCAAATGGCCGAGACGTCTTGGACATCCACCAAACGTGTGTATAGGCGTCCTTCACGCGGATCCGGCGTTTGTTCACCCACTCGACGGGGCTCGGAAGGCGAGCGGGATTATGGCAAACAAACTGCTGACACACGTGGAGGTTGGCGGCTTCCTGAAAGCGAAGTAGAGCCCTCAAAGACAACGTTGACATCACGGGCCGGCCAGCATCCCAGGCATTGCCGAGCTCGATAACGATGGAGCCCCTAGCAGACAGATAGTCGCGAAACAGCGATGCGAACGCCGCTAACCACTCAACATACTCATCTCCATTCAGATTGCCGTACTGCTTTTTCCGATTGAGCGGGAAAGGCGGCGACGTGATGATCAGCTGGACTCTTTTGCGATACCGAGTTAGCGGGTAGCGGACCAGAAGAGTTTCCGCGCGGCCGCAGTACATACGGCCAAGCCTCGTGCTATAGGAGGGCGAGGGGCGTCTGCGGACTCCGGTGGTTTTCGTCATCGTCGATCCGTGTGCTCTACATCGCACAATAACGGCATCGCGGCCATGGTAGTCGAGGCCGCGCCTGTGCGGCAACGCGGACCCCTTCTAGCAAGTTAACGCTCGTAGGCCGCTGTGCATCTCGTCGTCCGAACGGTCAGTATAGACCGTTGTCGTAAGCGGCGAAACGTGCCTTGCAAACCTCTGAGCCAAGAACAAGTCCCGCGTTGCTCGGTAGGCGTTCGTTACCGCCGAATTTCTGAGACAATGAAACGGATATAGCTGATCGAATCCCGCCCCGTACCTGCCACTGCCGCCACGCGAATTGGACGCGGCGCTTAGAGATTCGGGTACCCGACTGGTTGCAGAACAGGGGAGCGTCGGCGGCCAGGGCTTCCTTGTTCCGCTTCTTCCAAGATCGGAACCGCTTCAGCTTTGTGACCAACTTGTCCGGCAGAAACACATCCCCGGCTCGACCCCGCTTGGCAGCCTCCTTCCTGACCCGTACCCGTACCCGAGGCGTGCCGTTGGGGGCGTACACGTCCCCAACGTTCAGCCCAACGATCTCGCCGAGGCGCAGGCCGGTGCCGAGAGCCAGGGAGATGATGACGTGGTCCCGCAGGCGCTTCGTCGTGGCGCGAAGGATCACCTTCTGCTCGTCGGTGGTGAGGGTTGTGGGGCTGAGGTACGGCATGGCTACCTGACGTCCTTTGGTTCGGTCTCCTCGTTCGTCTTAGGAGCGAGTCGCTCCACCGCT
>Ga0255055_10003621_pt1 | contig 10377 bp, 6 predicted proteins | sample JV7_2_27_MG_FD_188633 | JGI IMG/M metagenome (GOLD analysis project Ga0255055, IMG submission 188633) | Seawater microbial communities from Jervis Inlet, British Columbia, Canada - JV7_2_27 | ecosystem: Environmental > Aquatic > Marine > Inlet | place: Canada: British Columbia | collected... | reverse complement strand
GAGACCCAAGCCGCTTATTTTTACGAAATGTGGTTCGGTGACGGCGCGGCCTCTCTGATGGTCGGCGATACGGATGTAATCGCTGAATACAAGGGATCTTATTCCGTTGCCCATGAATTTGTCGATCATTACCGCGCTTCCGATAAGAAGTACGACTACGTCTGGGAAGAACGCTGGGCCAGAGATGCCGGATACGGCCGGATCATTCCCGAGGTGGTCAACGGCCTATTTGAAAAACTGGGCATCACCATGGATGATGTCGACAAATTGGTTTATCCCTGTATTTTTAAAAGAGACCACCGCAATATCGCCACGCAGCTGGGTGCCACTTCCGAGAAACTGGTGGACAATATGCATGAGGTCTGCGGTGAAACCGGCACGGCCCATCCGTTTATCATGTTTATTTCGGCCCTGGAAAAAGCCCGGCCGGGCGATCGGATTCTGATGATCGGCTTCGGTCAGGGTGCCAATGCCCTGCTTTTCGAAGTGACCGAAAACAGCACCCATCCGGCTGAAAGAAACGGCGTTGCCGGGTCACTGGCGAATAAAAAAGCCATGGACAACTATCTGAAATGGCTCAAATTCAGGGATCTGATTCAGACGGAGATGGGTATTCGGGCCGAAGCACCCACCCAGACCGCCACCACCGTTTTATGGCGCAAAAATAAAATGATTTTAGGTCTGGTGGGCGGCAAATGCAAAGAATGCGGAACCCCCCAGTTCCCGAAGATGGATATCTGCGTGAAACCCGGCTGCGGCGCTTTCTACAGCCAGGAGGATTACGAATTTGCCGATGTTCCGGCTCGGGTCAAAACCTTTACCGCAGATATGCTTTCGATCTCGGTAGACCCTCCGGCCATATACGGTATGGTGCAATTTGAAGGCGGCGGGCGGTTGGTGGCTGATTTTACGGATTGTGAACTCGATGATCTAAAGGTCGGGCTGCCGGTGCAAATGGCCTTTAAACGCAAAGGTGTGGACAAAGAGCGCGGCTTTGTGAACTACTTCTGGAAAGCCGTTCCGATTCCCGGCGCCATCGAAGAAGGGGCTGGGGTGCGCTTTGATGATCGCGTGGCGATTGTCACGGGGGCCGGCGCGGGTCTGGGACGGGCCTATGCACTGGAACTGGCCCGGCGCGGGGCCGGGGTGGTGGTCAACGATCTGGGTGGTGCCCGCGACGGTTCAGGCAAAGGCTCAAAAAGCCCTGCCGAGCAGGTGGTTGAAGAGATCAAACGCGCGGGCGGAGAAGCCGTGGCAAACTACGATAATGTGGCTACACCTGAAGGCGGCCAGAATATCGTGCGGACCGCACTGGATGCCTTCGGTCGGGTTGACATACTGATCAACAATGCCGGTATCCTTAAAGATAAAAGCTTTCTAAAAATGGAGCCCGAAAACTGGCAAGCGGTTTTAGATGTCCATTTGAACGGCGCTTATTTTGTTACCCGGCCGGCGATGGCCGTTATGAAGGACAACGGTTACGGGCGGATCGTGATGACCACTTCGGCTGCGGGTTTATACGGCAATTTCGGGCAAACCAATTATTCAGCCGCCAAGACGGCCCTGGTCGGATTGATGAACACCCTGAAGCTGGAAGGCATGAAGTATAATATTCACATCAACACCATTGCGCCCATTGCCGCTTCACGGCTGACTGAAGAGGTGATGCCGCCGGATCTGTTCGAAAAATCAAAACCGGAATTTGTTGTACCCCTTGTGATGGTTCTTTGCAGCGAAGCATGTCAGGAAAGCGGCGGCATTTTCAATTGCGGTATGGGTTACTTTAATCGAGCAACGGTTCTGACCGGCTCCGCCGTTCAACTGGGAGATCAGAATAATCCGCCGACCCCCGAGCTGATCCACGAGAACTGGGGAAAAATCAACTCCATCGACGGGGCCCGGGAGTTTAAAGAAGCCAATAGCGCTGTCTTTGCTCTGATTGCACCGCCGCATACCGAGCCGGTTGAAGAAGAGGCAGCGGCGCAAGGGAGCGGCAGCGTTGCCGGTATCTTTGAAAATATGCTTGAAACCTTTAATGCCGATGCAGCTGCCGGTGTCGATGTCGTATTTCAGTTCAACATCTCAGGGGCCGACGGCGGCGACTGGCATTGCGTGATTAAGGACAACACCTGCACGATTGAAGCCGGAGTTCACGCAAAACCGGTGTGTACGCTGAAGATGGCGGATGCCGACTTCCTGGCGATGATGCAGGGCACCCTGCCGGCGATGCAGGCTTATACCTCAGGCAAACTGAAAATCGAAGGCGATATTATGAAATCGCAATTACTCGAGAAACTTTTCAAGTTAGGTTGAAAAGCAACCGTTCAGATGTTCAAGGTTAAAAGGTTCAGGGTTCAAGGGTTCAGGGTTCTGGGTTCAGAGGTTAAAGTCAAATCTGAACCGTTGCTTCGAAGGTTCGGAGGGGAAAAATAATTCAATAACGATAGCCTATTTTACACTATCTAAATAACAGAGCCATTCAATTAATAAATTTTAAATATTTTCAAAACTTCAGCTTTTGTTCGAGGGCCCGGCGCAGTTCGATTCAAAAACGGAGCGTACACGATAGTACGTGAGTATTTTGAATTGAAGTGCAACACAGCCATCGGGCAAAAGATGGAGTTTTGAAGGAGGGAAATATGGCAACCGGGATTAAGGACAAAATCGCCATTATTGGAATGGGATGTACCCGCTTTGGCGAGCGCTGGGACATGGGCGCTGAAGAACTAATGGTTGAGGCCTTTAAAGAATGTCTGGAAGACGCCGGAATCGACAAAAAAGATATCGGCGCCGCCTGGCTGGGCACCTGCTTTGACAGCATTAATGTAGGCCGAAGTGCCCTGCCCATGTCTCTGACGCTTCGCCTTCCCATGATTCCGGTCACCCGGGTGGAAAATTTTTGCGCCACCGGAACAGAAGCATTTCGGGGCGCCTGTTATGCGGTGGCATCCGGCGCCTACGATATCTGCCTGGCCCTGGGGGTGGAGAAGCTCAAAGACATCGGCTATGGCGGCCTGCCCAGTTTCGTGGGTTCGGATTCCGGCAGCCTTATCTGGCAGTGGTTTCCGAATATGACCGCTCCCGGTGCTTTTGCTCAACTGGCCAGCGCCTATGCCGCCAAATATAAGGTGCCCGATCAGGACCTCAAACGCGCCATGGCGCACGTCTCTGCCAAAAGCCATGCCAATGGTGCCTTGAATCCCAAAGCCCACCTGCGGAAAGCGGTGACCGAGGAGCAGGTTATGGCGGCCCCGATTATCGCCCATCCTCTGGGCCTGTTTGACTGTTGCGGCGTCAGCGATGGCGCGGCCTGTGCGATTGTGACCACGCCTGAAATGGCCAAAAAACTGGGCAAAAAAGATTTTGTTACCGTTAAAGCCCTTCAACTGGCATTGAGCAGCGGGGAGGAGATGGGCTATAACGACTGGGACGGCGACCATTTTATCACCACCAGCAAATGCAGCACCGAGGCTTACAAAGAGGCCGGCATTACGAAACCGCGGGAAGACATCAGTATGATGGAGGCCCATGATTGTTTTTCGATTACCGAGCTGGTGACGATGGAAGACCTTCATATTTCAGAAAGAGGACAGGCCTATAAAGATGTTATGGACGGGTTTTACGATCGGGACGGGGCGATTCCCTGTCAGGTGGACGGCGGGCTGAAGTGTTTTGGTCATCCCATCGGGGCATCCGGGCTCAGAATGCTTTATGAGCTTTATCTGCAGTTTCACGGCCGGGCCGGCGAGCGTCAGCTTGAAAACCCCAGATATGGATTGACCCATAATCTGGGCGGCTTTCCGGCCATGAATGTGTGCAGTATTGCAATTGTCGGGAAGTTCAAACAATAATCGAGCGGCCCTTAAACGAAGTGCTCCTAACGCGCGAACAAAGTGAGCTTGATAGATGGAGATATTACAATATACCGAGGCGCACCGTAATTTCAGAAAACGGCTGCGACGTTTTTTGGCCAAGGAAGTGACGCCCCACGCGCGTCAATGGGAAAAAGAGGGGATTGTCCCCAAAGAGGCCTGGCAAAAAACGGGTCAGGCCGGTTTCCTTTGTACGGAAGTTTCGCCTGATTATGGAGGTTTGGGAGGGGATTTTCTTTACGCCGTTATTATAACAGAGGAGATTTCAAGAACCTATCAAAATGGTCTGGTCACGTCTTTGCACAGTGATATCGTGGTTCCGTATATCACTTCATTCGGTTCGGATGAAATTAAGAACAAATATCTTCCGGGCTGTGTCTGCGGTGACATCATTACGGCTGTGGCCATGACGGAGCCGGATGCCGGTAGTGATCTTGCCGGCATTACAACGTCCGCAGTCGAAGAAGGGGATGAGGTGGTCCTCAACGGCTCCAAAACGTTTATAACCAACGGCATCATCGCCGATCTGGTGGTGCTGGCCGCCAGAGACCCCGCGGTCGAGGACCCGTACCAGGCCATTTCGCTTTATCTGGTTGAATCCGGAACGCCGGGCTTCGAGAGGGGGCGTCGGTTGAAAAAAATGGGTTTGTGGAGCCAGGACACCGCCGAACTGTTTTTCACCAAATGCCGCATACCCAAAGTGAATCGTCTGGGCAAAAAAGGCGAAGGATTTTTGATGCTCATGGGCAAGCTTCAGCAGGAACGTCTGATTTGTGCCATCTGGGCAGTTGCAGCAGCAGAACGTATTCTGGAATGGACCATACAGCACTGCCAAGACACGCGCATATCGGGAAAACCTATTGCGAAATCCCAGGTCATCCAATTTGGTCTGGTAGAAATGACCACCGAGGTAAAACTGGGGCGAACCTTTGTCGATAAACTCATTATGGATCATATCGAAGGTCAAAATGTGGTGATTGAAACCTCCATGGCCAAATACTGGACCACGGACATGGTCAAACGGGTTGCTGATCGCGCGCTTGATTTTTACGGCAGTTTCGGGATTCTGGAAAAATGCCCGATTGCCCAGGCCTGGCGGGATGTAAGAGTGATGTCCATATTTGCGGGCACCAATGAGATTATGAAGTCCATCGCGGCCAAATTCATGGGCCTTTAATAAAACCTCATATTCTGTCCCATGGCTGCGTTGTGAGCCCTTTCAAAATGCTCACGTACTATCGTGTACGCTCCGCTTTTTCAGTGACTCACGCCTTGCCCTGGAACATGATCTGAGGTTTTAAAACATAATTTTTTTTTTTACGTCGGATATTGCTCTGTTTAGTAGCTGAAAGTTTTTTAGGCAATATTTCATTTTTCTTTTTGCTTTGAGCTATGTAGTACCGCATGATGGGTCTGATTTCGTATGCTGCGTTTCTTTTCCTCCTCATGCCGCTTGAACATTAATTTATGAAATTAATACGTGAAATCCCGCGTTGTCGCGGAGATTATCAATTAGAAGCTGGGGTTTTAAGATCAGTTCCAGTTTCTTAATCTGTTAAATTTTTCAGGTCTCATCCTGATTCATAACGTATATGCCTCGAAAAGATCATATCTTCAAGGGAGCGGACGGTAATTTTCACTTTATCGACTGGGGCGGAGCGGGGCCGTTGGCACATTTTTCCCATGCAACTGGATTATGTGCCGGTACTTATACGCCCCTGGCTGCAAGGCTGAGACCCCACCTCAAAATTTTGGGCATGGATGACCGGGGGCATGGTGGAACCAAAGCGCCGGCCAATCCTCAAGAATTGAAAAATTGGGATATCTTTGTTGATGATTTAGAATTATTTTTAGAAAATTTAGGTCGGCCCGTAATTGCCATGGGTCATTCCCGTGGGGCGACAGTCAGTTTGCTTTTAGCGATCAAAAGACCGGAATTGATTCGTGCGCTTATTCTCATCGATCCCACCATCTTGCCTTTTTCGTGGATGTGGTGGTGGTATTTAGCCAAAATAACGGGGCTTGCCAGGCTTGTACCCATTGTTGCCACGGCCGCTAAGCGGAAAAATGGTTGGCCGAATCGCAGAAGCATCCTGCAAGCCTACCAAGGCAAGACCGTGTTCCAGAACTGGAAGGATGAATTTCTGGATGCTTACATTAAAGCCGGCACCGAAAAGACCGCGCAGGGAACCATCCGTTTATGTTGCAATCCCAAATGGGAGTCAAAGTGTTTTGCCGTCTGTCCCCACGACATATGGCATCACATCTCTCAGCTTCAAAAACCGACGTTAGTTCTGTATGGTGCGGATTCTGATACCTTCCTGGCTCCGACAGCGAAAAGATTCAAAGCGAAAGTTCCGGGAACTGCTTGGCGGTGTTTTGAAGAAACCGGTCATTTCGTCCCCATGGAACGGCCGGATGAAACGGCAGAAGTCATCCTCGATTTTCTTAAAAATAAAAAAGTCTTTTAGAAGCTATTTTAAAAATGGCAGGAAAAACAAACCGGCCGCCACAATCAGCCGAAGGGATTTCTTAAAGTATCATGGGAGGCAGCCGGCGGCGCTTTATTATTAGAAGTCATCTCAAAATTAGGATTTTGGTTCCATATCAAGGCGGCCGCGTTTCCCCGCTGAGCGGGACTTCCCGCCTGATGAAATACGCTTTGTGGGTCGCAAGCCGGAGGAATACATTGGTATTTCGAGGACTTGAAGTGAGCGCCCAACGCAGAGATGGGGACAAAAGACTTTTTTGAGATGACTTCTAGGCATGCATGGAGATCTGGTTATGGCGAATCGTAAAAGCCGCGTAGCGTTTATAGGTACCGAAGATCGCAAAACAGGGGTTTCATTATCCGTAAAAGCGCTGGGTATTAACCCGGCAAAGAACAAAGATGTCCTGATCAAACCCAATTTCAATACCGCCGACCTTACCCCTGGATCAACGCATAATGATACACTGGTGGCCCTGGTAAAGGAGGTTTGGAAGTTGGGGGCCAAATCCGTCAGCCTTGGAGAGCGCAGCTATCCGCCGACCCGATCGGTCATGGAGCAGAAGGGGATCCTTCCACTCATGAAAGCGCTGGATGTCAAAATTATCGACTTCGATGATCTTGTCAAAAAGGATTGGGTGAAAGTCAAGCCCGAGGATTCTCATTGGCAGGACGGATTCAGGGTTGCACGACCCATTCTTGAGTCCGAATGTCTGGTTTCCACCTGCTGTCTTAAAACACACCAGTACGGCGGCGTATTTACGATGTCACTCAAACTTCATGTCGGAGTCGTCCCTACCGGTCGACATGGATACCACTATATGAGCGAACTTCATCAATCACCTTACCAGCGCAAGCTGATCGCCGAAATAAATGCGCCATTTAAGCCCGATCTGGTCGTTTTGGACGGAATTGATGCTTTTGTGGATGGCGGTCCAGCGAATGGTAAGCGCGCGAAAGGCAATGTCTTTCTGGCTGCCACCGATCGGGTGGCAATTGATGCTGTAGGCCTGGCGATACTGCAATATTTGGGAAGCAATAATCAAATCATGAATACAAAGATTTTTGAGCAGGAACAAATTGCCCGGGCTGCTGAAATTGGTTTAGGGGCGGCATCACCTTCAGAGATCGAGGTGGTTGCCGCCAACGCGGAGAGTCGAAAATATCGAGACCGCGTTGTTGAGATATTAAACAGGGGCTAACGCAGGACGAGCTTTTTTTACTGGCTCTCAGCAGAAATCTTTTAGATTAGCGAATCCAACTTTGATAACAAAACTGATTCCGCTCCAATTTTGTCATCAAGCACGCTATACGTAACAAAAGTTGATTTATCTATTAATATTAGTATGTTATATTCTATACCCGGTGGGTCCTGCGCTTCGATCCCTGAACATCGCACCTCCCGCCCGACGAGTTTTTTCCTTGACAAGTTCCGGGGAACCTCTTATAACCACATTATAGCTAAATTGTAGTTACTTTATAGCTATGGACGCGTCGCCGCCGACCTCCGGACCGGCGCGGATCGTCAGTAAAATAATAAACTTAAGCAATTTCAACCTCCATCCGACGGATGAAGGTTGTTTTGAATTAAGTGCCTGAAATCTATGATTAATCTAAAAATATGCCACGGATTCAGGCAGTTAGTGCCTTAGTTGTTATTTTTGTGCATTTTGTGGCAAAAAAATTGTATTGGAATATTTTTACTGTCTTGTAACGATTGAATATTTTCGATTGAATATTGAATATTTAAGGAATTCTTTCCATTTTATAAAGGACGGAGCGACACGCGGCGCCTGCGCTGCGCGAGCGACATCCACAAATATTCAATTTGCAATCTTCAATATTCAATTCCGGCTTGTCCGGGTTAGGAAGGGGAAAAAAAATGAGGTACGCAGAGACAGGGTTTAATTTAGAAGTTGACCTAACCCGAGGAAACATTGAGAAGGTCGAAACGGACCCAAGAGACACCGAGCTTTATCTGGGGGGTCTAGGGACGAGCACCAAGATATTGTGGGACAGGGTTCCCCCTGAGGTTGAACCCTTTTCTTCCGAGAATCTACTCATTTTCAGCACCGGTCTTTTATGCGGCACACCTGCTACCGGTTGTAATCGAACCATTGTTTCTACCATTTCTCCTCAGACTCGGTTAATGGCATTTTCAATGATGGGGGGGTTTTGGGCACCGGAATTGAAGTATGCCGGTTATGACAAAGTGATCCTGCGCGGCAAGTCCCCCGATCTGGTTTATTTGTGGATAAACAATGACAAGGTAGAAATACGTGATGCCGCTCATTTGCAAGGCAAAGGCGCTACTGAAACTGCAGAACTCATTCGGCAGGAGTTGAATGAGCCGAAAGCCCAGGTGGCTTCTATCGGCCTGGCCGGTGAAAACAGGGTTTATTTTGCTTCCGTCGAGCAGGGCCGGTCCAGTGCCAGTCGAGGCGGAATAGGCGCTGTTATGGGAGACAAAGGATTAAAGGCCATAGCTGTTCGCGGAACAGGGGACATCAATGTTGCCCAACCGGCTGAATACCTGGAGCTTTGCAACGAAGTGCTGGAATATATAAAATTCCGGGAAGAAAATCCAATTCCGGGGGTAATGCCCATTTTAGCCGGGCTTGGGTCACCGCAAGAGATGCAAGTCAATGATGAAAAGTGGCACACCGAGAATTTCATGTGGGGAAATTCCCGCCACCGCAGAAAAGGTTTTTGGAACGAGGAAGTCGAAAAGCAGTGGACGGCCACTATGACAAAGGCGCGGACGCGGCTAATAAGTTGCTATAACTGTCCGATGAAATGCGGGGCCACAATTTCCATGCCGGGACTTCCAACATACATGATGAAATGCTTTTCGAAACTGACCTATACAATGGCGGCCATGTCAGACTTGGATTTTGGTTTAAGAATCGCTCAACGTGCTACGGAGTACGGCGTGGATGGATTTTCAGCCCCGCAAGTTATGGCCTTCGCCCTTGAACTTTACGAAAACGGTATTTTAACTGATAAAGACTTTCCGGGAATGCCGTCCGATAGCGAGGGGAGATTTTACTGGTTACTTGACAGAATTGTCCGGCGGGAAGGGATCGGAGATGTTTTGGCCAATGGTACGTATTGGGCGGCCAAAGAGATTGGTAAGGGCGCAGATGAATATGCGCATAACAATATCAAGAAACATGAGCAGCTGCCTCTCAAGCTGTCAATGCTGAATCCCATTTATTTTCTTATGTATTCTACCGGCGAGAAGATAAACATTACCCAGATTGAAGGGCAGTTCCCCCAGGCACCCTTTCCTAAGAGAGAGCAGAGAGAGGCGTTTGTAAAGGATTGGTTCCAGGTTCCTGATGAAAAGTTTAAACAATATTTTTTAGACTGGGAACTACGCGGAGAAAACTCAATCCCTTACTACCCAAATGTTGAAATGACTTGTGATATTGTAGACTGGCAAGAGAAGATGCACTACATTGATGACGGCCTCGGCATGTGTTCCGGTTTGTCATCATTTCCCCTGAAGCCTCCGTATCATATACACAATTACCCGAAATTTATCTCAGCAGGTGCCGGGATCGATATGGATGAAGACAAATTAACACAGGCAGCCAAAAGGTACCGAACTTTAGTTAGAGCCGTTAACATAAGCAGAGGCATGCGCAGAAAAGATGAGAAGCCGCCAGAGAACCATTGGAAGAAAAGATTCCCCGAACTTGAAAAGGAGCTCTTAGATACGTATTACAAATTCAAGGGGTGGAATAACGAGGGTATTCCTACTAAAGAGTCCTTACATGAATTGGATTTGGATTACGTGAGCAAAGACTTCATACAGAGGGGGATCTTGACGGATAGTGACGATGCTCCTTCTAAAGAGACCTTGGCGGAAAAAGAGTAGAAGTCAACTCAAAATTAGGATTTTGGTTCCATATCAAGGCGGCCGCGAAATTCAAGCCGGAGGAATACGTTGGTATTTCGAGGACTTGAAGTGAGCGCCCAACGCAGAGATGGGGACAAAAGACTTTTTTGAGA
>Ga0255055_10003619_pt1 | contig 10380 bp, 8 predicted proteins | sample JV7_2_27_MG_FD_188633 | JGI IMG/M metagenome (GOLD analysis project Ga0255055, IMG submission 188633) | Seawater microbial communities from Jervis Inlet, British Columbia, Canada - JV7_2_27 | ecosystem: Environmental > Aquatic > Marine > Inlet | place: Canada: British Columbia | collected... | reverse complement strand
CTGGCGGTAAGCAATCTCTTCTACACACGCAATTTTAAGCCCCTGCCGTTCCTGAATCGCCTGGACATAGCTGGCGGCTTGCTGCAGGGCTTCATGGGTGCCGGTATCCAGCCAGGCATAGCCGCGCCCCAAAAGCTCGACCCGGAGATCCCCGCGGCGCAAATAGTTCATGTTTACATCGGTAATCTCGAGTTCGCCGCGCTGCGAAGGCTTAAGGTTTTTGGCAATTTCGATGACAGCATTGTCGTAAAAATATAAGCCCGGCACGGCATAGTTGGATTTCGGTTTTTGGGGCTTTTCTTCTATTCCGATAACCTGGCCGCCGGGATCAAAATCCACCACCCCATAACGTTCAGGGTCTTTCACCATGTAGCCGAGAATTAAGCCGCCTTTATCAAGCTGGACAGCCCTTGCCAGGATTTTGGTAAGATTCGGTCCGTAAAAGATATTATCGCCCAGAATTAGACATACCGTATCGCTCCCGATAAATTTTTCTCCAAGGATAAACGCCTGGGCCAGACCTTCCGGCCGGGGCTGTTCCTTATACGATAAGGCCAACCCCAATTGAGAGCCATCCTTAAGAATGCGCTTGAATGCGGGCAGGTCTTCGGGGGTGGAAATGACAAGAACTTCACGGATCCCGGCCAGCATTAATACCGACAACGGATAATAAATCATGGGCTTATCGTAAACCGGTAAAAGTTGCTTGCTGACACCCCGGGTTATGGGGAAAAGCCTGGATCCCGAACCCCCAGCTAATATAATTCCCTTCATAAAGCTTAATTCCTATTCGTTTAAAGAAACCACCTCAAAAGGCGCGGTTTTATTGCGACATCTTGACGACAGAGCCGACAGCAAGATACGTATAATTCTTGGCCACCAGTTCATTGTAATCCGGAATCATGCGGCGTCCGTCCATGATCAAATAAGGCGGTTTTACGGTATCTTCGATGGTTCGTGAGAATCCGCGGAATTCTTCACAGTCAGAAGAAATAAAAAGGGCTTCGGTTCCCTCGATGGCTTCCCTGGCAGAATCAAAGTATTTTACTTTTTCAAACAATATGTTTTTTGAGGGGTCAAATTCCTGTTGGGCAGACTCATTTGCCAGGGGATCATAGGCATTGATCTGGGAGACGCCTTTGCCCAGTATGGCCTCAATGACTTTAATTGAGGATGCGTCGCGCATGTCATTTGTGTGCTTTTTAAAGGCCAGTCCCAAAACGGCAACCGTTTTGTTGTTAAATTTGAAATCGGCTTCATTAATTGCCCGGTCAACCAAGTACACTTTCTGGTATTCATTGACCTCAAAAGAAGCTTCCAGCATCTTGGTGCTGACATTCAGCCGTCGCAATTGATAAATTAAGGAGGCAATGTCTTTGCCAAAGCAGCTTCCACCGGCCCCGTTGCTGACAAAGGAGCCCCAGGTGCTGATTCTGTCATCCGCCGTTACGCCCATCCTGAGATCGTCAATATTCACGTTGGATATTTTTTCGCCAAGTTTGGCCCCGACTCCGTTCCAGAAAGAAATATAAGTTAACAGCATGGTATTGGCCACGTATTTGATGGCTTCGGCAGTCTCAGGGGTGGTCTCAATATATTTAATGCGGACATGGTTTACAAATTGGGAGTACACGCGCCGAAGTATCTTAAAATCAGCTTCATGATCACAGCCAACCACCACCCGATCCGGCCTGCGAGCCTGATCGACAGCCGTGCCTTCCGCCAAAAACTCAGGATTGGACGCAACCCCAAAATTTTCCACTCCCGCTTTTTTCATAATGCCCTCCAGCCGGCGGACGGTCTTGATGGGCACGGTACTTTTGCTGATGAGAACCACGCGGCGTTTATCTTTTCTTTTGGCGACTATCTTTGATAGTTCTTCGGTCGCTGCATCAAAATAGGTAAGGTTCGTGGAGCCGTCCAGGTTTGATGGCGTTGGCAGACATAAAAATATGGCATCAGTGCCTTCAATAATTGAATTCAAATCGTTGGAAAAAAACAGAGATTTTCCATGGGTTTCACGAATAATATTAGACAATCCGGGTTCCATGACAAATTTTTCAATTTCATCGGCCTGACCGGTCGAAAAGGCCTCAATTTTATCTTGATCGACATCATAGGCGTAGACCGCATGGCCGTATTCCGAACATACGGCTGCCTGAACAAGCCCGACATATCCGGTTCCCGCAACAATAATTTTCATAAGTTTCCTCTTATCTGGTTGATTTAGACTCGCATTTTATTTCGTTCACCTGTTATTCAAAAACGTGGTCTGGATACGGGGAGGGGCACAGTCAGCATTAATTTGCCGAATTATATTCGAATTCTGCGCTTAATAAACACCAAGGTCTCGCAAAATATCATTAATGCCGAGTTTTTGGAGTTTTAATCTTAAAAATTCGGAAATCGTCGGCTGGACAGGTCGTACGTTGAGGTACATTTTTGCCTCTCTGGGGGTTTGATAGCCCTTTTTAATGTTGCACGGTTTACACGCCGCAACACAATTCTCGAAAGTGGAAATACCACCTCTTGACTTTGGAATAATGTGGTCAATCGTAAGTCGCAGTCTCGCTGTTCCGCAATAAGCACACTTAAACCCATCTCTGATAAAAACATTCTTTTTACAGAAGGCCACCCCGGTGCGATAAAGGGTTCGGATCAACTTAATCAACCGCATTACGGCCGGAACCTTGAATACGGTACCGCTGGAACTTCTCACTGTTTTGGCAGAATCTTTTAGTACCTCGACTTTACCTTTGGCCTGCAAACAAACAGCGCGTTTCCAATGAACCACATTTAAAAACGTATAATCTGCGTTTAGTAAAATGCAATGGGTCATCCTGTGCTCCTTGTTACTCCCCTTTGGTCCTGCTCCTTATCTTTTACCTCCAATCGGCCACAGATAAGATCCGTGGATACTTCGCCCCTTATATTAAAAAATTTTAATATAGCCACACTTAAAAATCAATCCAATATTGCGGGAAATCGAATTTTGCATTTATGCCGCTTTTCATAATAATGTTCCAAATAGCGGGATTGCGGTATAAGAGCTTACACGGTTGGACGGTTGTAGAAAAAAACGTTGCGGTACCGCAACATTTTTTAACAACCACTGCATACCGGTTTATGGGTGACAAATTGAAAATTTGAAATTACCATGCGATGATCGTTTGCTGGATGGTGAGGGGGGGGGGTAATGGTTTATTTGGAGGTGGCTATTTTTTAACAATACTCAAAAATTTTACGCCACACCCCACCTGATTAGACCATACGACTCTGCCTTTAATCTCAGCCTTCTGCTCCCCTCTTAAGGGAATAAACAAAGTAAGAATCTTCCCGGCATTGGGTGTATCATCGGTTTTAATAAAAACTCCGGATGGACTGATATTCTGGGTTAAACCCTCGATGAGTTGTTCCTGAGTAGCGAAACGTATGGATATAGAATAGGATTGCCTTGGGTGTTTCCTTAGATCTTTCCTTCCTTTTAAATCATTGCGTTGCGGAATCTCTTCATCACTAATAAAAATGTAACTAACACCATAACCATATTTAAAAAAAACAGTTTCTAACTCCCTGCGCCAAATTATTTTTGCCCGGTAACACTCATAAGACCTGGAGGCGGGGGAGGTATATGGTGAATTTTCTATCCCAATGAAAATTTCTGCGCCTTGATGCAGGCGTTCGTTAGTTTCAAAGCACAACCCGGTCCTACTATAGTTAAGCATTCTTGCTCCAAGGGTAATGCCAGACACCAAATCTTCGACCTTAACGGGTGATTTATAGCGAATACGAGCATCATCTCTTTGTTCAGGATATTGAACCATTTGGTCGCTTCTCTTTGGACGGTTTATAAAGCGGTTCGACTTGCCTTCGCCGTCGAGCCGCAGCCGAAAGCGAAGACCGATCATCCCTGCAGTCTGCCTGAAGCGGACAGGGTATTCAGGCGAAGACGAATAAAAAAAGCCTCCAAAGAGCATATATGGAGAACCCCTTGAAGGCTTGCGCCGGGAAATTTAAACGAAAGAATCCAAGGAGGGGATGCATAGTCCTCTCCATTAGCTGATTGATTAATGCATATACTTATAAAAAGAGTCGTTCGGAATTTATAATTTGGATTTGTTATCAAGCTAAACGAGTGTTGTCAATATTTTTTTTAATTTCAGTAGGTTATGTAATCTTTTGCCGTCTAGCGGAAAAAAAATACCACTTTATCCAAACGAATTAAAAATGGTAATTATTTTCCTATCAAGTAGCAATATATTACATGGTTGCCCTTACGACTGGAGGGCCGCTAAACCGATAGAAAAGAAATCCTAGCTTTTTATCTAATCTCTACGCCTTTATTTCTGTGCCCGCTTCTTCTTTTATGGCCGACTCTATCTCTTCGATCGATGTAATCAGCGCTCTTTTACCCTTGTTGCGGATAAACTGAATGGCGGCTTCTACCTTCGGTTCCATGGTTCCGGCGGGGAAATGGCCTTCTGTTATATAACGCTCTGCCGCTTTGACATCGATCTTGCGTAAAAATTTCTCATCGAGCGTGCCGTAATTCAATGCGACACCAGCCACGTCTGTCGCAATCAAGAAGATATCAACGCCCACTTCCTCAGCCAGTCTGGCGCTGGCCAGATCCTTATCGATCACGGCATCAACCCCCTGAAAGGCCCGGCCCTCCCGCACCACCGGTATACCGCCGCCCCCACAACAGATTACAATAAAATCAGCATTGATCAGTTTTTTAATTTCGCGTTTCTCAATGATCGTCACCGGTTTCGGTGACACGACCACGCGCCGGAAACCTTTAGCGGTTTTAATTACCGGATAACCCGACGGTGCTTCCTTTTTGTTTTTATACGCCGGCCCGATCGGTTTGGACGGATTTGAAAAGGCGGGATCATTTTCGTCGACCACCACGTAAGTGATCAGGCTGATCAAGGGCTTGACGTGGATATCCAGGTCCATCAGTTCGCTGTCCAGGGAAGATTCAATCATGTAGCCGATTTGTCCCTGGGTCTGTGCAACTAGAATTTCCAGCGGCAATTTGGGAACTTCCCGACAGCTTTCCTGCTGTAATAAAAGATTGCCCACCTGGGGGCCGTTGCCATGGGTGATGATGATTCGATAATCCTGGGAAAGCCTGGCGATTTGATGAACCGGCACGGCCAGGTTTTTAAATTGCTGGGGTACGGTGCCTTCTTCCCCCTTGCGAATGAGCGCATTACCACCCAAGGCCACCAGTAGGGTTGGCTTAGGCGTTTCTTTCATCATTCTCCCTTCGGTTTTTTTAAAGTTTTTCAGGCACAGGGAATAACAAGAATTCACCGTTCTGGGTTCAGAGGTTCTGGGTTAGGACAACCTTGAACCCTGAACGCTGAACCTTGAACCTATGTCTCCCTTAAATCATTTCAGCCGTGCAGATATTAGCTCCGCGAGGGTCGGGCTGCCGTGGTCCTGATATTCATAGCGCACACGCAGCGTCGGTTTGTTAATTTTCAGCACCAGTGGCAGATGGATCGGGGTGGCAAACACGACCAGATCGCAATCGGCTTTATCGATCGTTTTTTCCAGATCGTTGATTTGATCCGGGGTATACCCCATGGCCGGTATGACGTTGCCAATATGCGGATAAAGACTGTAGATTTCTTTCAGAGAACCCTGCGCAAAAGGACGCGGGTCAACGATTTCTGCAGCCTTGAACGTTTCGGCAGCAACCACCCCGGCCCCAAAAGGCATTTCGCCGTGCGTCAGGGTGGGTCCGTCTTCAATTACCAGGACCCGTTTACCCTGAATCATTTCCGGATTTTTAACCACCAGCGACGATTCCGCCAGGACAATTTTCGCCCCGGGGGCGTATTTTTCGACATTTTTTCTTACCTGCCACACCTTTTGAGCCGGAGCCGAATCCACCTTATTGATGATAGCGATATCTGCCATAATCATGTTGGTTTCCCCTGGATAATAAAGCAATTCGTGGCCTGCCCGGTGCGGATCAAACAGGACAATATGTAAATCCGGTTTATAAAAGGGGGTATCGTTGTTACCGCCGTCCCAGATGACGACATCCGCCTCTTTTTCAGCTGCCTTCAAAATTTGTCCGTAATCGATGCCGGCATACACGACAATGCCCTGCTCGACCAGCGGCTCGTACTCTTCTCTTTCTTCAATCGTACACTGATGCTTCTCAAAATCTTCATAAGTTGAATAGCGCTGAATGATTTGACTTCTCAAATCGCCGTAAGGCATGGGATGACGCACCACAACCGCCCTTTTCCCCAGCCCATTGACGATTTCACAGACGCGACGGGTCGTTTGGGATTTGCCGCACCCGGTGCGTACTGCGCAAACTGCCACAACCGGCTTTTTGGATTTGAGCATGGTATAGGGGGCACCAATGAGGATAAAATCCGCACCTTCGGCCATGGCCAAAGATGCTTTGTGCATCACTTCCACATGGGGGACATCGCTGTAGGAAAACGCTACAAGATCCACTTTATGTTTTCGAATTAACCCGGCCAGCTGACCTTCGGGGTGGATGGCTATGCCCTCGGGGTAGAGGTTACCGGATAGCTCCGGAGGATACAAACGACCGGCAATATCCGGAATCTGTGCAGCCGTAAAAGCGATGACATCGTAACGCTTATTATCTTTGAAATATACGTTAAAATTATGAAAATCTCGACCGGCGGCCCCCATGATCACAACTTTTTCAACCATAAATTCACCTTTCTCTCAGCAAATAATTTAGATGGTATTCAACATTAGTATATACCAATAATCGTATCGCCTGCAATCATCTTTCACAGTCAAGAATATAGGTTTCAGGTGTCAGTGTTCAGGTGCCAGCAAACAGATGACGGAGGGCAGAGGACAGTGAACAGAAAACTGACACCTGAAACCCGACACCTGAAACCTTATTTAATGTCTATCCATATTAAATTATAATTTGATCCGGAACATAATTTATACTAAGTAAATAGGCGACAAATTCTGTTTTCAAGGAATCCGTGATGAACCAGCCGCTTTTTCTCCAGAATATTATCGCCTGTATCTGGGACTTTGACAAAACATTGAGCCCCGGATACATGCAGGCACCGATTTTTGAATTGTTTAAAGTCGATCCCAAAAAATTCTGGAAAGAAGTTGATGAATTACCAAACTATTACAGAAAGGACGGACTCGATCTCATTTCAACGGACACATTGTACTTGAATCACCTTCTGACCTATACCAAACAGGCTAAATTCAAAGGACTCAACAATACCAGACTAAAGGAGCTGGGCGCTAATATAGAGTTTTACGATGGTTTACCGGAACTTTTTAATAAACTAAAGCGTAGCGTTACTTTGGAGTCGGAATACGAACAGCATGACATCCAGCTGGAACATTACATCGTCTCAACCGGTTTAAGACAAATGATTTTGGGCAGCAAGATTGCGCCCTTTGTTGATGGTGTCTGGGGATGTGAATTTGTGGAAAATACGCCGCCGCCCGGTTATCTGGATGCAGGTGTCAAAAGAACGTCGGCGGATCCAAAAATCATCTCTCAAATTGCATATGCCCTTGACAATACAACCAAGACCAGAGCTGTATTTGAAATCAACAAAGGCAGCAACAAATTCCCGGATATTGATGTAAACGCCATGATTCCGGATGAAGATCGCCGCGTACCGTTTCAAAACATGATTTATATTGCCGACGGTCCCAGCGATATTCCGGTTTTCTCGTTGATAAACCGCTTTGGCGGAAGAACGTTTGCTGTTTATCAACCCGGTTCCAAAGAAGAATTCTCCCAGGTGAATAACCTCCAGAAGCAAAAACGCGTCCACTCCTTCGGCGAAGCCAATTATAACGAAGGATCACAAACATCGATGTGGATCAAAAATTCCATTGTCGAAATCTCCGACCAGATCGTTAAAAACCGCGAAAGAGCGCTGGGGGATAAAATTGGCAAACCCCCCAAACACCTGGAATGAAAATACAAATTCTGAAAATTGAACAGCCGGATAACAAGGAAGTCATCAAAGCATTGGCCGATATGGCATCACATGATCATGGCTGTGATTGCGGCTGTGGATGCTAGCGGAATGTCCCTATGAAACTCGCTTTAAGATCATTACTCATATTGCTATTTTTTTTCCTCGCCTTAATCACAGGGGAGGCCCGGCAAAAAGGCCCGGACCAAAAAACCGGGCAGGATATGGGTTGGCAGCAACTGGCCAAAGGGCTTGAACTGGGTACGTTTCTTGCGCCCCAGCCGGCTGAGGTGGGCGATTCGCTGGTGCGTGTGCTGCGAATCGATCCGAAATATTACCGGTTCAGGCTGCTGAATGCCTCGGCCATTGAAAATGGGGCCCCTTTAACACCCAAACAATGGTGCCGCCAAAACGGATTGATCGCCGCGATTAACCCCAGCATGTTTCAGACGGATTACAAAACCAGTGTGTCCCTGATGCGCACCCGGACCCACACCAATAACCCCAGACTATCAAAAGATATGACGATCCTCGCATTTGACCGGCAGCGCGCCGATGTTCCACTTGCCAAAATTATTGACCGCCAGTGTGATGATTTCCAATTCTGGAAGCAAAAGTACGGGACTCTGGTCCAGAGCATACGCATGCTATCATGCACAGGAGAAAATGTCTGGAAGCAGCAGCAGCGAAGATGGAGTACAGCGGCAATCGGCATCGATGCCCGGGATAATATTTTATTCATTCACGTGCGATCCTGGTACAGCACCCATGATTTGATTAATATCCTCAAAAAACTTCCTCTCAATATCTCAGGCGCCATGTATACCGAGGGCGGACCCCAGGCTCAGCTATACATTAAAGTTGGAAAAAAAGAATTTGAGTTTGCCGGAAGTTATGAAACAAGCTCAAATAATGCCAATGAAAGCACCCTTTCCTGGCCCCTGCCGAATGTGTTGGGGATATCAAAGCGATAGATTCTGGTATTTAATAGTAAAACGCTTGAAAAAAGATGGCTCAAAGGGAGGAGGAATTATGACAATTGAAGTAATACGTAGTACGCTGGCATGGTGTACCGTAATAAACTGGGGATTACTGCTATGGTGGTTTCTATTTTTCATTCTGGCACACGATTGGATTTATCGGTTTCATAGTAAATGGTTTGATGTATCTGTTGATAAGTTTGATGCCATTCACTATGCCGGTATGGGGATTTTCAAAATCGGTATCATTTTGTTCAACCTGGTACCGTATCTTGCCTTGCGCATTGTTGGTTGAGTTTTGTGAAATAATTCCCTCGATCTGTAAAATGCTGTAAAAATTGAAAATTGTTCGTTGACATTGAATTTCTTTATCCGCTATGTTGCAGCTAACGCAGCCATGGGCACTTAGACGCATTTTTGAGATAGGTTCTAATCTTATTCTAACAAATCAGAACTATCGACCTTTCTAATCAGGCTCGTGACCGGCATAAAATTGTTAGCCATCCAGTTCTTGACATCGATTTAACGGATAATTATTCCTCTAATAGGTTAAACGCAATTAATCGTTAATTGTTATTAAAAAGCTGTTGCTATTTTAAAAACCTTCTTCTATTAACGTATAGCAATAGTCGTGATTAAATCCTCTATTTTTTATAACAGCACGCCCAAATAAGTAGTTGACTGGAAAGCTTAAGGTGCAAATATGCCCAAAGCCACCGAGCAATATAACCTTCATATCATAAAACCGGGTCTTGCGAAGGAATGGCACCCGTCCCGAAACGGGGATTTAAATCCGAGGAATGTCACACCGGGTTCCGGGAAAAAAGTGTGGTGGATATGCGCAGAGGGGCATGCATGGGAAGCGGCGATCTATAGCCGAAACAGAGGCAGTGGCTGTCCTTTTTGCAATAGGCCCGCGCCGGCTGTTAATAATGATATGTTAATAACCGACACAGACCTTGTTAAAGAATGGCATCCCTCTAAAAACAGCGGCTTGAACTTAAGGAATTTACCTTTTCGTTTTAATAAAAAAGTATGGTGGATTTGTGAGGAAGGTCATGAATGGGAAGCTACGGTCAAAAGCAGAATGAAGGGTAGCGAGTGTCCTGACTGCAACAAAGATCTATCCCCAAAAAGCGCATCAAGAATTAAAGAAAAAACCGGTCTCATAGAACCAGGCTCTGCTCAAATAGATGATTTTTGGCAATCATCCGATTCACAGTTGAGCTCCGCAACCGGATTTAGAAAAAGCAGGCGCTATTGGCATAAAGCCACGGTCATTTTGGAAGATATGAAATCGGGAGCGTGGAGCTATGCCCAAACGAAAGATTTTAGCAACGACGGCATGTTATTAGAATCCGAAGTTGCTTTCAAACCCGGAACTCGAATCAACATCACATTTGACAACCCGCCCTTTAAGTCCACCC
>Ga0255055_10003618_pt1 | contig 10383 bp, 8 predicted proteins | sample JV7_2_27_MG_FD_188633 | JGI IMG/M metagenome (GOLD analysis project Ga0255055, IMG submission 188633) | Seawater microbial communities from Jervis Inlet, British Columbia, Canada - JV7_2_27 | ecosystem: Environmental > Aquatic > Marine > Inlet | place: Canada: British Columbia | collected... | reverse complement strand
GTTCCTGGCCAGAACAGGAATCGGGAAGGAACAGATCAGGGCACGCATTGCAGGGGAGTTTGGCTACGACTTGAACCGTACTGTGGAAAGCATCCGTCCAAATTATTCATTTGATGTGTCATGCCAGGGGACGGTCCCGGAAGCAATCATTGCGTTTCTTGATTCGGAGTCGTATGAAGACGCCGTGCGAAACGCCGTCTCACTCGGGGGCGACAGTGACACTCTGGCCTGTATCACTGGCGGGATCGCTGACGCCTTTTATGGTGTTCCAGACTATATATGGGATGAAGTGCAAAACCGTCTGACGCCCGCTCTCCTCGAAATTGTTCAGAACTTCTGTCGGAAGTACACATAAGGGTTTCGAATTATTATCCGTGTTGACACTGAGATTTTTATTTCTGATTTGGTGAAAGGTATATTTTTAGGTGATATGGATATTGCATGAGCAATTCTCGCGATAGAGTGTTTGATGTAATACATAACAGGATTCCTGATAGAGTTCCTTATCTGGAGCTTTTAATTTCGAAAACAGTCATCGGGGAAATCCATCCAGGAATGGATTATTACGAGTTCTGTAAAGCAGAGGACATTGATTTTGTATTTACAAAAAAGGATTTTCAAAACAGGTGGATCGATAAGAAAAAACAGATCTATACAAATGAGTGGAAAATGATTAGAAAGGCTGGCCGTGAAGACACTGATGATTATATCGATGGTCCTATAAAAACCATTGGAGATTTAAAAAAATTCAAAGTCCCTGACCCACTCGATGAAAGAAATTTTCGAACTCTGAAGGAAGTAGTTAGGAAGTATAAAACAGAAAAAATGATATCGTTCCTCACAAAGGCGACTTTTAACCATCCCTGGTATCTTATGGGAAGTATGCAGAATTACCTCATGGAGTATTATTTAAACCCAAACTTGATAGAAGGGTTGCACAGATTAACTGAAGAATACTATTTGCCCCTAACCAAGAGGGCTATAGAATTGGGGGTTGATGTTATTGCATTAGCCGATGATTATGCGTACCGACACAAGATGTTTATACCACGCGATAAATTTAAAAAGTATTGCCTGCCTTCAATAGACAAAATGGTTGAGCTTGCACATTCCAACGGAAAATATGTTCTTTTCCATTCAGATGGGAATCTGGAAGAGGTTATCGATCTGATAATTGATGCGGGAATTGATTTCCTGCATCCTCTTGAGCCGGGAGCAATGGATATAAGAAAAATCCATAAAAAATATAAAGACAAAGTAATCATTTGTGGCAATGTAGATTGTGCGCAGACCCTTGCCTTCGGCACTGTAGATGATGTTGCACAAGAAGTTATTAGTCTCATAAGAGATATTGCACCAGAGGGAAGGTATGTTATGTCTTCAAGCAATACAATTCATTCTCAGGTTAATCCAAAGAATTATAAAGTGATGTTAGATACTTTGAAGAAGTATGGTCGATACCCCATTGGACCCCATTGATGTACATAAGGAGTGCCACGAATACCTGCGAAAATTGGTGTTAATGTCTTGTTCTGGCCGATTACAAGCGTTGGCATTATACTAAGTGCCACAGTGACCATCGATACATACGTAGATAGGAAATGAAAAAGAGCTCTTGTTTAAAATTAGGAAGACTGAATGAAACCAAAGGAAAGAATCATATCGGCACTGGAGCGGAAAGAACCGGATTGTGTCCCCGTATTCGAGTGGGACATAAACAGGGATGTCATGAAGTCGGTTTCGGGAAGTGACGAGCTGTTTCACTTTCTGGAGACAATGGATATTGATGGGGTGCCGATTCGTCCGAATTACAGCAAAGAGTTTATTGATGAAAGTGTGTATGTCGATGAATGGGGCTGCAAGAGAAAGATAACCAGTGAGAGTATCGCTGTAATAATCGAAAGTCCTATAAAGAAAATTTCAAATCATAAAAGTTATATCTTTCCCGATCCCCATGCTGATCACAGATTCGAGACTATTGAAAAGGCGGTTCAAACCATAGGAGATGAGCGCGCTGTTATACTGAATGTAAGAGATGTTTTTTCTGATATCAGGGATCTACTCGGCTATGAAGAAGCCCTGATATCGTTGATCACAGAACACGATTATTATGAGGAATTGCTTGACCGTGTAATCGAATATAACAGGGCTCTTGCGAGTATTGCACAGAAGCGTTTCGATCTAAATATAATCGCGACAACCGATGATATCGCCGACACACGGGGTTTGATATTCAACCCAAAGCTCTTCTTCGAATTTCTGGGACCGAAATTTCGGGAGGTTATGGATGGATTTCATGACCTCGGATACTACTGCATAAAGCATACAGACGGCTACATCATGGATATTCTTGATTATCTCGTCGATTCGGGTATAGACTGTCTTGATCCGATCGATCCAACTGCGAACATGGACATTGGTCTCATCAAAAAGAAATATGGCAAGCGAATTTGTATAAAGGGAAATGTCAATTGTGTTACGACCCTGGTTACAGGGTCTCTTGAGGATGTTGAAGATAATGTGAAGTATTGTATTAAAAATGCCGGATATGGCGGCGGCTATATACTCTCTTCAAGCAACACAATTCACTCCAGTGTTAAACCAAAAAATTTTACCGCTATGATGCGTGCAACCCGCGAATATGGCAAGTACCCCCTCAATCTGTAAAGATGTAAACTGCCCAGTCAGTACTTTTCTATCTGGTGAATCAGTTGTTTACATTTGAAGAAAACTATGAATAATAAGTTCATCTGGAGTAATCACCAATTCCGACAGGGGGTATGAAATGAAGAAGGCATCATTTGTTTTAGCGTTAGTGTTGCTTTGTGTATTGTTGATGCTCACCTTTACAATCGCTGGTTGTTCAGGGAAGAAGGAAGAAAAGGTGGCAGTTGAGGACAAGGAGGAGGCAGGTCCGAAAGAGAAAAGGCATTACTATTACATTGGGGCCGTGAATGCACACCCGTATTTTCTCGACACATGGTTGGGAATCGATCATGCCAAGGAAGAATTTGATGTTGAGGTAACGGTTCTTGGACCGAATGATTGGGATATGACAGCGATGGTTGCTGCGATTGAGCAAACCATACCCAAGAAACCTGATGGCATCATGTCACTTGCTTGGGATTCCACACCGGTACCTGCAGTAAAAAAGGCGATGGCTGCTGGAATTCCCGTGATACTGCTGTACACTACGGTTCCAGACAGTGGCGCGCTCTGCTATATCGGTTTGGACAACTGGCAGGCAGGGTATGATACAGGCAGAGAGCTTGTTGAGCGTGGAGGAACATCCGGAAAGCTTGGTATTATCATGAACGCCGGTGCATCAAATACCGAGGCGAAAAAGGCAGGAGCACTGGCAGCCCTGGAGGGCACGGACTGGGAAGTGGTTGTTCAGGCTGAAGACCAGGCAAATACAGAGGTTGCCATCGAAGCAGCAAAATCCATGTTCAACGCTCATCCGGAACTCACCGGTATTCTCGGTCTTGATTCCAGCTCCGGTACCGGTGTTGGAAGGGCCATAGAGGAATTAGGACTCGAAGATAAGAAAATGACAATCGTTGTGCACGACAGGGAGGATGTTACCCTCGAATATATTGAAAAGGGCATCATAGACGCTACTGTTGAGGCAAAAACAGCCTATGCACCCTACATGGCAATCCAGTTGCTCGAAGAATATCACGACAGGAAGATGGAGAATGATGTTCCGATCAGCAGAGACAACTGGGAAGCAGGTGTAACATCCTTCCCGCAGTTTATCTATGTGGGATCGGTTATCATCGATCAGGACAATGTCGATCATTTCCTGCGAAAGAATCTACCAGAGTATTGAGGCACAGCTATGATCTCAGCAGAGTCTATGGTTCAGGTCATAGGCTCTGCTGCCTTTTTTGAATCAGTGCAAAGTTTGTTGTGGTTTCGGATTGTAGTGTGCTTTAAGTATGCAAGATGAGAACCTGCTCTTAATGAGAAAAGGAGCCATGTACTAGAACCAATGGCTGATAAACAAATCCTTGTTTTGGATACTATCAAGAAAAGCTTTGGAGTCATCGAAGCACTGAAAGGTGTAAGCTTCTCGGTTAATCGGGGTGAAATACACTCGATCCTGGGAGAGAACGGAGCAGGCAAGAGCACTCTTGTAAAAATAATCAAAGGCGAGTTGGTACCCAATTCGGGCAGGTTGTTTTTCGAAGGAAATGAAATCAAGGTAATCGATCCTCTCTATGCAAACTCGATTGGCATCACCATGGTCCATCAGGAACTTACCGTATTCAAAGAGCTTACAGTAGCAGAAAACATATATCCCCACAATGTTTTCAAGACCAAAATCGGCCTGTTGGACAAGAAGCGGATGCTTGAGAAATCTTCTGAAGACCTGGCTCTTTTCAAGCTGAATATCAATCCTGCAGAAAAAATGTCCAATATACCGGTGGCTGAGCAGCGAATAATAGAGATACTTCGCGCGATTGGTTTACAACGAAAACTGATTATACTGGACGAACCGACATCGGGCCTCAACGAAAGTGAAGTGAGGATCCTTATCTCGATTATTAATAAACTGAGAAATGAAGGGATCACCATTCTCTACATATCGCATCGTATTCCCGAAGTGCTTGAGATAAGTGACAGAATAACAATTTTAAAAGATGGCAACTATGTCGGCACTCTTGAAAACGATAGGGTGGATGAGTCCAAACTCATACAACTCATGGTTGGCAGGGAGATAGACCTTCTCTATACCAAAAAAAAGACCGCTAAGGGTGTACGTCGTGAAAAGTATCTTGAATTGGAGCATGTAGGTAAAGGTAAGTTTATTCAGGATGTCAATTTTACGCTTTATAAAAAAGAGATACTAGGTGTGTTTGGGCTGGAGGGTTCCGGTGTTGAGAAGCTCTCGCAGGTTTTATTTGGGTTGGATTCCTACGACACGGGGAAGGTGAGAATAAATGGAGAAGAGAAACGAAATACCGAAACCGATGAGATGATGCAGAACGGGTTCATATATTTGAATAGCAACCGGAAGGCTGCAGGTCTGTTTTTCGATATGCCTTCGGGTGAAAACATGGCCTGCCCTGTGCTCAAGAGGATCTCAAACCGTAATATAATCAACAAAAAAGAGATTCAAAGATACACAGAGGGGTTTATTGATAGGTTCAATATTGTCATTCCAAGCTTCAAGACAAAGCCGAAAAACCTGAGTGGTGGAAACCAGCAGAAACTCATGTTTTCTATCTGTCTGGGAACAACACCACAGTGTGTTATTCTCAATGAGCCGACAAGGGGTATCGATGTAGGGGCAAAGGCTGAAATTCACAAGTTCATTCTCGACCTTCCTAATAATAATGCGAGTGTTATTGTGTTCTCTTCAGAACTCCCAGAGTTGATCAGCCTCTGCGATCGCGTGATTGTCATGAGAAACAACACAATCAAGGAAGAATTAACCGGTGATGATATTAATGAAGAAAACATCCTGACCCTGGCAGCGGGAAGTCAAATTTCTTAATTAAACAAGGTGAACAATGGATGGGTGGTAACGAGAGGGTCAAAAGCTTCGATGCGGGGAAGTATTCGATCATTATTGTAACGCTGGTATCAATTCTATTTTTATCCCTGACGCGGAAAAACTTTTTTACCTATTCAAATATGTACTCCCTCATATTTGGCATCTCAATGGAATTCCTTTTGGTCATTGGAATGACTTTCCTGCTTATCATGGGTGAAATCGATCTTTCCATTGGGTCTGTGTTTGCCTTTGCGGGTATTTTTACAGGGTATCTCACAGTAAAGGCCGATATGCCGGTTATTATCAGTATCATTTTGTGTCTCTGTGTGTGTGCGGTGATTGGATATATCAATGGATTTCTCGTTGTACGTTTTAGGGCTAATTCGCTCATGATTACAATCGGAACGATGATTCTGTTTCGAGGTGTTGCGGATGAAATTATCAATGTATTGAAAGGAATTACGTATCCCTATGCATATCGGGCTATAGTTAATTTCAAGATTGTAAAAATCAATGTCACCATTATCCTCATGGTTATTGTGGTTGTTGTTTTGGAATACCTTCTGGTGAATCATACTTTTTTTAAAAAATTGTTCTATATCGGAGAAAACCGCCTCTCATCAAAGCTGTATGGCATCAAGGTTGATAAAATCAAACACACCATATTTGTCGTTACCAGTGTAACGGCTGGACTGGCAGGCATTTTCGCAGCTTCTCGAAGCGGCCAGACGGTATGGAATACAGGCCAGGGCTTGGAGTTCAAGATGATTACTGCAGCTATCCTTGGGGGGGCCAGTCTTTTCGGAGGCAAAGGGTCAATAGTGAACTCACTGTTTGGGCTCCTGTTCATAGCGGTCATTTTAAATGGGTTGATCATGTACAACATCGACCCGGTTTGGACGAATGTGGCAATAGGCATTGTGCTGATTGTGGCGATCTTTTTCGATACAAGGATCAATAGAGAAAAACTCGAATATTAATGAGGGCTTGCTCCATGTTTGCACAGTTGATCACTAAAATTACACGATCAAAAATACTTGTAGTCATAATCATGATAGTTATTCTCTTCCTCATTCTCAGTTTTGGAAGCACTACGTTTCTCAACAGTATAAACTTCGAATCTTTACAGACGAGTATCGCACCCAATGCAATAATAGCTGCCGGGATGATGATTTTGCTCATAAGTGGTGTTTTCGATCTATCAGTTGGTTCAGTCATGGGGTTGACCGGGGCAATCACAGCTCTGCTGCTCTCACATGGCGTGTCGGTATTTGCCGCAATCCTTGCAGGATTGGGCGTCGGGTTGGGGTTCGGGCTGTTCAACGGTTTCATGGTTGCCTATGCCAAGATGAATCCATTAATCGTCACCATAGGCACGCTGTACATTGGGCGGGGATTGGTAAATGCTGTGATGCGTGGTGAACTGCGATCTGGAATTCCAATTAAAAATGCAAGTTTCTTCTTTCTCGGACAGGGAAAATCCCTGGGCATTTACAACATGTTCTGGATCATGTTAGTCATAGTGATTGTTTCTCAGTTTTTTACTTTGAGGTCCTATCAGGGTAAGAAGCTTTACTATATCGGGAGCAACTATGAGGGAGCTCGTCTGGTAGGTATAAAAGTGAAAAGTGTTCGATTGTTGACTTTTGCATTGAGTGGTTTTCTTGCAGCACTGGCAGGTATACTTGCAACGTCACGCTTTGGTATCTCATCTTTGTATCTGGGTTTTCATCTGGAATTGAAGATCGTTATAAGCTGCTTAATCGGAGGTGCAAGTATTTCAGGCGGACAGGGGTTGGTGGTTGGGTCGTTGCTGGGAGTTGTTTTTATTACGATGATAGTGAGTATGTTCAATATATTGGAAATCGGTATATACTGGCAAAACATCATTGTCGGGTCCATTCTCATTTTCATTGTATCTCTGGATGCCTATCTGGTTAACAGGAATAGATTGGAAATGGGAGAGCTGTAATTCGAGCCCAATTAATATGAAATTCGACTAGCGAAGCGACAGCGAGCGATATTTTTATAGTTTGACCAAAAATTTCCGATAAGATCTCGTAATCCTTAAATAAAACAAAGGTGTACATATGGGTGAATCTCATTTGATCGGTGTTGATGTTGGCGTGAGCTTTGTCAAGGCGGGTGTATATGATGCTCAGGGCAACTGTAAAGCATCGGTGCTGAAGAAAGCTCTTGGAGAGTATCCGAGTCCCGGAATGTTCATTCAAAAAAATGAGGATTATCTGGCTATCGTTATTGAGGCACTTAAGGAAGTTGTTGAAAAATCGAGCATTAAAAAGGAAAGTGTGGAGGCTGTCGGTATGTCCACTGCCCTGGGAGGAGCAACGGGCGTCGATAAAAATTGGAACGTACTCTTTGATTGGTCCATTATTACAGATACTCGATATTACCCCTATGTAAAGCAAATGCAGCAGACAGCGGGTGAGAAGATACTGAAATTGTCAGGTACGAATTTCCCGATTTTCGCACCCAAGCTGCTTTGGTGGAGAAAGGAATACAAAGATCTCTATAAAAGAGTTCACAAGTTCATGTTTCTCTGCGGGTATCTTGTTGGTGTTTTATGTGATATCCCCATTGAAGATGCCTATGTGGACAGAACTTTTCTTCAAATATCAAGCATCTCTGACATTAAAAAAAACAGATGGTCAGAGAGTATCTGCAAAGAGTTTGAAATCGACAGAAATCTTTTACCAAAAATCGTTGATTCCGTTGATATTGCAGGAAAACTAAGTGCGCGCTTTGCGGATGCATGCGGTTTGCAGACGGGCACTCCCTTTATAGCCGGTTCCGGCGACAAGCCTGCAGGGTCACTAGGCGCAGGTCTCGTTGTACCGGGCGTTTTAATTGATGAGTCAGCATCATTTGGAGCCTTGAGTCTCTGTGTAAATTCATATAAACCCGATATGGAGTTCAAAACGCTTGAAAACATGCCCTCTCCAATCAGAGGACACTATTTCCCATGTTTTTTCCTATTTGGTTCCGGTGTTACGCATGCATGGTTCCGTGATAATTTTGGGTATGAAGAAAAAGCAATGGAGTCCGAAACGGGTAAGTCGGCATTTGAGTATCTGGATGAAAAGGCAAAGGAAGTATCACCTGGATCTGAAGGTCTGCTGGCGCTCGGGCTCCTGGGGGGCAGGGGTTATCCAAGCGATCCGGATATTCGAGGTTTGTGGCTTGGTCATACATGGAGCCACAGGAAAGAACACTTTTATCGATCTCTCTTGGAGAGTTTTGCCTATGAATATGGGTATGTGTTTCGGGTGATGAAGAATATTTACCCTGATATCTCTTTTAATGAAGTGAGAGTTATTGGTGGCGGTGCACGATCAGATCTGTGGAATCAGATTAAATGTGATGTAATGGGGTTGAAATATACGAAGCTCGAAAGAGATGATTTTGCGTTACTTGGCGATATTCTTCTGGCAGGTCATGCAGTGGGAATTTACCAGGACCTCATAGAGGCCGCCCAGCGATTCGTCGTTGCAGCGAAGAGCTATGAACCACATGAAGACAGATACAATTTTTATCAAAAGTATGTGTCCTGCTATGAGGGTATTTTTGACAAGGTGCGGGATATATTTGTATATCTCAATAACATTGAGTGTCTGAAAGATACGAGTGAATAGCGCAGCGACATGATAGGAAAATAAGAAGGTATTACGGATGGATCTTGACCTCAAGGACAAAGTGGCGCTTGTTACCGGGGGATCCCATGGATTGGGAGAGGCAATCTGCAGGGGCCTTGCAGCTGAAGGAGTCAAGATTGCGGTAAATTACCATAGGAATCCCAAGATTGCCGAGAAACTCGCGCGCGAATTGGAAATGATTCATGAAGTGAAATCAATAGCCGTAGAGGCAGATGTATCCGTAAAGACAGATGTGTGCGAAATGTTTGATAGGGTAGAAGAGGAGTTGTCGGCTGTTGATATTCTGGTGAATAACGCGGCAGTCAGCCTTACCTCAGATGTACAGGACACGCCTCAGGAAATGTGGGACTCCACCCTTCAGATAAATCTAACTGGTACCTTTCTCACCTGTCAGGAGATGGTCAAAAGACTGCTTGCCAATGGACGAGCGGGGCGAATAATCAACATCTCCTCTGTAGCTGCATTCAAGGGTTCTACGTCGGGAAGAGCGCATTACGATGCAAGCAAGGGTGGTGTCATATCCTTTTCGACATCTCTGGCGCGTGAAGTTGCACCCCACGGTATAACGGTGAATGTGGTTGCACCAGGTCTGATGGTAACAAAGATGACAGCAGAGAGATTGGAGAAAAACAGGGAGAAGTATCTGGAAAACATACCTTTGAGACGATTTGGTGAAACTGAAGAGATTGCACATGTCGTTGTTTTCCTGGCCTCTGACAGGGCCAGTTATATGACAGGAACTACTGTCAATGTGAGTGGTGGACTGTTAATGCGTTGATGTTAACCTCCCACGCTCGTAGGTTTATATAATCGGTTAAAAATACCGATCTTTCTATCTATGATACAGCTTGAGGTGGGAAATCGCTCAGCTGTGACGACTTTGTTAATTCTATTTCAGGAACTTCACGGTATATTTTTGTCTTTCCATTCACATACACGTATCCTCTCCCGTGGCCTGCATAGCGTTTCTCGATAAGGCGGATTAGCGGAATCGCTCCATCGCTCCGAGCATCTGGGATCCACAGGTTAAAGGGCTGTACCTTTGTGCCCGCATTGATCAGTGCACCGCCTCCGGGCCTTTTGGCGATGCCGTGTTGAAGGTCGCAGAACACGGTGATGTGGTCATTAGTATCTGCTGCTTCAAGAATCCTTTTATAGTCGAGTCGCACCGAGAGTGCTCCTGCCTCGATTCCTCTTTCTCGATAC
>Ga0255055_10003617_pt1 | contig 10387 bp, 7 predicted proteins | sample JV7_2_27_MG_FD_188633 | JGI IMG/M metagenome (GOLD analysis project Ga0255055, IMG submission 188633) | Seawater microbial communities from Jervis Inlet, British Columbia, Canada - JV7_2_27 | ecosystem: Environmental > Aquatic > Marine > Inlet | place: Canada: British Columbia | collected... | reverse complement strand
ACCCGTTACAAATGTTTTCCGGCGGGACAATCCACCCTTTGCAAATGACCGCTGCAGCGTAAACCAGATGACCGGTATCAGAAGCCAAAGGATGAGAAATATCGGTTTGTTTAGAGAGAGAAACATGTATTTGTGTCCCAAATAAATATTAAGGGTCCGCCATTCACTGAAAATTGATATTCATCCTGTGAAAGACCGAAATATTGGAATACTGGAGTACTGGAGTGTTGGAATTATAATTGCATAAAGTTTATGATAGGTACTGGTTGCGAGTTGCGTGTTTCGAGTTGCGGGTTGAAAAATTGAACGCGCAACGCGTAACCCGCAACGGTCACATTTGCCATTACGCCATTGCAATACGCCACATTCCAGGATTGTTTTTATTTACCTGATCTTCAACCACAGATACCATTCAACCATCAGCAGTGTACAGCCCAATAGCAGGAATACGGTCCACAGGGGTTGCTGAACCGAAATTTCTTCAGATGCAACCGAGCGTTCGGGTATATCAGATAATTTGTCGATAGCCGGACTGGCTATGTTTGATTCGGATTCATCGGCAAGATTTACAGTAAAATATCGCTGTTTGTCATTTTCGCTGATGATGTAGATTCCCACTGAGCGGGTCCGGGTATATCGAAAGGGATTTGTCGATGCTTGTTGCTTTTCCCATTTTTGTCCCGGGGCACGCGTATAAAAAATGTCTGTTTGCGGATTCAAATAGATATCAAAAGGTTCTCCGGCACGCGTTTGTAAGGTTGAAAATTCTAACTTATGAGGATTGAGCCAGTTAATGATGTTGCTCATCATAACCGGAAAGGCGATCTTTAAGGGAAGGTTGGATCGGGTTGGATCAAAGCTTAAAAGAACGGCGCGCATACCCCCTTTTTCATAGGCATACATCAGTCCGGTTTGCCCAGACCGCATCAACGGTTGCAGCCGTTTCTCTGCCCTAAGTTTGGCAGCTTTTTCGATAATCAATCCGCTGACATTTACGTTTGCCATCAGGGGATTTTTCAGATCTCCCACCAAATTTTCAGGGAAGCGAACATGGCCGGTTTTTACGATGGGTATGGAAGGAGAATAGGCGTCAATGAGAAGAAAATTACCTTTTTCTGTTTTCGGAAAATCCATGCGGTCTACAATTACAATGTCATTCCGCAGGGTTTGATCCTTCCAGGAAGAAGGTATGATTTCCTTAACCGAGTTAACCTTAACATTTGGATACGCTTTTAGAAGTTTTTCTAAAAAAAAATTTCCCCTTGAAACCAGTAAAACCCATATGTCTTTGGCCGTATTTAGTGATAAATAGGCCCGGTTATCGGTCGAAAAATCATCATCAATTTCAAGAATCGCCCCGGCAATCCCGCTGATAAGCCCCGTATAGGGAAATATCAACAATTTCTTCTCATGGGCTTCGAAGGGTATGGATTTCTTGAATATACCGGTGTTGTCAATCGACAAACGAACAGGGCACGTAATTGGAGAAGCGCTGAAGTTTTTAATCTCCAGCATGATTTCATAATGATCATTACGATTGATTTCCTGTCGGAATTTGAATTTCGTGATACCGATGTTGAGGTTTCCACCTGTAACGATTATCGGTCTAATATTTGGGTGATTTTTAACCAGCGTGGAGATATCCTCACCGGCGCCGTCTGTAATTAGATAAAGGGCATCGTTATTAGAAGGATCAACAAAGGATAGGGCCAGGTAAATGGCCTGTTCTAATTCACCGGCCACATCCGATGGTTTTAAGCTGTTTACGAGGCTTTTGGCCTGAGTTGAATTGTCAAGAAAACCGGTTTTGATCACCGGTTTTAGACCGGCCTCCACAATGAGAATTTTTTGAACGTGATCACGCTGTCCTATCAACTCAACCGCTTTTTCTCTGGCCACATCAAATCGTGTGCCTGTCCCTGCTTTTGTCTTCATGCTGGCGCTGGTATCGATGACCAGGATCATATTGCCCTTTTGTGAGCCAAAATACATCCAGGTAGGTTTGGCCAGCGCCAGAGCCGCAAGGATTACGACACAGATTTGAAATAAAAGTGGCAAATTCTTTTTCAGGCGTTCAAAAGTCAAATGACTACTTCTTTCCTTTAATACTTCCTGCCATAAAAAAAGATTGGTGACATCAACCTGCCTGGGTTTTGGCTTTAACGTGTGGATGAGAATAAGAATGGGGATAATTCCCAGGAGTGCCAGCATGCCGGGATTTAAAAATTGCATTATCTAAATAACGCCCCTGTTGATAAATAATTCGTTAGGAGTTCTTCGAAGGGTATACGCGTGTCGCATAGAAAGTAGTTGATACCATAGTGACCGCAATAACGTTTAATATCAAAAATATACCCATCAATTTTTTTTTGATAAAGCGCCAACAGATGCCTGTCCACAAATGTTGCCTTTTTCTCTCCGGTCTCAGCATCCTGAAGCAAAAAATTGCCGGTTTGCGACCAAAAGAGTTCTTCATGGTCCAGGACCTGGATTACATTGATATCAAAATTTCTGTATGCCAATACCTTCAAGCCGTCCTGATAACCGTTGGGATCAAACAGATCACTGATGATGATGGCAATACCGGGATTTTTACAGATTGAAGCATATTCCGCCAGGCAGCCATTCACATCCGTTTGATCTGCGGGTTGGCGGGAAAGCAAAAATTTGAGAACCTCCGGGAATTGCTTTTTACCCCGGGCCGGTGATTTTACTTCAACAATTTTATCGGAAAAGGCCATCAAACCGGTTTTATCCAAATTGGATAAACAGATATAGCTTATCGCCGCCGTAAGCTTTTTGGCTGTGATATCCTTGGACGGATTACCGGCCCCCATTGATAGACTCGTGTCCAGCAGAATGTGGGCTGTCTGACCTTTTTCAGCATGAAATAGTTTGATAAACAGCTTATCCAGACGTCCATAAACACTCCAATCCACATAACGCAGGTCATCGCCCGGGTGGTACTTGCGATAATCCAAAAACTCAAGCCCCTCTCCGCTTTGCCAGGAGCGATGTTCTCCCCTGTGAGGGCTTCGTGAACTTTTACTGCTGATTACCTTAAGTTTTTCCAGTTTTTTTAAAAAGGCGTCATCAATGAAGGACTCAAGGCTGTCGGTCATTTGCGTGCTCCAGGCATATCATTGATCTAACGGATTTTTACGCTTTCGATAATCTCCTCTATAACATTGTCTACATCAATTCCCTCCGTTTCACCTCTGATATTCAACACAATGCGATGCCGTAAGGCCGCTTTTGCAACCCCACTGATGTCCTCGATAGAAACGTTGTAGCGTCCATCGATCACGGCGCTTACTTTTCCGGCCAGAATCAAACTTTGCACACCTCTGGGACTGGCTCCGAAGAGGACATATTGTTTAATCTGTTCGGTGGCATGGGGATTGTCAGGATGGCTGGCCAATACCAGGCGAATGGCATAATCCTTCACATGGCTGGCAATCGGTATCTGTCTGACAAGAGATTTCATCTCAAGAATTGAATCTGCCCCGATGACGCCTTTCAATTCATATTTATAGTCTTCGGTGGTTTTATCGATAATTTCCAGGAGTTCATTTTGATCGGGATAACTGATCTTGAGCTTGAAGAAAAATCTATCAACCTGGGCTTCGGGAAGCGGGTAGGTGCCCTCCATTTCGATAGGATTTTGAGTCGCAAGCACCATAAAAGGCGGTTCTAAGTGATATTTTGTGCCGAAAACCGTTACCTTTTCTTCCTGCATGGCCTCTAACAGGGCCGACTGGGTTTTGGGGCTGGCCCGGTTGATTTCATCGGCCAGGATGAGTTGACCGAATATCGGCCCCTTGTAAAATTCAAAATAGCGACTTCCCTCACCATCCTCTTTTACAATATTTGTACCGAGTATATCTGCCGGCATCAGATCGGGTGTAAATTGGATGCGGGAATACTTGAGATCCAAAATTTTGCTCAAAGACCGAACTATCAGGGTTTTGCCCAATCCCGGCACACCCTCGATCAAGGCATGACCCCCGGAAATAAGGCAGGTAAAAAGATGCTTGATTAAAAGGTTTTGTCCTACAATGATTTTTGTCAGCTCAGTGTTAATCCGTTCGAAATTGATTCTGATGGCCGCTACTTTTTCATTTAGATTCATATGCATTTTCTTCCGTTTTCAATCCGATCGAAATAAAATATTGTTTTATATACTCGCGATAATTTAAGGGGATATCTTCTTTTTGCAGGACACCTTCAATTTCCTGTCGATAGATTCGCATAATGTCTCCTTCTTTTATTCTAGACTCACCGATGGCTGTCAATGAACGGATATGGATCAGGTAATTTTGCATTTGCGATGGAATCATCTCATCCTGAGTGCCGGGGCCGGAGAGTTTTTCAATTTCAGTGCTCGACTTTTTCTTCCCGCTGGATTTTCCGCGACCCGCTAGTGAAGAGTATCCGTCACGTGATCCGAATTCCTTCCCCAAATCACGGCCTGCACCTTGTGATTGATCAGAACCCGGCTGTTGATTCGGGTCTTCTCTGTCAGGTCTTGGGCTTGAAAATTTTGCGGGGATCTTTGAACGTTGGTTATCATCACGGGCGTTTTTTAAATCATTTAAGTATTGAGAACCTGGCGTTTGGTGGCGATCGGATTCGGTCAACGCTTCATTTCTAAACGTATCTTCATTGATATCATCAATAATCTGTGACAGAAGCGTCTCCAACCGGTGCAGTTCCTGAAGGGTTTCTATATCCCGGTGAACGGAATCAGGGATCTGGTTGTTGGGTAATTTGTGGAGGAGCATTTTGAGTTTTTCAAGGTTGCTCGCCGATAAATTTTGAAGCGTGGGAATTTTTAAAACGGGCATTTCTTCAATTTTTGCCGTCGCCAGTTGGGTATCCAACGCATTGGCCAGTCGTGTTTGCTTTCCCTGGACATCTTTTAAAAATCTATTGAGCGTGGTAAATACCTGATCCCGGGAAATGGATCCCTCTTGAAGCTTGCGGCTGAGATTTTCCAATTCTCTGGTATAAACATTCGGTTGTCTCGTTTTTTTCTCTTTTTGGCTTTCAATACGGCTTTCAGAGTAATTTCGCAGCAATGTGCTGATCTTTTCCAATTTATTTTGATTAGGGTGCATCGAATTATTGCCCGACCAAAGATAGTCGCTCGAATACAGGGCCATGTTTATCAGGATCAAAAGAATCAACCCCAGATCAACAAACGAAAATTTTAGGGGAAATAGTTTTCGGGTGCCCAGATGATGCAGGGTGTCGGTTGCGTCTGCCATCAATAAATCTGAAAGGTCAGTTTTTTCCCCAAATTTCTGGTATTCGTAAGCCGTGCTGAGTCTGTCTTTGAGCTTCAGACGGGTATCGATATCGATCAAAAAAGCCAGAAACCCTTTTTTCTGCAAATAGGCGGTCAATACGCCAACAAATAGTGAGAATCCGATGAGAAAGATAACCCACGAATCATAAGCACCGGATTCCAAAAACCCGGCTTTTTTGATGAGAAAAACGATGGGGCAGATGCCCAAAAAGGTCAAAGCGGCGTTTAGCAATGTCCGTTGAACGGTCTTAACAATTACACGCCGTTTCAGTTTTGATATTTCGCTAAGGAAAAATGTTTCGGCATTCATCTGAATTAATCCTTATTTATATTATGTCTGACTAGAATGTGATTTGTTATACTAAGGCAAAGTATCGCCACCAATGCAATCACCATATAAGAAACAAAGGCAAAACCAATACCATTCAGACGTTGATTCATTACGTACAGTAGCCTTAATGGATTGATAAAAGGGGCGAAAAAAATTGTACCAAAGATAAATAAGATCATAATCGCTCTGGCCACAAAATAACCAAGCGTGCTCATCCGTCCCCAAAATAGATACACCATAAATCCAAACAACCGGCAAATAAGGGATGCGGTGAACAAGATGGATACCGCTTTTAGAAATGTAATCAATGAAACTGCCGAAATGGCCGCCGGCAGGATCAGGAGGGGTACAAAAGGGAGCAGCAAAATTAGGGTGTGCAGTAAAAACGCAATCAGCCCATAATGATAAAACCCAATTTCTTTTTCAAATGTGGATTTATCGGTTGGATACTTTATAATGTGGTAACCGCGTTGGATCATATCCCCGCAACCACAGCAAAGATTGACATAACAATAAATGATCAGGGTTGCCCCAAAGATCAGAAAAAAGGTATAGGGGATTTTTTCTGCAATCATAAAACTGGAAAGCGGTTGCCGTGGCCAAAATACAAACATTAGCCCAACAATAATCACGACACTGAGGAAGCTGGCCGCCAGCACCATCTTTGAAAAAAAAGGTGCCAGTGATTTTTCTGAATCGTCGGTTAAATAGTAATACTTCATGAATTGATCCCCACCGGAAGTTCCCAGTTGACCAGGGTGAGATTCTCACCCAACGGTCTGGATTGTTCAAATACGGGTTGAATCATACCGGTTTGCACCCAGCCGATAAGAACCATACTATCCGGCCTTGATCTATATTTAGCATCGATCCCGAGTATCAAGTTTTTTATAAGGTTGTTTTGGATTGTTTTGATATAGGATGACGAAGCTTTGATACCCAGACCATCGATAATCTTTTCTATTTCCTGTTCGTAAAAAATCTCCGTCCTTTTCAAATCCGATAATTTTAGCGTAATTGTTTGTTGTTTGTGGGCCAGAATATCATCAATAAACAAAAAACGTTTTTTATAATATATCAAGCAGTTAATGATCCTGCGGGGGAATTTATTATCAATTGAGAGGGTTAGATGATGACTATCCCTCAGGGCGTGACCGGCGATGGGAGAATCAAATGTCGAATTTATCGTATAAAAGCTGTGAGTCCATTTATCTAAAAATCCCGATATCCGCTGTCCGGAATAATTGTCTTCTAATGTATATGGATGGGGTATTTTTCTATTCGAGCGTTTGGGTACAATGGCGCTGATAGGTTGGGGCATTACCCCGAAGTTTAAGCGGTAGCTCAACTTTTTCTGCGAATAAAGTCCGACGATATATCTGCCGGACGCAACCTTCTTTTGGCCGGTTACACGCAATTGACAGAAGCTATTGTAGCTGAAATTTTGCCGGGTACCAGGGTAAAAGAAGCGCCAGTAACCAATAATTGTAAATGCGGTAATCATCACTAAAAGATAAATGCTGTACCGCCATCTCCGTTTTCCAGGATCTCTCACTTTCTTCAGAAAAAACCACAGCAAACAGATATAAACTCCATTAAATACTAAAACTGATCTAAAGTCCGGAAAAGTGGCCGGCATGGTATCTAACATGGTATCTATGATTTTCTGATCCCCGACAACAATCCCTTGATTTTCGATCACCTGTTGCATTGACAGAATTTTCCCCCAAAATATCTGCCGTCCGTCCCAGCGACTAAAGGGCGGTCTGTTATAATCAAAAGACAGAAAACCAATTTGGCCGATTCCAAAGTTTTTTTGGATAATGATCGGGATATCCTTTTCTCGCAGGAGAACCTTGGCATCGTCAATTTTGACATGTAATACCAGAAACGGTTCGATGGCGGGAAACGGGTGGTTGCAAAAATGGGCTAGCGAAGGTAGTTCAGCCAGCCGTTTATGTCCCAGCACCTGTACAGGCAATAAATGTTGGGTTCGTTTATCGTGTAATGATCCGTAATTAAAGCCGCCGGTGGTTATGAGATAACCTCCCATTTTTATCCACCGGGTTAAGGCCTGAAACTGTCTTTCTCTTAAACGTCTCAAGGCGGCAGCCCGCATGATGAGCAATTTCACACCATCGTATCCGTACCAATTTTCCGGTAGGAAGGCCGGACGAACATTGACCGGGTATAGATATTCAGGCAACACGGATAAAATGTCCGGAGAGACAAAAAGATCCCCAACAATGGCGAATTTTTTTTCGGTGAAAAGGGGTCTCAAATTTACGGATTTTGAAATTAGGATGTCATCATTTTGCTTCAGCCTGACGATCAGATCATGAGTGATGGTCTTGATCAAAACGGTGAACGTATAACGCTTTTTTGAATTATGAGGAAGGTCTGTATCCAATGCATAGGTCGTGGGATAAACATCCTGGCGGAATTCGCTACCGAGAGTTACTATCACTTCCAGTTTTGCCCGTGTTGGTTTGCCCTCGTTTTCGAGGACTACGGTTATGGGTGTCCATGAATTAAGCCGGAAATGACCGTTGAATCCCAGGTAATATTCCATCGAAATCGAAGCAGATAAAGCCGGTAAGGGTGTACAAACAATTATCAGAATCAAGCTGAAAAGTATTGCCTGCCACCGATTGCGTCGGGATTGACACATGAGATTACGTGCTTTTGCGTTTGGGGGAAGAAGGCGAGCGTGAAATCTTGATATTCGAGATTTCCCCGATTAATTCGTTAGGACAAACAATTTATTCTAACAGAATATGTCAAAAGCAGCTGATAAGTCAAGGAGTGTTGTGCAACCGCAAATTTTCCAATGGGTACTTCATTTTACTTTTACCGCCACCATGGTGACATCATCGTGAAGTTCTTCGGATTGGACGAACTCGTCCAGGCGGTGGTTGATCCCTTCGACAATCTTTTGGGCGGGGAATTGGGCGCTTTCTCTCAGGGCCGATTCCAGCCGGGATAATTCGAACAGATGGTTTTTTGAATTCATGGCCTCGGTAATACCGTCGGAGTAGAGAAGCAGTACATCCCCGCTTTTGATCGGCATCGTTTTTTCTTCGAGGCATGACGAAAAGCCCATTGTCTCATCCAGGCCGAGGCACAGTCCTCTGGGCTTCAGGGGGGCTATGGTTTTGGTTTGCGAACAATAATACAGCGGCCAGTTATGCCCGGCACGCGCAATGGTTAACGTTTTTTCCCCAAATTCGAAAAATGCAATTACGGCGGTAATAAAATCGCCTTCGCGCAATCGCTTGCAGATCAGTTGATTCAAACCGTTGAGGATCATGGCCGGGGAGGCGTTTTGTTCAGACAGGGACTCAAACATGCTTTGAATATGGGCGGCATATAAGGCCGCCGGAATGCCCTTGCCGGCAACATCGCCGACAATACTCAACATCTGGTCGTCTTTGCGCTTGACGAAGTTGAAAAAATCCCCTCCCACGATTTTGGCCGGCTGTGAGAAGGAAAAAATGGATAGACCCGCTATTTCAGGGATTTTTTCCGGCTGGAGACCGATCTGGATTTCTCTGGCGATTTCAAGCTCGTCGCGGGTGGTCAGTTTATCGGCAAGCTCCAGGGCAAGCAACAGGTTTAAAACGATAAAAGAGGCGGTAATCCATACCCAATCCGGCGCAAGCAATCCGATCACGAAACCCACGACACTGATACCATAGAATAGTCTGCGGGCCGGTGTGAGCTGCATCAGGAAGCTCAGAAAGATTTCCTTGACGACTTTAACCCTGGTTTTAAACGATCTTATTTCCTGGGATTTGTTTTTGAGGGTGGTTTTTTCCTTGTAATAGGTAAGGGCCTGCAGGGTATCTTTTTTAAGCAGGCGTTCGACTTCCTGGCGGTTTAGTCCGGTTGTGTAGAGGCGATAAAAATCTTTTGCCTTCTTAATTTTCTTTTTCAAATACGACGCCATGGTTTTTCTGTCCGCGACCGCTGGTATTCATAGAGCCAATCTGTGTATTTTACTTTGAAGCGGTTCCAAAACCACAGATTAGGTTCAAGGGCAAGAGGCACACCTTAATCAATACAATCAGACGTGTTATCCCGCATACGCGGGGGCGCAGGCCGATCCGCCGTCGCTTAAAAAGCTATGGCGGGACAGGCGAAAAAGCGCAGTCCGCCATAGTACTCTGGCGGATGAGCAGTACATTTTAAGGAGGCCTGCAACACAGCCATTGGGCCTTAGATGGGTTTTTGAAACCACTTCTAACAGATATCGCTCCTAGATAACAACAAAAAAATCAGCCAGGAAGGAACAAAAAAGATAGATAATAGAAAGAAAAAAGCTATGATTTTGGAATGAATAAAAAGGGATATCGGAATATTAGTTTGGCCCGACCCCCGACCAACGGTTTATATCGGCCAGTATCACGGAAGCTACAATATATCCGCTGGACTGATAACGCCTTTTCCACCTTTATTAAGCACATGTGTGTAGATCATCGTGGTTCGAATATCCTTGTGTCCAAGAAGTTCTTGCACTGTTCGAATATCGTAGCCCGATTCTAGAAGATGAGTAGCAAAACTATGTCTGAGAGTGTGGCAACTTCCTGGTTTAAAAATATTCGAATCTTTGATGGCTTTTTTAACCGCTCGTTGTAGTGTCTGCTCATCTAAATGATGTCTTCTAATTTTGTCGGACCGTGGGTCAACCGATCGTTTTTTAGAAGGAAAAACATATTGCCAGCCCCATTCTTTGTTCGCCTTCG
>Ga0255055_10003616_pt1 | contig 10389 bp, 11 predicted proteins | sample JV7_2_27_MG_FD_188633 | JGI IMG/M metagenome (GOLD analysis project Ga0255055, IMG submission 188633) | Seawater microbial communities from Jervis Inlet, British Columbia, Canada - JV7_2_27 | ecosystem: Environmental > Aquatic > Marine > Inlet | place: Canada: British Columbia | collected... | reverse complement strand
ATGCCTCTCTTTCAGGAGTGTCGGCTTTAGGATGGGTAATGAACAGGGTATCACGCAGGGTGACAGCCTTATCAGACCGTTTATATTTGCCGAACTGGTACTCATCGAACTTGCCGAAGGCATTACCAACACCTCGTTTGATCATCAGTGGATACTTGCCTTTGAGTTTGTCCTGACCTTGCATGGCAAGGGCCATTAACTCACTCAATTCATCGGCTCGCTGAATCACACGGGTGACATACTTGGACGATGCTGGGATAGGTTCTGCTTTCTCATAGGCAACTTTGTTGACTAAGAACAGTGGCACTGACCGTAAGAACAATTCCTCACGACAGTAGACTGCCAACTGCAGTACAAACAGTGGATCTATCTTGATGGCTTCGCTAACAGTCTTCTCGAACTCAGCATGTGAGTCTTCTTTCGACTGATAGAATTTGGGCTCTTTAATTAAGCAGGTCGCAGCCTGCATGTACAACTTGGTCAATGGGCTTGCATTGAAAGCCAGTCCACCTTCATAGTTGATCGTCGCATCTGGGTGTGTTGCCACACGTACAGATGGGCTAATTTTGGGTTCATTAAATTTGGGCGACATTTGTTTTCGCATCCTTTACAGGTGTTATTCTCTCCCTTTTAAGAGTAGGGAGAACACTCGTTAGCAGGGGGGATTCGTATATTCCGTTTAACGTCCCCGTTTATTTAGATGTGAGAGACAGCACATCTGGTGGTACATCGAAGTACCTGCTAACTACGCAACCCTAACTGGGTTATTCCATGGGGTGGATTTGAACCACCGATCTTCTGATCCCAAACCAGAAATGCTAAGGCCAGACTACACTACCACGGATTTTTTTTTATATGGCTTTTAATTTTGTATCGCTTTTGAACCAGAGATTACAATTCCTGCAATGTTCATCTGTGTTTGCATCCAATATTTCTTTGGCATGCTCTTTACTACATACTGCATATTCTACTATGTAGGTTTCTCTTTTAATCGTTGCAAGTATTGGGTTATCTCCGAGTTCTTTATCGCATATTATACATCTTGGTTGGTGTTCATCTCCATTGAGGTTTCAATATCTTCTTTCCGTTAATCGTTATGTATTTGTTTTCTTCCAATCTCTGCTGTCTTATATGCTTTCGTCGCAGTATAGTGGAAGTACGCCCAGTGTTTCTCTTTCTGGGGAGTTTGTGTTTCTTTTTTCTTTTTGATTGTTTTTTGACTACCGACATGATTTGTCACACACATACGGTCACGTCCTTAGTAGGACGTCAACCGATATGCGTCATGTCAGTGATGCTCCTGTAATTCATTGTAATCACTTTGTAGGTGCTTTGAGGAGAACACACGCCAACAGAAATATCCTTACGGATGCCTCCTTCCGCTGGGAGGAGGACTTGGGATTTTGGGGGTGCCCCGAAGGGCTGGTCAGCGAAGTATCTGTTGACTACGCAGCCTCATCACATCAATTTCAGGTTTTCATCGGTGACATCCTGAAGATTACCACCGATGTGGTGTGGCTGCGTTTTTGATAAGACAGAACTGCCACCCAAACTGCCAGTAGGATCGGCTGGATTTGAACCAGCGACTTCTCGTGTTCAAGACGAAGTAACCACATCCTACGCAACTGTCACCAGTGAACAAATCGGGTATGGAAATTTTAGCACTCTACCAGACTGAGTTACGATCCTTGATTTTTTAATGGGATCGACTGGACTCGAACCTGTGTCTCTCGATTAGCAGTCGAAGTAACCACATCCTACGCAACTGTTACCAGAGAACCTATCGGTTATGGAAATTTTAGCGTGATAGCCACTACACTACGATCCCATTTTAAATAATTGCGTTGGGGAGAACAAATCGCTAACAGACTAATACCAAGATGGCAGCACACCCAGAGGGTGGGGGAGCCATGGTTCGGTTCCAACGAAGTAACTGTTAACTACGCAGCCCCGACGCAATTCATTATAGATTAGTTATAGACTATAATGTATGTATTTTTAAGCCTATCTCTTTATATAGGCGGAACCCTTAAGCAGGCACGGATAGACATGGCACTTAACTTCGAGTCAGAGGTGCCACCTAAGAGTGGCATTGACTATCATATGTTACCCTCGCACGACCCAAGGGTGTTAGGAAGGGTTAAGGTTTGGGTAAAAGATGAGGTAGTGTTTTGTCGTGAAGCATGTAATTTTTATCCCCATTGGTATCAAGAATCGCTATTACGAGACAAGAGCCTATTTATTGCGGCTGGTTGGAGTCGTCAAACAGGCAAGTCACAGGCTGTGGCATATAAGGCCATTCACCACGTTTTTACCCATACAGACTCAGTGGTGGTCATTATTGCCCCAGGACAGAGACAAGCCAAGGAATTATATAAAAAAGTCGTTGACATTATTCAAATGTCTCCTCTCATCAAGAGTAGCGTGGTTGGCAAAATCAAAATGGAAGAGACACTTTTTGCCAACGGTAGCAGAATTATCAACCTGCCCTCAGGAGATGAAGGAACTGCTCTGCGAGGATATACAATCGGGCTCCTCATTATTGACGAGGCTGCTTTCGTACCTGATGCGGTTTTTGTGGCCGTTGAACAAGGACTAAGTTCCTCAGGTGGGCAACAGTTATGTATCTCCACCCCACGTGGCAAGCATAACGAATTCTATCGGATGTTTTTCCCAGAAGACCAGAACATAGGGTTTCCACGAGAGGAAGATGGACGACTGACTAATGGACATCACCAAGTGGGGGACTGGAGTTGTCATCATTATGATTACACCGTAGGATTGGCTGTCACACGTCCTGATGGACGCCCACAATTATCTACGCCTCATATTGAGAGGCAGAAGAGACGGCTTACTGGTTGGCAGTGGGAATCTGAATATATGGCCGAGTTCGTAGAAGACCTTGGCTCATACTTCAGGGCCCAACTCATTGAACGGATGTTTAACCCCAAATTTGGGAGAGTACACTACCCAGAAGATGGGGCTCTCTATTTCATGGGTATTGATATTGCCAAGAGTCGAGACTACACTGCTATTACAGTAGGTAGAGTATTTGAACGTAACCCATACACTGCGGCCCCATTACTCCATCCACATATGCAGATTGTGAACATGGACTACTACAAGGGTATGGGAGATATTGAGAGTCAGTATCCCATCTTTGTGCAAGCCACTGACCTATGGAAGCCTGAGACTATATTCTTTGACAAGACTGCCATGGGTGAGAGACCCTATGAGGAACTGAGATACACCTACCGACTACCCATCGAAGGTATTAACTTTGGTCAACAGAATAAGGTACAGATGTTTGGCACCTTGAACACTCTCATGAGCACACCTGCTGAGATTGATGGATGGGATGCCAGAATCCAGTCCTATGTGGATCAGGAAGCGGCTAAGCAATTTAAAAATCTGGTGTATGAGTTAGGTACTACCCGTACCAGTGTAGGTAGTACTCGTAAGTCAGACAATGTTAAAATTTATGCGTCCCATGGACATGATGATATTCCCATGTCGTTTGCTCTGTTGATGCTGTCTCTGTCTGGCCACATGATTAAAGCACCCATCGCTACCATCACTAAGGAATACGATCAACGACGGATGATAAAACAGAGGAACATGCTGTCAGGCTTTAGCCGTGGCCCTGGAGTGGGTGTCAAAGGGTTCGGTCAGCGGCCTGGAAGACGTAGAAACAAGAAAGTATTTTGGTAACGTTAATAAGACAGATCTATTCTTATTCACCTGTATAAAATGGTAGAGTGGGGAACTCCATTGTGGTATTCACCTTTCTAAGTAACCCTACTCTCCCTTTTATTCTTCAACAGAGGGAGGAGGGCCATAAGTGTCCTGCTCATCAACTAACATGGGGGCCAGAAACTTCATGAGTCCTTTAAGTTTCTCTTTTTCTTTCACTCCCAGATGATAGTCAATGGTGGCTGTCTTGTGGGCGGTATACATCTTACTCTTACATTTCACACAATAAGAAGTGTCTGATATATAGCCCGTCAAAACAGTGTCCTTAAAAAAACGTTTTTGAATCACCTCATTGCACTTTTGATTGGTACAACGATAGGTGAATTGAATGATGTGAGGCAGGGTATATACCTTACCCTCAACGTCCATGGTGTCCTGTTTGTTGGCTACGCACCATTCTATCATGGTACGTTGGAGATCCAAGGGGAGGTTGGTAAAAATATCCTCCTCTTGTTTAAGGTCAGGTGATTCCACTACTTGCCACTCATATGACGTGCTGTTACCCAGTAGCGTTCTATCCAGCGTGTGTTAGGTAACCGTTTGATAACATATATCCGTTTATCATGGTCAGCCTTGTTAAGGTCTAAGACACACAGATTATGGAGCACACGAACAGCGTTGTAAACAAATTGGTCACTATAAGCCAATATATTTTTCGCTTTAATCCGATCATATAATGTTCTATAGGTATCACCGTCTTGTATTTGGTCATATACAACCTTCAGTATGTCAGCACGAACAACTACACTACTAAGTCCTTTTAGTTTAGTATTCATATTTTTACCTACATTATAAAGCACATAGTAACTGTTATGGTAGTGGAATGGTTTACCATACCTCATAGCAGTGCCTGGTTTCCTGAAGAACAGTCTATAGTAGTTATCTCCCAAACGGGTAGAGTTTAACTCCTTCATTCGGGCGGGATCAAATTTATAGTAGGGTTCACTGGTTTTCTTGTCAACTGGGCCTGAATCTTTGGTATCCTTGGGAGGGGTGAAGTCGGGCATTGAATCATCTAAGGTAATCATCAAGTCACTACCTCTCATTTTGATATTGACTCCACCAAGAGAGAAGCCTCTTCCTTTCAGAGATTCCTCATCAGCCAGTTTAACATTGTGTCCTTTGATGGTCTCACCATAGACATCAATATCAACCTTGGCAAACAGTCCATTTTTATTGATTACAAATTCTTTTTTTTCTTTCTTCACTATTTTTTCCTCCGAAAAATCCTTATACACGTTTGGCCTCCAACGCTGCCATCATATGCTCCCGCAGTTCGGGATAAGTCTCCTTCTTGACTTTGAAGTCAAACAGCATGACGTTGTGTTCGTTATCACGTAACTGGAGTCTCACAAAATCTCCTTCGTCAAATATTTTCACAATTATACACTCCTATATTGTAATAACATTTGCCAGTATTTCACTTTAGGTGGTCGAAATCCAGTAACAGACCCAAGTTGAGAGGACTCTTCTATCACAGAGCGGGCGTTAACTACTGAAACCACCCATCCTTCGGTTTCCATCTCATTAATCTGGATCTCGCATTCATTAAGGCTTCCATTGATAATTGTTAACTGACTCATGTGATCTTCACCGTCTTACGAATACGATCTAACTCTATCCGTGCTTTGACCACAGTAGGATTCTTGATTTGAAAGGTCTCTTCACGGTTGGCCTTCTGCTTGCGGGCTCGGCCCCAGTAAGTGTCAATGGATATGGGTTTACCCAATTCATCACGTGCTTGGGCTTCTACCCCATCAGTGCCTGGTGTCATTTGTGGGACACTATGCTTGAATAGGTGCATGGATAGATTGGGCATGTATAGTATATTCTCAGGCAGCCGATACGCATCTTCACCCGTCTTTAGAAACTGTAATGAACCAACAGTCCCATCTTTACGTTGATAATTGACTGCTTCATACTCAGATTTTACCTTGGCACACATGATAAAGTGACAGGGTAGCATGGCTAACCGATTTATCTGGATAGTAAACCATGAACGGGGGACACCATAGTCCTTGGGTTGGAAATCAATACCCTTATTGGCTAAGTCTTGAGCATGACGAGCAATATATCCTTCACGATAAAGCATCTCTGCCTCATCCAGAATAACAGCATGCACTTTCTCTCTTACCTGTTGAAGATTAATGTAAGGCTGTCCACGATCATTGAATTTGGTTTCGACCATATCATAGTCTTCACAGAAGGTATTCCAATCACCCTCGAATTCAGGTAATGAATTATGCACCCAGATTTCAAACATATCCTGTTTCTTGGGAAACAGTTTCAAGGTGTCAGAATAATTCACTTCATTCGTAAAGACAATGATCTTCTTTTTGTTGGGTAGACTCTTAGGAGGTCTAACATTACAGATAGAGTACGCAAACGTAGACTTACCTGTATTGGGCTGACCGTATGCTTCAGCCTTCATGTAGGACTCCAATGGGTTCGCAACTCTTGGCATTTTTTCATTCCTCATATAGAAAAAAAAGAGGAGAACTACTTTCGTAGTTCCTCCAAGATGCGGTTAACCAACTTCTCGTGTTCAGGAGTTACCCAGTCTGGGAATACATCCAAGTCATTGTCTTCACCGTAGAATTCTGCAAACCTGTGGTCTGGAAATTCTACTGCGAATGATTCGAGTTCTTCCCGAAGTTCGGAGATCCTTTGATCTGCTTCGTCTTCTTCGTCCTCTTCCTCTGACTCTGACTCTTCTTCGTCAGGTAATTCATCAGTGGGTTCCATGTCTGCTTCCTGTTTTTTCAACAGTTTGGCTCTGGCACTGGACAAATCACGTTTGGTTTTCTTTTCCTCTTTGGCACGTGTATCATGTTCTTTCATGGTCTCTTCTGCAGGTAATACTTTACCTGATTCAATCTCCATGATTCGGTTGATTAATGAGAGTTTACTGCCTCGGAGGGTTACTTCAAACCCTTTCTCACGGAAACCAGTCAGTATTTTCTTGAGTGTTTTGGGAGTCATATCCATGAGTTGTTCTTCACGAGATATATCTCCTTCTTCTTCTTCCTCTTCTTCTGGTTCTGGTTTCTCTATAACGGGAACTTTTGCTCCCACTACCTGAATATCTTTAGGAAACTGTGGATATTTAACGTCCTCTTTGGGCAGGTCTTCTGCATTGGCCACCATAACTAAGCCAGGATTAAAGGTGAGATAGTAGTCATCAGAAGTTTTACTCTTGTTCATACGAGTAAAGTTACCAATTACCATAATTTCTTCACCTCGATAGGCTTCATTCAGGGCGGCATAAGGATTCTTTGTGGGATCAGGGTCATTGATATTGCCCCGAGCACGGGCTGAGTTGAAAATAGCATCAAATCCTGCTACCATCAGATGGGGTTGAGCATACCTAAAATTCTCAAAGTTTACAGTCACCCACTTGCCAAGTTTAGGGTCATTCACTTGAGGAGATATCTGGAGTTTCATAGTCCATGTATCCTCGCCAGGAGAACCTTCTTCACCTGTGCCAATGACTCTTTGGATAAATGGTTGTCCTAATGGGTCTTTGATGGGTTTAGGCTTCTGTTCTGTAGCAACCTGTGTAGCATTGGTCATGGGATTTCTTTCCATAATAGGGTTACCTTTACCATCCCGTTTGGTAATGGTGATGAATTCGGTAGTGCTATTTCGGAAATAATCTATCCCTTCAGCATGACGCCACTTAATGCCTCGTAATACCATGGATTGATATAACAAGTTGTCATTTAACTGTTCAATGGTATAAGTATTACTACACCTCTTGATAAGGGTAGCCAACTTCTTAATGGAAGGGGGTTTGCTATCATGAACTGTTTTAAGAAAACGGAGGTTCATACCTTGACGTTTGGTATTGGTTCTATCAGTCCACTCATTTTGTTCGGCAATAACCGTAACTTTACGATATAGAGGGAGGGTTACTCGTTTACGATCCGCTTTGGGTTTGTCCTTTTCGCTGTACAATTCAACATGTTCTCCCCATACAGTCATATTCTGAATATATGGTGATTTTTCATCTAAGACCAACATATTGGGCCTCCAACCTTTGATGGAAGTGGTTCCACCTCGAACACTGACAAGGTCAGATCCAGGTAGTATATATCCAGTTAGGGTGGCTGCTTGGTCTATATTACGGGCCTCTGCTGCGAGTCCAGCAATAGCATTCACTGTTGTACGAATCGGATACCCCTGTCTTGCAGGGTCTTTATGAATCTCTTGCATCCATTTCTCTTGGATGTAGGGAGTCAATTCTTTGTCCTCGATTAATGCGAGAACGGTCTCACGGTATACCTCATAGGTAACCGAAGAAACGGGTTTCATAGATGTCTGTTTGTATGACATATTGCTTACCTTTGTTGTTTAAATCTTTCTTGGCTAAACTATCCTCTTTATAAACGCAGGAGGGACTGGCTTATTCCCAGAAAAAGGCACGTGCACGCTTGGTGGCCTCTGGTACTACACACCTTGTCCAAGACTCCGCTTACGCTAAAGAGGGGAGGGAAGGTGTCTCCGTGTATGAAGAAACAATCTGAGGGAATACCAAGAATCATAGGAGTTATGTGTTTCAACGAAGACACCAAGTTTATCAGACACTATCATATATATAAAGGTTATCGGTTATGATAAACAATAATATTAATATAATTTATAATGAATAGTACTCCTTGGTGATACACCAATGACACAATCAACAGATGAAAAGATCCCCGAAGGGGGAAAGAAGTTGGGAGGCAGTTTCCCTGCAGTCTTAGTAAAAAAGATCTACAGGGTAGTAGAACAACATGGCTACTCATCGACAGGAGAATTCCTGCGTGATGCAGCCAGAGCCAAGATTTTAGTACTTGACAAAGCAAGTCAAGGTCTGGTGCTTGATTATCTCGTATCTAAAGGTGTAATCAGTCCCAATGACCTACGAGAAGCCGTCAACACCATCATCATGGGTAAAGTAGAGTGGTAGACATCGGGTTTACTTAATGTAAACCTCACGTCTCACAAACTCTTTTATATTTTTTATCTACTACTTACCTTGCCTACTTTTTTTGTAGCACGGTGGTAGACTTGGATACAAATGGCAACACACAAATAAATAGCGTTTTTGATCACTGGAATAGTCAAATAGAGCATCAGGAAAATTTGGTTGCTGAAATGAGAAAGAGGGGAGACTCACATACCAAGATTGATGATGAACTAACCTACCTAACTTTTCTACGACAGAAAGTACGTAATGGTGGGTAGTATTAATCTATGGTTGACCCGCAAGACATTCTGAAGTTAACAGAGCGGTATAACAGGCCTTGGTTACAAGGTGCATTAGACTATGCCAACGCCTACCGTGCAGAAGGTGGGCATGAGGGGTTTGGGAAATGGTTCAAAGACCCAGAAGGAATCAACTGGTATCAACCATTCTTCCGTAGTGTAGACGGAATAGACCATACCCATTTCTTTATTGACATTGACATCAGAGTGGTGGGGAAAAAGACCCGAGATGAGTATCGCAAATACCCTGATCGACTACGTAATCTAAAAATAGAGGCAGGAGTGGAGTTCTTTCGTCAGTGGCAGGCCCAGCATTCCCATCTTAAATTCTTCTGGAAATGCTCAGGTGGTGGATTACATGCTATCCAGCGGATAGACAGAAAGATTGACCGCTCTCGCTTGATTCCTGTTTTACTTTCGCTCTTCCCCCCTTCAGCCCGTGTAGAAATCGGAATTTCGCCCACGAAAAATGCTATACACGTTAAGCCGCTCCCTGGAGGAAGAATGGTACATCCAAACCTAAATGATGATGGTTGGACAATAGATACCAAATATGATCCAAATTCCAAGAAAATGCAATATGACCCCATGGCTTGGGCCAAATTATGGAAATATAAAGGTATTATTTTCAAATTCATCATTGATTTACACTTTTTTTATGATAATACCCGAATTGTCAGATGGACATATTCACCCTACTTCAAAATTCCAGGCAGAATCTATTACTCATCACCTATCACCAAATGGGACATAAAAACGGTTCTGGAAGAATCAGTCATTGAAGGACTGAATATAAACAAGTATAACATCCCCCCTTTTCAATTCCAACGTATGGTTAAATGGGAAGAGACAGTCGATGACCATCTATGGATTCAGAGGTCACCTTCTCGGGCCAGATCAGACATAAGCACACCCCCTCCTGCTTCATATAACGCAACTCTGATCTCAGTTGATGCTGATCTACCACCAGTCATCAATGAACGGTTTGATAAGATGAGTAATGAATTCAGCGAAAATGTGAGATATTGTCCTCCCTGTATGCGTGAATTCTATACTCGTGCTTTCATGAAGGGAAGTTCTCATTGGGCTCGTTTCCCTATTGGTAGATACTTAAGAGCACAAGACTACACTATTACCGATATAGCCAATTGGTATCGTTTTCGTATTAATGATGAGGAAGATAACACCCCCGAAAATAGGGATAAACTATTACACTTCCTTCCTTATGTATTGGGCCCAGAAAGAGACCCTTACAAAGTACCACGCTGTGCTAATATGCAAACCGCAGGCAACGAATATTACGTCTGTGATGAGGCTATGGCACAAGAATGTGGACGGACTCATCCATTAGGACGACGACCTCGACACCCAAAAGTGATAGCGGAG
>Ga0255055_10003615_pt1 | contig 10391 bp, 5 predicted proteins | sample JV7_2_27_MG_FD_188633 | JGI IMG/M metagenome (GOLD analysis project Ga0255055, IMG submission 188633) | Seawater microbial communities from Jervis Inlet, British Columbia, Canada - JV7_2_27 | ecosystem: Environmental > Aquatic > Marine > Inlet | place: Canada: British Columbia | collected... | reverse complement strand
AGAAGCAATCGTCGTGAGGTCCAAAGAAACAGGAAGGGCAGGACGAGATAAAAAGTCTTCTTCATAGAGGTCACCCTCCTATCGGCAGGAAATGAGCCGCGTTTGGCAGTTGCAATGGGCGGAATTTCAGTTAACTGCGGGGAAACCGGGAATTAAACATCGATCGATCTCATTTTATAGAGAACCCAGGTCCGGTCCAAGGACAAAAAGGGAGGTGGCTTGTTCGATTGCCAGGGTACCGCGTGCCGCCGGCCCGAACCCCGGACCGTTTTTCGTGCGGGAGGGAAGAGGAATCATTTCCCTTGACATCGTATAAGAAGTTGGATTCATTGAGGCAGAACGACTCAATCGCATTAACCTGCCGACAAAAAGATAGGATATTTCGTTCCCACTTTTTCTCCTTTTATGGAGAAAAAAGCAATAAATATGCCTTGTTTGACCGAGTGAGGTAACAATAGTTTTTATTAGAAAAAGAAATGCGATAATAATCAATATATTATAAGCAAATGAAACACGTATATAAGCGGTTTGTTTTTTGCATAATGATTTTACTTGTGGAAAGAGGAAGTTATCGAGAACCCTTGCTGATTTTATAAATATCTGTATTCGATCAATAGCACCAGGGCTAAACGTTACTGGGGAGATAACCGGATTGCCGTAGGAGTGAACTTTTCTCGAATCTAAGCCATTTATCTCATATTGGGAGGAGGTGATGGGTTTCGTTTTAGACGAGAAAGGTGGCACGAGTGGGTGATCGAAGTAACCATTAAAGTTCGCACAGGAGGAGGGAAAATGAGAAAAAAAACATCGATGATCCTATTCTGCACGGCGTTTCTTTCCATCGTTTTGTTGCTCGGGCCAACCCAGGCCAATGCGAAACCGCACCAAGATAAACCGGGAGGCAAACACAACCACTTCGGCGAACCCCCCCCCCTCCCTCTTGAAACATCATGTAAAGATATAGTGAGTACCAATCCACCTGCGTGTGTAACGGTTTGTTTTAAACCGAATGGAGAATTAGATTCAGCAGAGTTATTTAATGGTGTTTCGCCCGTATGCGGCGCACCTGGAGAGGGCACACCTCTCGAAGTACGCAACCCCGGAGAGGATGAAAGTGATCCCAATATGGTTCTTTGCACCCCGTGTGCGGAAGCGGAACTGGCACCGCCGGAACCGGACGTTGGAATTGATGTTGTGGTGGCAACTACTGTAGATCCAACATGTCCTTCTGGTGATGAGAACGGCGACGTGCCTTTTACGGAATGGATCGGCGACACTCCTTACAAATGTGATTATTTTCTATACACACAGGAAGATATGTCTGTGGCAACCGAGAGCGATCCATGCTATCGGACCAGGCGCGGAAGTTACGTCTGTTGGTGATTTTTTTCGTATCAGCGAAGGTCGAAAATCCGCTTCTGTAGAAATTTACATCGGGGAAGCAAGGCAGGGTCGGGAAAGGCCCTGCCTGCTCCTTTTTTTATCATTTTTAAAATGGTGAGGACGAGTTCCTTTATACCGAATGGAACTATGGGGAATAGACGGGTGGAAGATGAAAGTCCCGGTGTAGAGTTCCATGATGTCCCCTTTATCGAAAGCAATACTGCTGGGCTTTCTCGTCGGAGTTTTCGGGCTGGTCGCAAGTCCCTTCCGTTTCACCCTTGGCGTCGAGGAAAACACCGGCCTGGGCCTGCTGTTCAAGCTTAGGGGGGCAAGGGAGGCGCCCTCCGATGTCGTCGTGATCAGCATCGACCGGGAATCTTCCGAGCATCTCGACCTGCCGGACAACCCCGACAAGTGGCCCCGTTCCCTCCACGCGCGTCTGACGGATACGTTGGTCCGGGAAGGCGCCAGGGTCGTCTCCTTCGACGTGCATTTCATCGAGCCAAAAAATCCCCGTGACGACATCCTCTTCGCCCGGGCGATGAGAAGAGCGGGCAACGTGGTCCTGACCGAGCCGCTGAAAGAGAAGGAGGTTCCTGTCGCCGGCGGGGGCGGGTCCGGGGAGGCAAGCCACAATATCGTGCGCGTGGTGCCGCCGATCGAGCTCTTTGCGCAATCCGCGGTGGCCACCGCACCCTTCACGCTGCCCCGCATCCCTTTCAAGGTGAACCGGTATTTCACGTTCGACCCGGGAGCGGGGGATTCGCCCGCCATGCCCGTCGTGGCGCTCCAGCTCTTCGGGATGGGTGCGTACGGGGAATTCGTCCGGTTGCTGGAAAGGGCAAGTCCCGTTCATGCGGGGAAACTTCCTGCGAATCGCGATGCGGCGATGAAGACCCTGGGCGTAAAGGGGTTGATCGAAAGAATCCGGGGGGTTTTCGAAAGCGAACCGTCGCTGGCGGAACGGATGCTGAAGGAATTGGACAGTGTACGAAACCTGCCGGGAGACGGGGAAACGCGCCGGGTGATCGAATCCCTGATCAGGATGTACGGGGGCCCGAGGAACCGGTACATCAACTTCTTCGGTCCCCCGGGCACGGTCACCACCATCCCTTACTATCAGGCGCTTACGATCCGGGATGGGATGCTGGGCGACAGGCGGGTGGACTTGAAAGGCAAGGCCGTCTTCGTGGGGCTATCGGAGGTCCTGCTGGCGGAGCGCAAGGACAGTTTCTACACGGTCTTTTCGAAAGCAAACGGCACGTTCATCGCCGGGGTAGAGATCTCCGCCACCGCGTTCTCGAACCTTCTGGCCGATGCCCCGGTGAAACCGATCGGCCTGCCCTTCCATATCCTCGTCCTTCTCGGGTGGGGAATCCTGACGGGCGTTCTCTCCCGCCGATTCACGATCGGAGTCGCCGCGGCAGGCGTCGTCGGACTAAGCGTTCTGTACGTCGTCGCGGCGCGGTACCGGTTCGAGAGCCACAACGAATGGCTTCCGGTTGCCGTCCCTCTCTTTTTACAGGCCCCTGTCGCCTTTTTCGGCGCCGTGGTGTGGAACTACCTCGACGCGGACAAGGAAAAGCAGAACATCAAGAGCGCCTTCGAGCACTACCTCCCCAAGGACGTCGTCGACCAGCTGTCCAAAGACATCGCGCACATCCAGACCGGCGGCCGGGTCGTCTACGGGATCTGCATGTTCTCCGACGCGGCGGAATACACCACGTTGTCCGAGATGATGGACCCCCACGAACTGGGGAAATTCATGAACCGGTACTACGAGACGATGTTCCGGCCGGTGAAGCGACACGGCGGGTTCGTCTCCGGGGTGATCGGCGACTCCATGCTGGCGCTGTGGGTGTCGGCGCGCTCGGAGGCGGACTTGAGGGACAAGGCATGCTTCGCGGCGGTCGATATCCACAAGGATTTGCAGTCGTACGACGAGTCGTTCGAGGGGGTGAAGCTCAAAACCCGCATCGGCCTGCATTGCGGCCAGATCCTGCTCGGCCACATCGGCGCCATGGACTTTTACGAGTACACCCCGATGGGGGATATCGTAAACACGGCGTCGAGAATCGAGGGCCTCAACAAGTTCCTGGGCACGACGGTGCTAGTGTCGGACGAGGTCTTCCATCAGCTCGACGGCTACCTGGCAAGGGATTGCGGGCAGTTCCGGTTGAAAGGAAAGAATACCCCGATCCGCGTGCATGAGTTATGGTGCAGGATGGAAGATTCGGACGAAACCCAAAGAGACACCTGCGCGACCTTTGCCGGGGGGCTTGCGGCTTTCCAGAAGGGATCCTGGGACGAGGCGAGGGGAATGTTTCAGCGGGTGATCGAAAGATTGGAGGAAGACGGTCCTTCCCGGTTTTACCTGGGCCTTTGCGAACTCTACCGGAAGGATCCACCCGAGGAACCGTGGGACGGGGTGGTCCGCATGGAGAAAAAGTAGAAGGGAACAGGGTGTGGGACGGGACCGTTTAAGGGGATAACGGGATAACAGAGGGGATGACGAGACAATACCAAGGAGGGGCAGGCGATGAAACGGATGGTTTCGTGCTTTCTGGTTGTTCTTCTGACATGCGTGGGCGTAGCAATTGCGCTCACCCCCGGTGTCGCGCTCTCGGCAACATGCGAGAAATGGGCCGGGAAGGTGGTCTCCCTGCAGGGGACCGTGCAGGGCAAGGTCGCAGGGGGAACCGAGTGGCAGCCGGCCAAACTGAACGATACCTACTGCCCCGGCGACACGCTCCGGACCGGGAGAAGGAGCCGGGCGGAGGTCGCCCTCGAAAACCACCCGATTCTCCGTCTGGACGAGAGCAGCACCATCACCTTCGGAGGAATGAAGGATGAACGGACCTCCCTGATCGACATGTTGAGCGGGGCCGCGCTCTTCTTCAGCCGGGTCACCCGGAACCTGGAAGTGCGCACGGCCACCGTGAACGCCGGTGTGGAGGGGACCGAGTTCTTCATCAGGGTCGAAGAAGGGAAGACCGAACTGTCGATCTTCGAGGGGAAGGTCCTGGCATCTAACGAGGCGGGAAGCCTCGCGGTCGTAAGCGGCCAGTCGGCGGTCGCCGAGGCGGGCAAAGCGCCTGTCTATCGGGTCGTGGTGCGTCCCCGGGATGCCGTCCGGTGGGCGCTGTATTATCCGCCCGTCATCGATTCCCGCTCCGCCGATATAAAGGAAGACAGCAACGATCCGCGCTTCTACATCTATCGGGCATCGCAGCTGCTGGCCGTGGGCCGTGTCGACGAGGCAACCGCAGACATTGACCGCGCGCAGGGTATCGACCCCAGGAACAGCGACGCCTTCGCTCTTCGATCGATCATCGCCGTCACGCAGAACGAGAAAGGGAAGGCTCTCGACCTTGCAAAGAAAGCGGTGGAGGCGGATCCGAAATCCGCCACGGCACGGATCGCTCTTTCCTACGCGCAGCAGGCCAGCTTCGATCTGCCCGGGGCGTTAAGCAACGTGGAAGAGGCTGTGAAGCTGGGGCCGGAAAATGCCCTGGCCTGGGCGAGACTGGCGGAGTTGCGCCAATCCTTCGGCAGGCTGGAGGAAGCCCTGGACGCGGCGAAGAAAGCCTCGGCGCTCAATCCCGACCTGTCGCGGACGCAGACCGTGCTGGGATTTTCCTACCTTACCCGGGTCGAGACGAAACAGGCCAAGGCGGCTTTTGAAAAAGCGATAGAGCTGGACCAGGCCGATCCTCTCCCGCGGCTGGGACTCGGGTTGGCAAAGATCCGGGAGGGGAGCCTGGAGGAGGGGAGGAGGGAGCTCGAGATCGCCATCACCCTCGATCCCGACAACGGGCTCATCCGCAGCTATCTGGGGAAAGCCTACTACGAAGAGAAGCGCGACAACCTGGCCAAGGGCCAGTTCGACATGGCCAAGAGTCTGGATCCGATGGACCCCACCCCCTATTTCTACGACGCGATCCGGAAGCAGACCGTGAACCGGCCCGGCGAGGCCCTGCAGGACTTGCAGAAGGCCATCGAACTGAACGACAACCGGGCGGTCTACCGCTCTCGCCTGCTTCTGGACCAGGACTTGGCGGCGCGGAGTGCGAGCCTTGGCCGGATCTACAGCGATCTGGGGTTCCAGCAGGTTGCCCTGGTGGAAGGATGGAAATCCGTGAACACCGATCCGAGCAACTATTCCGCCCACCGGTTCCTGGCCGACTCCTATTCCGCCCTGCCGCGCCATGAGATCGCGAGGGTCAGCGAGTTGCTCCAGTCCCAGCTGCTTCAGCCGATCAATCTTACCCCTGTCCAGCCCCACCTCGCGGAGAGCAATCTGTTTGTCGTGGCGGGAGGGGGGCCATCGGCCGCCTCATTTAACGAGTTCAACCCCCTGTTCGAACGGAACCGTCTTGGATTGCAGGTAAGTGGAATCGTGGGGGAGCAAAGCACGGCGGGAGGGGAGGCTGTCGTCTCCGGCCTCCACAACAACGTTTCCCTCAGCGCAGGGTTGTACCATTTCGAGACGGACGGGTTCCGGGAAAATAACGATTTAAAGGATGACATTTTCAACGTTTTTGGGCAGGCGAGTCTCTCCCCCAAAACGAGCGTTCAGGCCGAATATCGCTCAAGAAACATAGAGACTGGGGATCTCACGCTCAAATTTTTCTCGGAGGACTTCATCACTGGACTTCGCCAGGAAGAAGATTTCGATTTAATACGCCTCGGTTTCCACCACGCCTTTTCGCCTGGTTCGGATCTCATCGGCTCCTTTATGTATGCAGAGCAAGATACCCCATCGAAGGATTCGGAACCCGGTATATACCTCTTTGAAGACAAATCAAGTCTTGATGCTTCCGGAGGAGAACTCCAGTTCTTGCACCGGTCGAAAAATTACAACATTGTTGGTGGCGTGGGATATTTCAATATAGAAGGGGATGAAGAAGCCAGTTTTACCATTTTCGTCCCCGATCCCGTGCTTGTTTTTTCAGAAACCACGCCTCTTGACACAAAGCATGTCAATTTATACGTCTATTCCTACAGCCATTTCCTGAAGAACGTGACATTCACAATTGGAGCCAGCGGTGATTTCATCGAAAGTGACGAATCGGAAATTTTTGAGCGTGACCAGTTCAACCCGAAGTTCGGGATTACCTGGAATCCTGTTCCGGATACCACATTGCGAGCCGCTGCATTCCAGGTGTTGAAGCGAACGCTCATTACGGACCAGACCCTCGAGCCGACCCAGGTGGCCGGGTTTAATCAGTTCTTCGATGATGTTAATTCAACGGAATATTGGCGCTATGGTGTTGCTGTCGATCAGAAATTTCAGGCGAACCTATACGGTGGCCTGGAACTTTCCAGGAGAGACCTGGAGGTGCCGGTTCCGGGAACTGGGGCAACTTTCGTTACGACAAGAGTGGACTGGGAAGAAAATCTGGCTCGTGCCTACATGAATTGGGCACCCCACAATTGGTTTGCACTCAATGCAGAATATCAGTATGAGAAAATCGAAAGGGATATGGAATTCACTTTCGGTGTGGCGGAAATGAAGACGCATCGGGTACCTTTAGGGATCAACTTCCACCATCCCTTCGGGTTGAGCGCCATGGTGAAAGCGACTTACTATGATCAAGACGGCGAGTTTCTGCTGCCCTTAGCAGATCCTCTGCCTGGAAACTTTGTGTCGGATAAGGATCAGTTCTGGCTGGTCGATGCCGCCATCAGCTATCGCTTGCCTCAACGGTATGGAATCATTACTGTCGGGGCGAAAAACTTGTTTGACGAATCTTTCCAGTATTATGATACAGACGAACTCAACCCGGCAGTGCGACCCGCCAGGATGTTTTTTGCGCGGTTTACGCTGTCGATTTGATCAATAGCGGATAACCCGGGCGTCCGGGCTGCCCATGCCGCAAGCGGGCAGCTCGGGGGCGAAATCCCCGACCTTTTCCTGAACGGACGTTCCCGGTAGGCAGCCCGCGAAAGGTTACCCCGCAGGGTATACGCCATTCAAACAAGATTTCATTTCTTGAAATCAGGTGATCCGTAATATCATGTGAAAATATCTTCGGGCCCGCGTTCGTCTTGATCGGTTGTCGGCGAAATGCGGTTCCATCGACCCATTCCGGTTCTGCTGGTGGGAGGCAATGAGCGTACCTGATCCCGGAACGAAAGAGATGCAGAACGCTGCTCCCCAGATGACCCTGGAAAACGAGTCGCGCGTCGGGGTGATCGGCGGCGGTCCGGCGGGGTCCCTTTTCACCTACTTCCTTCTCACGATGGCCGAGCGGATCGGCATCGACCTGCACGTCGATATTTTCGAGCCCCGGGACTTCTCCCAGCCCGGGCCTCTCGGATGCAACATGTGCGGCGGGATCGTCTCCGAGTCGATGGTGCAGCTTCTTTCCACGGAGGGGATCAACCTTCCCCCCGCCGTCGTCCAGCGGGGGATCGACTCGTACGTGCTGCACATGGACGTGGGCAGCGTACGGATCGATACCCCCCGGGGCGAGAAGAGGATCGCCGCGGTGTACCGCGGCGGCGGCCCCCGGGGGATCACGAAGCAAAAATACGAAAGCTTCGACGACTATCTCCTCAAGCTCACGATCGCCAAGGGGGCCACGGTGGTCCGGGACCGGGTGGAAGGGATCGAGCGGACGAACGGCAGGCCCCTGATCCGGACGAAGGGGGGATTGTCCAAGGAGTACGACCTGGTCGTGGGAGCCGTCGGCGTCAACAGCTCGACCGTCAAGATTTTCGAATCGCTGGGAGTGGGCTACCGGAAGCCGAAAACCGCCAAGACGTTCATCTGCGAATTTTACCTCGGGCAGGAAATCATCCGGGCCTACCTCGGGACCTCGATGCACGTCTTCCTTCTCCACCTCCCGCGGCTGGAGTTTGCCGCCCTGATCCCCAAGGGGGATTACGTGACGGTGGTCCTCCTGGGGAGGGGGATCGACGCCAAGCTCGTGGAGTCCTTTCTTAACGCTCCCGAGGTGAAGAAATGCTTCCCCCCCGGGTGGCGAATGCCCAAGGAGTATTGCCGGTGCTATCCCGCGATCAACGTCCTCGGGGCGCAGAAGCCGTATGGCGACGGGATGGTGTTCATCGGCGACAGCGGCGTGAGCCGCTTGTACAAGGACGGGATCGGGGGCTCCTACCGCACGGCCAAGGTGGCCGCCAAGACGGCCATCTTCCACGGCATCTCCGCGGAGGATTTTCAGAAGAACTATCTTCCCGCATGCCGGGCTCTTTCCAACGACAACGCGATCGGGAAAGTGGTTTTCATGGTCACGCGGGTGATCCAAAGCCTGCGGTTTGCCCGACGCGGCGTTTTGCGCATGACGACCCGGGAGCAGCAGGGAGCGGGCGCCCGCAGGCGCATGAGCACTGTGTTGTGGGATACGTTCACCGGCAGCGCACCGTACCGGGATGTCTTCATGCGGACGCTTCACCCCGCGTTCCTGGGCGGTTTTCTGTACCAGATGATCGCCGGGATGTTCCCGGTCGATAGGCGACGATGGTTCAGGGAGGACAAAATGGCGCTTGGAGGTTTGGGAAAGGTCTATCGGGCCGGCGAGGTCATCGTCCGCCAGGGGGAGGTGGGCGACTGCATGTACGTGATCCAGTCGGGAAAGGTCGAGGTGGTCAGGGAGCACGAGGGGAAGGAGATCCGGCTGGCGGAGCTGGGGGAGGGGGATTTCTTCGGGGAGATGGCGCTGTTCGAGAAGGACGTCCGCTCCGCGACGGTTCGTCCGCTGGGGGATGTTCGGGCGCTCACCGTGGACCGGAAGATGTTCCTCCGGAAAATCCACGACGACCCCTCCCTCGCCTTCATGATCATGCAAAGGATGTCCAAGCGCTTGCGGGAATTGAACGCGGAACTCACGCGGCTGACAAGCGAACGAATGGATTTTGTGGAATAAAGGATTTTGAAAGCAAGGAGCGGGCCGGATTAGGACCTGCGGCGCCCCGGTCAGATCGTCAACACCTCTTCCTGCCGCAGGTACCGGGTGTTATTCCTGGCGATGCCCTGGATCTCCTGTTCGATTTCCGGAAAATATTGCGGCTTGGCGTGCATCAGGTAGATCTTCGGCGGCGGGTTTTTCATCTTCGCGATCTCCTTTTGCAGGAGTGCGGGAGTCAGGTGCCCGGTTTTCAAGGCCAGTTTCTCCAGGCGGTTCGGGAAGGAGGACTCCGCGATCAGGTGCTTCACCCTGTACTCGTCCACCTTTTTCCAGAACCTGTTGGTCGGGCCGGTGTCACCCGTGTAGGCGATCCTTTTCCCCTTCGGGTCGGTCAGGATGATGCCGTAGGCGGGGACGGTGTGGTTGACCCTGATCATGACCAGACGGTACCCGTCGACCCTCTCCTCGCGCGAAGCGGAAACGGTCCGGTACCGCAGGATTGGCCTGTCAGGGGTGGGAATCTTGGTGAAATCGGGCCAGATCTTGTCGTTGAAGATGTTCGTTTTCAGGTCCCGGATCACGTCCCTGCCGCTGATGATGGTGACGGTATGGACCCTTCCGCGGGTGACGAGGTTGTCGAGCATGAACGGGATTCCCTTGATGTGGTCGAAGTGCGCGTGGGTGAGGATGATCCGACGGATTTTCCGTTCTTCCCGGATCTTCAGGGACAGGCCGATCGTTCCCGCGTCCAGAAGGGATTCCCCATCCACCAGGAAGGCGGGGGCACGGTGTCCCGCGACTTCCGACCCCGATGACCCCAGGATCCTGATTTTCAACCTTCCGGGCCTCCCTTATCGATGCCTTTTCAATCTGCCTGCCGGGACACGAAACTGCCAACCCCAAAGCGCGTTTGGATGGAGAATGATGCGCGCGGGTGGGCGACCGATGTTTGTATGATGAATGACCAAGGTTGTCTCACCTTGACAGAACAATTTTAATGATATGTCGGCAGGCTGACAAGGGTTCTTTAGCCGGGTCCGGACCATCTTGCCATCTCCGGGACACGCACTTATCATGATTATTATTACGTACGGCAGCGTGGTCCGTTCCCCGAAGCCGCCCGGGGATTATTAC
>Ga0255055_10003614_pt1 | contig 10393 bp, 7 predicted proteins | sample JV7_2_27_MG_FD_188633 | JGI IMG/M metagenome (GOLD analysis project Ga0255055, IMG submission 188633) | Seawater microbial communities from Jervis Inlet, British Columbia, Canada - JV7_2_27 | ecosystem: Environmental > Aquatic > Marine > Inlet | place: Canada: British Columbia | collected... | reverse complement strand
GTCCTCCACGACACCTCGGCGGTGCGCAAGTGGGTGATCGACGAGCTCGAGCTGCGCAAATTCGGTCTGCAAGTCCTGCGGGAGCCGGCACCTGTGTTCATCCCGGAAAAGGACGGGGCCGGCTATCTGCATTGGCGCGATCCGGGTCGCGCCAAAGAGGAAATCGGCACCCGTTCATCGAATGACGTCGAGCAGTACCGCCGCTATCGTTCTTTTCTCAAGCGCATCACGCCAGCAGTCCGCAAGATCTTCGACGAGTTTCCACCCGACACTCAGAGTATCCATCTCACCGATCTCTGGGATATGGGCAAGAAGGCAATCTCGGTGCGGATGCTCGGCAAGACCGACATGATGGAGTTGCTCCGGATCGGTCCCATGTGTGTCGCCGACTGGGTGAGCGAATGGTTCGATGCCGAGATCGTGCGCGCCGCCGTCGCCGGTCCCGCGGTGCTCAACGGTTTCACCGGGCCCTGGTCACCCGGCACCAATCTCAATCTGATCCTAGCCGAGACCCTGTCCCAGTTGGCGATCCAAGGCGGACCCGCGGCCCTCATCGACGCCCTGGAGCAAGCCGCTACCGCCGCTGGGGTGGAGATCCGCACCGGTGTCAAGGTCGCCAAGGTCGATCTCGACGAAGGCATCGTTTCGGGGGTCACTCTCGCCAACGGTGAGAACCTCGAGGCGACCCAGGTCGCCGCATCTTGTGATCCCAAGCATCTCTTCCTGAACCTCGTTCCCCCGAACCTGCTGAGCCTGGAGTTCGAACGCAATGTGACCCACTATCGCGCTCGCGGAACCGCTGCCAAGATCAATCTTGCCCTGAGCGACTATCCCGAGTTTGCCGGTCGGCCCGACCTTCAACCGAGCTTCATACGCACGGGGACCAGTATCGACGACCTGGAGAGGGCGTTCGATCCGGTGAAATACCGGGACTTCGCCCTCCAGCCGATGCTCGACATCTACGTGCCTACCTTGGAGGATCCCGGGCTGGCGCCGGCGGGACATCACGTCTTCTCCATCCAGGCCCACTGGGTCCCCTACGAGCTGGAAGGTGGATGGACCGACGACTCCAAAGAGAGGTTGCAGGAAAGCGTTCTGGACACGCTGGGGGCATACATGCCGGATCTGCGTCGGCATGTCGTCGCTACAGCGGTGCAGAGTCCTCAGGACCTCGAGAAAGTCTATGGTGTTACCGGGGGTCACCTGTTCCACGGCGAGCACGCCACGGATCAGCTGGTGCTGCGCCCGACTCCGGAATGCGCCCGCTACACGACACCCTTTCGGGGCCTCTTCCTGTGCGGCGGCGGCAGTCATCCCGGTGGCGGGATCACCTGTGCACCCGGGGCTCTGGCAACCCGAGCCATGCTGCCGTAATCGACACGGGGCCATCCATGTCATTGCGCACCCGCCTCCAGGACCATCCGCTGTTTCTCGTCCTGGCCTGGCGGGCTACGGAGTCCCTGTTGCGACTCTGCCGTTGGCCCATGGCCAAGCTGGGTTTGGAGCGCGCATCGCGACTGGTGGAACCCCTAGAAAAACCCCTCAAGCGTCTTTTCTTCGACTGTCAGATGTGTGGTCAATGCGTGCTGCACTACACCGGGATGACCTGTCCCATGACCTGCCCCAAGCAGATCCGCAATGGACCGTGTGGAGGTGTGCGGATGGACGGAAAATGTGAGGTCGAGCCCGACATGGACTGCGTCTGGGTCAAGGCGCTCGAGCGACTCCCGCGCACCCCTTGGGAGGAGGAGCGGTTCCGCCTCAACCCCCCGGTGGACTGGCAGTTGGAGGGTCTCGCCTCCTGGGTCACTTTCGCCATCGGCCGCGATCAGATCGCCACCGGGAGCGAGGATGAACCCCGCTACGCGACGGAGATCATGGAGTGAGCGACATGGGGCAAGAGCAGCAACCGATCCTTGGCGGCCGAGCCAGCAACCTGGCCCGTGTGCTGCACGAGGGGCACTTCGCGTTGGCCATCGAGATCTCGCCACCGGTCGGTCCCAACCCGGCGGCGCTGAAACGTCAGATCGATCTTCTGCGCGGTTATGCCGACGTCTACAACGTGACCGACAACCAGTCGGCACGGGTGCATCTTGGCAGTCTGCCGGCATGCATCATGGTCAAGGAGGCCGGTCTCGATCCGGTGGTGCAGTTCACCTGTCGGGACCGCAACCGGCTCGGCCTTCAGGCCGATCTCTTGGGAGCCGCCGTCTTTGGGATCACCAACGTGCTGGCGCTGAGCGGCGATCATCCGGTCTGCGGCGACCACCCGCATGTCAAACCGGCCGGCGACATCGATTCCATCAACCTGGTACGCATGATCCGGATGATGCGGGATGATCAGGTATTCGAGAACGGCGAGCCCATCCCCAGGCGGGCGCCCGATTTCTTCATCGGCGCGGTCGCGAATCCCTTCGCACCCCCTTTCGACTACCGCCCGCTGCGACTCGCCAAGAAGATCCTGGCGGGAGCACAGTTCATCCAGACCCAACTGGTGTTCAACCTGGATCGCTTTCGCGAGTACATGCAACGGGTCGTGGATATGGGTTTGCACGAGAAAGTCGACATTCTCGCCGGGATCGGTCCGGTCAAGAGCCTCAAAGGCCTCGAATTCATGGCCAACAAGGTCGCCGGGATGGATGTGCCGGAGGTGCTACTCGAGCGCTTCCGCGGTCTGTCGAAGGAGGATCAGGCCAAGGCGGGTCTCGACCTGGCCTGCGAGCTGGGAGAAGAGCTGCGTCGGATCGAGGGTGTCCGGGGTCTTCACATCATGGCAATCAGGGACCCAGGGAGCATTCCGGAGGTGGTCAAGCGGCTGGGGTTGTATCCCCGCCCACCCGCCCAGCTGTCAGCTACCAGCCATCAGCCTCCAGCCGAAACGATTTAGCCCATCTCTTGCAGGTAGCCAGTAGCAGGTAGCGGTAGCTAATCCCCCAGCCTCTGCACCGCCTCGGCCGCGTAGCGGCGCTGCTCCTCCAAGCCCTGATCAGCCGACAGCTCCAGAAAGCGCTGAAACGCGACCAGGGCTGCCTGGTCCTGCCCGGCCCTCTCCAATTGAACGGCCAGGTTGAAATACCCCTTCGCTCCCTCTGGATCGATCTCCACCACCCTTTGGAATGCTGCCAGGGCGTCTTCATTCTTCTGCATCGCCGCCAGGGTCATGCCGAGCCCGTTCCAAGCCCAAAGATAGCTCGGGTTGATCTCCAGTGCCGCCCTGTAGTGTTCCGCGGCAAGGGGGAGCCTCCCCGCAGCGCGGTACAAGTTCCCGAGATCGTAGTGGACCACCACGCTTTGCGGATCCATCGCCAACGCGATCTGCAGCTCACGCTCTGCCTGCTTCTTGTCCCCACGCTCCAGCAGGTTTCTGCCTATCTCGTGGTGCAATCGTGGCGACTCGATTCCTCTCTCCAAGGCCCGGCGATAGACCTTCTCCGCTTCCGTCCCGGCAGTGAGCTTCTCCCAGCAGGTCCCCAAGTACTCGTACACCAGCGGGATCTCGGGATCTTCGTCCAGCACCGACTCGAACGTCCTGATCGCCGCCCGGAAATCGCCACCACCCAGCTCCGCGATGCCGCGCTGGATCCGATTCCACAGGTCGATGCTCTGGTTGGGATCGACGGGTGGTCCCTGCCGCGCCGAAGTCCCGCCCGCACCCGCCAGATAGCCGAGGCTTCGCAGCCTCTCCTGCGCTGCCGCGTCCAGCGGGGCAGAAGTGGCGGACTCGGACTGGGCCTCGAAAGAGCGAAGATCGTCCGCGAGCTGTCTCTTCAACCGCTGGTAGACCCCGGGCTCGGCCTCGACCCGACTGTTCCTCTCGCCCGGATCCTCGCCGACGTGAAACAGCACCGGCGTCGGCGCCAGGATCAACCGATAGCCACCGCTCTCGAGTCCGCGCAACGGGCTCCATCCCAGCGCCAGCTCGGGGTAGTACGACTCGCTGTAGGCCGTCAGCAGGGTTGGCTCGGGACCGGCCTCCCCACCGCCATCGATCAGTGGGCGCAAACTCACTCCCTCGCCGAACGGCTCCTCGATCCCCAAGTAATCCAACAGTGTAGGCGCCAGATCGATGAGCCGCACGAGGTCGCCGATGTCGCGGTTGGCAGCCACCAAGTCGGGCGCCCAGATCATCATGGGCACGTGCAGAGTCGAGTTGTAGATCAGGAGAGAATGCGTCATTTCTCCATGCTCTCCCAGCCCTTCGCCATGATCGCCGGCGACGGCGATCACTGTCTGTGACAAGCGATCACGGGTCGCGAGCTCGGCCAGGATCGTGCCAACGACGGAATCGGCATAGGCGACCTCCCCGGCATAAGGGTCTCGTAGGTACCGTGACCGGAAGGGTTCCGGTGGCTCGTAGGGCGCATGGGGGTCGTAGAGATGCACCCAAGCGAAGAATGGGACGGCGCCGTCATCCTCGGCAAGCCATCGTGTGAAGGCCGCCGCGACCTCCTCGGCGGTGCGCTCGGCCTCCAGCTTCTCGAGGTCGTCGACATCGTCCCAGACCCGATCGTCGTAGAGGTCGAAACCCTGTGCGAGACCAAAGCGGCGGTCGAGCACGAAGCTGCCAAGGAAGGCCGCCGTTCGGTACCCCCGCTCATGCAGCACCTCGGCCAGCGACAGCTGCTGTTCGGGAAGTCGATAGGTGCCGTTATCCCGCACGCCGTGGGTCGGTGGATAGTTGCCGGTAAAGATCGAGGCATGCGCCGGCAACGTCAGCGGCACCGGGGAACGGGCGCGTGCGAAGTTCGTGCCCTCGCGCGCCAGACGATCGAGGTGGGGCGTCGCCACCACCGTGGAGCCGTTGCAGCTCAGGTAGTCGGCCCGCAGCGTATCGATGGTGATCAGAACGAGGTTGCGGGGCGCCGTTGCCGACAGACACGGCGACAGACCGACGATGGAGAGCAGCAGAGCGGTGAGGGACCTACTCGCCAATGTGCTTCACCACCTCGCCGCCCTTCATGACGAAGAAGACTTCTTCCAATACGGCGATGTCCTCGAGAGGATTGCCTCGCACCGCAACCAGATCGGCGAGCTTGCCGGGCTCGATGGTCCCCAGACGATCTTCCCAGCCCAAGAGCTCGGCATTGAGGCGGGTCCCCGCCTGGATCGCCTGCATCGGCGTCATCCCAGTCTCTACCAGGGCCGCGAATTCCCGGATATTGAGATGCGGCTCGTTACAGGTGAAGTCCGAACCGACGGTCACCTTGACCCCGGCCGCGACTGCGGCGCTGATGTTGCCGACAAACTCATCTCGATACTTCTTCGACAGCTCGACCATCTTCTTCTGCGCCTCGCTGTCCGCCATCTCTTCGATGTAGTAGTCCCCCAGGTAGATCGTGGGCACCAGGTAGGTGCCGTGCTCCTTCATCAACGCGACGCCCTCGTCATCGATAAAGGTGCCGTGCTCGATCGAGCGTGCTCCCGCCCTGACGGCTTGCTTGATTCCTTCGGCCGAGTGGGCGTGGGCCATCACGGGAACGCTCAGCCGGTTGGCCTCGTCCATGGCGACCTGGAGCTCTTCTGGGCTCAGGTGCACATCCCGCGGGTTGTCACCCGCCGACATGAACGCACCTGTAACCAGCAGTTTGATCCAATCGCTGCCGTACTTGATCTCGTTGCGCACCGCCTTGCGCATCTCGTCGACGCCGTCGACCACCAGCCCGTCGGCCACGACGACCTGCTCGGGTGCGTAGAAGTTGACATCACCGCCACCACCGCTGATTGAGATGTAGTGGGCCGCTCCGGTGAGTCGTGGACCCTGGAAGTGTCCCTCGTCCAAGATCTGCTTCAGATCCATGGCGGCGTAGAAGGCGTCCGCGTCGCCGGGGATTCGCAGTGTGGTCCAGCCAGCCTCGAGACAGCGCTGGACCGCCTTGAGCCCCCGCAGAGCCTTGTAGGCCGAGGAGTGACGCAGGTGATCGGTCTGGTAGTCGTCGGACCACATCAGGGGATGGACATGAGCGTCGATCAGACCCGGCAACAGCGTCGCATCTCCGAGATCGATTCGATGAGCCCCTGGTGGGATGATTCCCTCTCCGCCTACAGCCTTGATCGTCTTTGCCTCGACCAGCACGACGGTGTTCGTTCGAGCTCCATCGCCGACGCCATCGATGAGGCGGTCACTGACAATCGCGATGGTCTCGCCCTGCGCAGACGCCAAAGACCCCAACAAGACTAAGCTGATCAGAACAAAACGCCCAATTGAATTCATGAGACTCTTCCCTCCTCGAGTGGAGCCATCTTAGTACGACCATAGATCGGTTCCGGTAGCCCGGCCGTAAGTGTAAGTAAACAAAGCCTGATCACACTCATAGCTGATAGACGGTGACCGACAACGGAGACTCTCAGACCCGATGAACCAATCGATCGCCACCACCCACTACACGGAGAGGCGCTGTTGGTGCCTGAGGATCATCGTGATCGGGATGCTGGCATTGAGCCTCGGCTCCGGCATCCAAGCCACCGACCTCCGGCTGGTGATTCTCGATCATTCGAGTCTCCCCCAACCAACGATCGCCACGGCCCAGGACGAGGCCTTGCGCATTCTCAATCGGCTGGCCGCCCGGATTTCTTGGGCGGACAAACCCGAATTGCTGCCCTACAGCCCTTCTCCAGGTGAGATCCACATCGTCATTTCCCCTGGAAGGGCCGAGAAATGGGAATTGCCGCCCAAAACGATGGGAGCCGCCCTTTTGGCCGCCAGCCCAACCAAGGGAGGCGTGACAGTGGTTTTTGCTACAACAATCTCGGATGCGGTCACCCGGCAGCGCCGCTTGGGTGATCATCACAGCGTCTTGTCAGGCGCCATCTTCGCCCGCAGTCTCGGTCGAGTGATTGCCCACGAGGTCGTTCATTCGGTGGCACCCCTACATCCGCACAGCAATCATGGAATCATGAATTCCAGCCAGGACCGGGACTCGTTGATCAAGACCGAAGGCATCGTGGACCCGGTCTGCACTCAGGCATTTCAAACAGGTCTCAGCCGACTTGCACCACTGTCGGCAGGCACCGATTCGGCTTCACCTCCGGCGTCTGTCAATCGCTAGCAGCGCCGTTGCAGGGCCATTCCAGAATCGCCATCTTGGTGCGGACCCGCTGTAAACGCTCGTTCCGTCCCAGGGCTACAGCCGCTTCTGACAGGCCCTCCAAAGCACTGCGGCCGTAGCGGAAGAAGATCCGCAGCCGCTTGGGGATGGTGAAGACCACCTGGCGGTGCGGGAGTTCCTCGAGCAACTCGTGCCGGCACTCATCGCAGCGTACCCGGGCGACGCCCTGGTCGAAGATAAGTGCTGCCGCGGATCGGACTAGCGGTGGATCCTCGACGACAGGAATCCCGGCCTTGCCGAGGGTCGGCTCCGGATGGCTCTTTCTTACGCCGGGGCAGGCATTCTGGTACGGCAGCGATCGCCTGTCATGGGCGCTTAGCCATTCTCCGTAGTCCCTTAGACCATTAAGCTCCTGGGCGGATCCTCCATCTGAAGGATCGGACGGTCGAACGCGAAGGCAGAGAGGTCGGCTTCCGTCGCACCCTGCAGGAGCAGCTCCGAGATGATCTGCCCGAGCGCCGAGGCGAACTTGAAGGCGTGGCCCGCACCGACGACCATGACGATTTCGGGATGACCCGGAATGGTATCGACGACGAAGTCGCGGTCGGGGGTAAGGGTATAGAGACAGGTCTTGACTCGATGCTCGGGCCCGACGGCCTCTGGCAGGTAGGTCTCGCACCACGAGCGCACCCGAGCGAGACCTGCCGGATCGGACTCGAACGAGCGGCCCGTCGCTACAGTAGCGCGACCACCCACGTCTTCGGCCACCTTGACCGCCGGTTCTCCAAATACTGGAAAGCCGTAGAAGCAGGGCACGTCCATCCAGATCCAGACCGGCAGGCGTTCGGGTGCAAAGGCCTCGAGGTCCCGCGCTGCGTAGTAAACCACCTGCTCGCGAGTCACGGTCAGAGGCAAGCGCAGCCCGAGGTGCGCCAGGATGTCATTGGACCACGCACCAGAAGTCACGACGAGCCGTCGCGCGCGGTACACCACTCCACCGGCCGTGATCCGCACTTCCCCACCTTCCGCCTGCAGGTCCGTCACGGGGGTGTTCTCGAGAATGGCGGCGCCGGCTGACCGCGCTGCGCGCAGGTGGGTCGAGTTGGCCCTGGCGGCTGCCACAAGACCGCCATCGGCCTGATACAGACCCCAGACCGAGTCGGGCACTCGAAACACCGGCCAGCGGCGTCGAATCTCCGCCGACTCGAGCCGCTCGAAAGGTATGCCGCACGCCTCGAGACTCTCGACGTAGTCCACCGCTGAGATGGCGCCGCCCTCGGGGAAGAGATCGAGACCCCCGCAGCGGTAAACCAATCTCTCACCGGTCTCCCGCTCGACGGAATTCCAGCAATGGTAGGCGCGCTCGGCGAGTCGGACATAGATCGGGTCGTGATACGAGTAGCGGATGATCCGCGAGTGATCCTGCGAGCCGCCCGCATCGTGACCGAGCTCGAACTGCTCGAGTCCGAGAACGTCACCGCCAAGATGGCGGGCCAGCCAATAGAGGGCGCCGGCGCCGATCCCACCGAGGCCGACCACGACGGTGTCGTACTCACGTCTCATCTAGCGCCTACCCAGGAAGTTGATCGCCTGGAATTGCTCAATGCGGCTCACCCTGCTCGTGGTATTCGTAAGCCGACATGGGCTTGCCGCTGCGAGAGCGCCACCGTCGCCCAGGACGGGTCCACGGGCAAGTCGTTCGAGGATGCTCTCCTTCATCGTGCCACCACCGCATGTGATCGTCGGGATATTGTATGCTCCGATCACCCCAGTATGAACAAATCGCTGCTGCCTCCAGAGAGCCCACCCGGCCGCGTGCGCTGGAACATTCTGGCCGTTCTGGTGGCAATGGCCTTCGTCGCCTACATCCTGCGGACCAACATGTCGGTCGCCGGCAACAGCATGATGAGTGATCTCGGGCTCTCGCGGGTCGAGCTCGGCATGGTGCTCGCCGCCTTCGCATGGGGCTACGCACTCTTTCAGTTTCCGGGCGGTGTCTTCGGCGACATCCTCGGGCCGCGCCGGGCGCTTACCTGGATCGCCGTCGGCTGGGGAGTCGTCAACCTGTCGATCGGCCTCACGCCCGATCCCGATCTCTTCGGGCCGAGAGTCGTATTGGCATCTCTGATCGTCTGGCGGTTTGCCATGGGCGTGGCCCAGGCCCCCGTCTTTCCAGTCTTCGCCGGAGCAGTCCGCAACTGGTTTCCGGTCAAGGGCTGGGCTGTGCCCAACGCCCTGGGCAGCGCCGGTCTGACGCTCGGTGCGGCCGCGACGGGACCGCTGGTCGCGTGGATGGCAACCGTCGTGGGCTGGCGACTGTCGTTCATCCTGACCGCGCCACTGGGCTTCGCGGTCGCCGGGCTCTGGTGGTGGTACGGGCGCGACTTTCCGACCGAGCATCGCGGTGTCGGACCAGCCGAGGTGGAGCTCATCAGGTCCGGACGAGAACCGAGCGTCGTAGAAGAGCCGGGCGCCTGGAAGCGCGTCCTGCGCGACCGCAACGTGATTCTCCTGACCCTGAGCTATTTCTGCATGAACTACGTCTTCTACATCTTCTTCAACTGGTTCTTCATCTACCTGGTCCAGGTGCGCGGATTCACCTCTCTGGAGGGGGGCTTTCTCGCCGCCGCGCCGTGGCTGGTGGGTGCAGTCGGAGCGACTGCCGGAGGATACTGGTCCGATGCCCTGTCGCGATCTCGCGGCATTCGACTCGGCTGCAGAGTTCCGGCACTGACCGGTCTGGCGCTGGCCGCGGCTCTGCTCTGGGGCGGGGCTGCAGCCGACAACGCGTATCTCGCCGTCTTTCTGCTCGCTCTCTGCTTTGGCGGCACCCAGCTCACAGAGGGCGCTTATTGGTCGGCGGTGACCTCCGTTGCGGGGCGCCACACCGCTGCCGCCTCAGGAGTGATGAACACGGGCGGCAACGCGGTCGGAGGCTTCGGCGCGATTCTGGTGCCGCTCCTCGCCGAGCGTTTCGGCTGGGTTGCCGCCCTGTCAACCGGATCTCTGATGGCCATCGCGGCCGCCGGGCTCTGGCTGTTGATCCGGCCCGACGAGTCGATGAAAGCTTGACTCGCCCCCGATGGAACCCTCCTTCGGAACAGGTAGCAAAGAATCAAAAAAGTCGGGCGGCGGAAAGCCCCGCCGCCCGTCGATGTCAAATCGACTCTGGAGGTCTGCTCACCTCAAAATTCGACACCCACGCGCAGCATCAAGCGACGCGGCTTGACCCACCAAGTGGGGATGAACTCATCGCCCGGCGCCAGGATGACTGTCTCGAACCAGTCGGTAGCGGTGTTGTTCAGCAGGTTGAAGAACTGGAGATCGGTCTTCAGCACGCCGTTACC
>Ga0255055_10003613_pt1 | contig 10394 bp, 9 predicted proteins | sample JV7_2_27_MG_FD_188633 | JGI IMG/M metagenome (GOLD analysis project Ga0255055, IMG submission 188633) | Seawater microbial communities from Jervis Inlet, British Columbia, Canada - JV7_2_27 | ecosystem: Environmental > Aquatic > Marine > Inlet | place: Canada: British Columbia | collected... | reverse complement strand
AAGACTTCATAGTCGCCTCCCAGATTGAGCTTTTGTTTTGTTTCCGTAATGATGTCAAAGATGCGCGGAGAAATCGGCTTGCTCAACAAAAAGGCACCGTCTTTTAGCAATTGATTACGAAAATCGGATTCTTCCATCTTCTGCCGTTCTTCTGAAGTGGAAATAATGCCTTCAAGATTGTAATCTTTAAACAACAGTTCAACATCTTCTTTATCTCCTCTGTATCTTATACGGTGCAAATCCATAGGAATACCTCTGGGTTTTGGGTTAGCGTATTAAGGCGCAAGGAGCACTTGATCCCCAAATTTCTCTGACAGCGAAGATGAGAGGGTGTCAGCGGCTTTTTGATCAGCGAACTCTACGATCAACTCGCCGTTGTCACCCAGCGCCAGCGTGCCGTGCGCTTCGACTGTCTCCAGCACTTCGGAAGGTTCGACCGTCCACCAGCCGCGAGTCCGCATGAGCAGCTCCCGCCCTTTGAGCTTTCGTGGTGTGACAAGATCAATGCTGCGGAAGCGGGCGGCCCACCCGATTTGCGCCGGTGATTTTAAGACAGGGCTCACAGGATCATGATATATGCGGCAACGGCCGAATAAACGCAAACGGATCATTTAAAAACCTCATGAATAAGTCTGGCTGTACCTTTTTCCTCTGGTAATATGCCTTCAGGTATCTCGATTCCATCAGAACCGATGATCTTCGCCAGGCAATGGGTATAGACTACCGGGGCAATTTTTTCATTCATGATGATTCCCATATGATTTGCGACACCCCATGATGTCTCGAATTTTGCCAGCGCCTTTTCCAACCATCCCCTGATTCGCTGGTCATATGGAGAAATATCCAGTTGCCCCAGAATCTTCTCCAGAGACTTCTCCATCCCTTTGAAGACTTTTCTCATCGCCTGTACCGAAGGATCTCTTCCCCACTCATCCATATGCATCATTGCCGATCTGTTCTTTAAAACTTTTTTTATTCGACTGTCCGAACGTTTGACTGTTTCTTAATCCGTGTAATCTGCGCAATTTGCGGATGGGTTTAACGACAGAAAATATAATCCACAGATTACGCAGATTACACAGATTAAATTAAAAGTTGATCATGGTGTTAAAAAATATAATCTGCGTGAATCTGCGTAATCTGCGGATTGCCTTGAGCCGGCGCCATAGGCGCACTTTCTATCCTGTGCCTTAATTCGCCATTACAATAACGTCCTCCACGTCACCTTCAGGCGTTCTGATAAGGAATTGATATTCCAAAATGGTGATGTCCCCCAGAAGCGCGTAGATGCCAAAATAGCCTAAGGCGTCAATCGGAATTCCGTTTACTGAGATTATTTCGTCTTCTTCAACGAGCCCTGCTTCCCACGCGAAGCTGCCGTCATTCACATAAACGATATCGCTTGCGTCGTATATGCTAATCTGAAGGCCTATCCTCTGTAAGCCGCTTTCGGTGATGTGGCTTCTGTCGTTGTAAGGGTTAAGATTGACCACCTTTTCGGAAAATTTAAAAACAGTCAAATATTCTCTAAAGAAAGTGCCTCCAATTGCCGGCCAGGCGCCCTGCTGCGCGATTATCTCCCCCGGACATGCGATGCCTAAACAATAGTCGGTTAATGGCAGATATTCGACGATTTCGGAGCCGTTTAAAGTGAAAACAATAGATTCGAAAAGCACGTCCGGCTCCTGGATCAGGGAACCAAGCATCGCAGAGGTTATTCTCATAAAGGCCGCACCTGTATCGAGGAGATTATTGCCCTGCGACTGGCCCTCTATCGAAACATTTGTAAAAGGTCTGCCCGATTGATAGCTGAAGGGTATCGACATAACGGAAGCTGAAGCATTTTCAATGGCATCATAAAAGTAGATCAATTTGCTCTTGTAATCAAAGGTAATATCAAAGTTCTCTAAAAGGTTCATCCCGATGATTCCGTTAAAATACCCCGGCGTGCTCTGCGTGAAGGCGGAATCAGAGGACTGCGCTTTGAAATTTTTAAAACATATGTCGTTTTCGAGACAAAGACTCGCGATATGCACTTCCCCACCGTCGTTTCCGAAAATTTGAGCCGGTACGTATGTTCCGGATGCACCTGTATCGACCAGCATATCGAGGCTAATTGAATCGTCGACCAAGGCGTTTACGACAAAAAGGGTACCGTGTACAAGCTCGGCTTGAACGGGGCTGTCAGTGTCACCTCCGGAGATGCCTCCGCCGGCGCTATCGCTTTTGCAGGCCAGCATGAACAATACAACTGCAAATAAAGCAACGGTTTTTAAGCGTATTATGAGAACATCAATTTTCAATTTTATACCGTTTTCCATAATAATGTTCCGAAATAAGGAAGTTCGGCATAAGTGGTTGTAGAAAAAACGTTTCAATATCGGAACGTTTTTTTGACAACCACTATATGGCCTTCAATGAGTTTCTCTTACCTTATCTAAGCATAACAAATTAGAGTTGCATTTTCTATGACTTTCGGAAAAGGAGGGTAAGGGTGTCAATTGAGGCTTAAATGAAAAACCCTACATCTCCAGGAGAAATAGGGTTTTCAGAATCATTCCTTAGCTATCCCTGGGTTTGGGGTAGCGCTTTTAGGAAAAAAAGATAATCCACAGATTACGCCGATTAAATTAAAAGCTGATCGTGGTGCTAAAAAATATAATCTGCGTGAACCTGCTCTCCGAGCCGCAGGCTTCTACCCACCGGCCTGTAAGCCCTATGGGCTGGAAGCGGAGCCAGAGGCGTAATCTGTGGATTGTTTTGAGCTGGCGCCATAGGCGTCCCGAATCCGCTCGCATGCTGCGGCGATTTAGCTGCTTTTTTGGCGAGCGAATAAATTGTAAAGCCAGCCTAAAATTAACCCCGCAATTGCCCCATCTACCAGCGCATAAAGGCTTCCGGCGATCATATCGCCAAATAAACCGGAAGCTTTATAGCCCGGGTAGATCGAAGCGAGCATTAGCAGAAACGCCTTACCGTATCCCGGCCAAATTAAATTCGCAGCGCCCACAATGAAAACCGCCCCTGCCCACAAAATGGCAAAAGCAATCGTTAATGCTTTTAGATTTAGTTTCATTTCTGCCCCCCCTTAATCCGCGACTATTTTGTATACCTTGTCCCCTTCTCTTACTTTTTCAGGTACCTTTACGCCGACACTATCACCTTTCTTTGCCTCTGTTACAGATGCGTGCTCGATCTGCATGGAGTGTACGGTGGACTCAGCATCAGTCGTATGCCCCAAAAAATGGAGCCTATCTCCCACTGCCACTTTTCCGTCCGTTATCTCAACGGCAGCGACTGAGATTTTGCTAAAGTAATTGGAAACAAATCCGATTTTTTCCTGTTCCATAGCTAAACCCTCGCTGTTTAAAGTTTGGAAATTGATTTCAAATCAATAAGATGTGATCGTCCCCGTTTTCACAGCTCTAGTTTTTAAGAGCATCATCTCGAGGATTTATTCGCCTCAGGTGGATTAGAAAGAGAGCATGTCCTTGTCAGCCGGCAGTGGAGACCAAATTAACAGCTCAAGACCTAGATATTGGGGATCGCGTGAAGCTCTGAATGGGCACTCGGAGGAGTTCGAGCTTTATGAATTTGAAAAACTAAGTACCAGAAAATTTCGTTAAAAGTCAAGAAGTTTGGGGCGGCATTCTGTAATGATTTGTAGGCACTTGGAAATCCGGCAAACAGACAACCCCTTATCGCTGTTTCGCGAATCAGTCTTTTACAATCTTCGCCTAAAACCATTAGATTGTAATGATCTCTAATATTCTCCGACTAAGTGCGGATAAAAAATAGACCCAACAACTTAGAATCTAACCCTCTTCCAAAACTCTGACTTCGTTTGTTCTTATCCGCAGGCGATCGCTTATTTCCAAGGCGATATTGCGAATCAGTTTGACAGCGATATGCGGGGTTTCATCCTGTAAAACGGCAAATTCATCGGGAGATAGCAAATACGTTTCTGAGTCTTCATCCGACCATACATCTGCAGACCGCGGGCTCCCGTCCAAAAAAGCCATCTCCCCAAAGGTTACCCCTGAGCTATAAGTAATCAGACGTTTATAGCGATCACTTTCTGGAAGGTGAATCCTGACACTGACGGAGCCTCTTGCCAGGAAAAACAAATTCCGATCGGTGTCTCCTTCTTTTAAAATAATTTCTCCCTTGTTGAAAGTCTGATGCTTTAATTTTTGTTTTAAAACGTTGATTTCTTCCGGAGTGAAATCCCTGAGAATATCCATCTGCTCAAGTTGAATCCGGTCAGATGCGCCGGCAAGTTCAAGTGACTGGGTCAGCACGTTATCCTCGGCCCATTCAAGAGCGGTATCGGTATCCGGGAAAAAACAGTCTTCCCCCAGGATTTTATATACGCCCATCGCTTTGAGGAAATCAGATAATGAAGGGTCATCCATCAGGTAACTGATCAACAGATATTTGCCGGATGCGGTTATTTTTTTACTGATCTGTCCTAGAATCTTAGCGCCGGTGCTGTCGATTTCGTTGACGCGCTTCATGTCAAGAATGCAATAGGTGTATTGACTTATCGCACTCTCGATTTCTCCGGCAAGATTATCGGCCGATCCGAAAAATAACGGTCCGCGGAGTTCATAAACGATGATCCCTTTGCCGCGATCCTCCAGCAGCATGTTGTTTTTAATGCTGCGAACTTTTTTAGAACGTATCTGTTCACCAGAATATTTTCGCTTAACGATGGATTTGCCCATTCTAACAACGAATAATCCGGAAGCGATTGCGATCCCGATCAAAACGGCAAAAATCAGATTAACGCACACCGTGATAACCGCCACCACAATGGTCACGGCCAGGTTCGCCATGATCCTTTTCTGCTGTTCGCGAGCTTGCGACAGGTTTCGAATCAGGTCTAAGACCCATTTATCAAACAATCCAATACCAACCGATACGATGATTCCGGCAATGACGGTCAATGGAATCTTGCCGATGACCGATCCCAGCGTCATCACAATTAAAAGGATTAAAAGCCCGCAAATCAGACTGGACCGGCGGGTCCTACCACCGGCCCGGTAATTTGCCATGTTGTGCAGTTCTGATCCCGCGGAGGGCAGGGCGGAAAAGACGGCGTTCATCATATTTCCGATACCCTGGCCGATGAGTTCTTTGTTACTTTTGTGGCGCGTACCGGCGATATTATCTGCGGCTACCGAGCTGAGCAACGATTCAAGCGCACCAATAGAGCCCAGCACAAATCCGGTAATCAGAATGCCGGGAAAAAGGTCAGCGAGATCGATATTGTCAAGTAATCTGAGAGCGTCGGGGAAAATATCGGGTTTGGGCCATTGAAAAGAGAAATTTCCGATGACCGGACCCAGGGCAAAAGCGCCTGGGATATTCTTCAGGGCGTAAAATAAAGCGGTTCCGACCACAAGCCCGATGAGCGAGGCCGGCACCGCTTTGATAAAGCGCCTGGCGCAAAAAATCGCGATGATGGTTGTCAACCCCACAACCAGCGTTAAGGGCTGCACAACGGTGGGATTGTGAAAAATTTCGAGCAGAGCGACGTGACCCCGGGCGCCAACCAGCGGTCCGATTTGTTCCAAAATAAGGATAACCGCAATCCCGTTCATGAACCCCGATACAACCGGATAGGGGACATATTTGATCAGATTCCCCAACCGTAGCGTCCCAAACAGAAGCTGGACGATGCCGGCAATTAAAACGCACAAGGAGGCCAGACCGACAATCAGAATATTGCGGGAAGCAACATCCGGAATCTGCAGACTCAAAACCAGAGGGGCGACAAAAGCGGCCAGCAGGAGCGACAGCGGCGCCTTGGGGGCCGTGATCTGTATCTCCGTCCCGCCAAGTAATGCAGCGCAAATGCCTCCCAAAAGACAGGCATAAATTCCTAACAGTGCCGCAAACGGGAGAAATTCAACCCCAAGAGGACCATAAACGATAATGCCGTATCCGATGGAAAGCGGTATCGAAATGATAGCAGCAGATATAGCGCCGGAAAGATCTCCTTTGATATTTGCCAGCAGCTTCTTTGTGTCCATTATTTTTTTCCCCTTTGCACGTGTCTGCACCAACCGGCTTAATAATAGCATGTACCAGACGCGCGTGATCTCTCGAAAAATGAAAAAACGTGTTTATCAATTCACTTCCAGCTTAATACAGGCGTTGATCACTTTTTCTACTTTTTCAGATGAAAGCCTGCTGCCTGTTTTTCGCGGTGAGCCCCCGATGATCGCGCTTCCGCCCCAGCAATTTTCCTGTGAGGAGAGCCCCTCGGCTTTATTGAGCGCCTCATAAATTCGTTCTAAAGGGAACATGACGAAAGGTGACATCTTCCCAATTGTATAAGCGTAGGTATCTTCTCTGTGTTCAACCAGAGCGACATATGCTTTTATATTTTCAGAGAATAGTTTGGTACGCGCGTAGGGCCCCTTTTCTAAGATCAGCTGCCATCCGGATCCGCCGCCGATCTTCTCAAACCTTGTATCCAACTCAATTTCTCCGCTGCGCCCACCAATCGCTGCGTCAATTCTGTCGGACACCGAGCGGAGGATATCTTTCATTTCATTTTTCGACATGCTGTAAATGCTTCCATCCGTTCGCGCCTGCGTATAAGGTTCATATATCCAGGCCTGCCGGTGAATTTGCGGATTGTCAGGATTTATCGGATAGGCACCCGCAGAGGCGTCAAGGATATCTTCAAATAATATTAATTGAAATAAAACGTTCTCAAACCGTAACCCTTCCAGTTTTTCGGAATTTTTCAGCAGCCAGTAAGACATGCAAACATCCTGGTCCACATCGTTTATGTAAACCCTTGCATGCGGCACCCCCTTTTTTTGGAAGGTGTCCAGCAGTCCAAGGCGAATATAAAAATATACCTGCGCGCAGGTACTGCGTGTGGCAATGCGGGCGACACCCTCATGATGATTGAAATTGGCATAAGGTCCCTGGATCGAAAATCTTGGAGGTCCTTTCACATAGCCATCCAGGGCAATCGAAAAGTTTGGTTTTGAATTTATAAAATCCTCCCACGTTATTACCGTTCTCGGCTCTAAATAAAATCGAATCATTTTGCTATCCCGCTAGAATCGGCTAAAAATTTTAGGAGCACTCATGACATTGCCATAATTTGTCTGGTCACCAAGGGCGGCGGATCGTTCAAATGGGGTTTGCCGTACAATTCGGTGTAAGTGTTGGCGGGCCTGAAGGATATCGCTAAAGTCTAAAGAGGACATGGGTTTACTTCTCCAAAATAAACCAAAGAGTCAAGCCTTATTTAGAGTTGAGCGTCTATGGCATGGGCGCCGATGGCGCTGGTTCAAAGCAATCCGCAGATTACGCAGATTACACCGATTAAGAAAGGATCGTTGCCTTGCGAAACAGCGATAAGAGAGATTAAGGGAAAATTTATATTATGAGCGCCAGACCTCAACTCCAAATAATCTGCGGATTGCGCAAATTCACGCAGATCATATTTTTAACACCTCGTTCAACTTTGAATTTAATCTGTGTAATCTGCGTAATCTGCGGATAATATTTTCTGCCGTCAAACACATCCTCGGATTACACAGGTATGTAGCGATTTATTTAAGAAGACGACCGGTTTGGGAACTGTCAAGAAACATGTGTTCATGGGTTGCATTGCGGATCGCCCAATCCTCAGAAATTGAAAAGCAGGGCCGCATGACCCTGCTTTTTCATGAATCGGACATTAACGCCGAATTCGTATCTGCGTGCTAAAAATAGCACCATTTTCAAATTGTCTGAATTTTACTCAATTGATCGATCCGACAGCTTCGACCAGGATAACCGGTTCTTTTTCATCAGATTCATCATTCTGATGGCTGGTTATGTAATAATCGACTCTGTCATCCTCATCGTTCGGCTGGCGGGTTATGCAAAAATCGTCCAGCTTTTGCATATACAGATCTTCCGGAGCTTTTGGTACATTAAACTGATAGGGTGCCTTCAGGGTAATCATGTCAGACTCATTACCCAGCTCATCCAGGGCAGTGACACCAAATTCAATGGGGTCGCCATTGGGTGTGAAAGAATTTACATCATCGGGCAAAATAATTTCTGTGATATTTCCCAGAATGGCGCATTGGGAATCATAATGTACGGCTCCGTTTTCAGACCAGTATAGTTTATATCCAACGACCTGAGAAGAATCGGATGCGATCCACTTGAGTTTTCTTCTTTTTATTTTGGCCATACTTGCGTTCCTAACTGTTAGCGATAACCATCTTACCAGATCGGCTTTTCATCATCGATGTCATGCGGTTGCATCTGTAGATGAGATTCAGAATCTTCATCTTCAACATCTTGCGGTTGCGTATATAGATCCGGTTCCGGTTTTTCATCCTCAACATCTTGCGGTTGCGTATATAGATCCGGTTCCGGTTTTTCATCCTCAACATCTTGTGATTGCGTATATTGATGCTCTTCCTGTATCTGGGGTTCGCTTTGTGCCTGCGGAAGCGTGATCTCATCGCAGAGGCTTTCGACCTCATCAGCCGCTTTGCTGCTGGGTGCATATTGCATGACCGAAACTCCCGAGGTCATTGCGTCGATATAAGCAACTCTCTGGCACAGTTCAGAGCCCAGTATATCCATATCAAATACAGCCAGCGAATCGCGCGCCTCGCGTCCCACCCGGGTTCCCGGTATTTTGCGGTTGATTAAAAGCTTAACGTCCAGATCAGGGTTTTCTTCGCGGGCTTCATCAACCATTTCCAACGTTCCTTTGCAGGACCAAATGTCAAGGGGACTGGGACTCAATGGAATTATAGAAAGATCCGTTACCGCCAGTATCGATTTTGTAATATCACCAAATGCAGGGGGTGCATCAATCACTAGATAATCATAATTTTGGGAGAGCTCGTCGATCTCGCTCTTAGAAATCGGTTCCGGGTGATGCAGGACTTCAAAGGCATTGTTGTCTTCCACGGAGTGCCAATGCGTGGCACTGCCCTGAGGATCTGCATCGATAAACCCGATCTTATAATTTCGTCTTTTCAAACTGGCAGCAATGTTTATGGCGGAGGTGGTTTTGCCGACGCCTCCTTTTTGGTTAACAAAACTAATAATCATCTTGACCCTCCTCTCTAACATGAATGTGAGTATGAAATGTCGATTCCTTTGCCTGGTTTCAATTTGAGGCAGCTTCTACCCCCCTTGTGTTTTTTCAATAGGTTCCGCTGCCCCGGGTCCGCTGTTGAGTTGTCAGAATCCAATACACCTCATTTTCTGAACTGTCAACAGGAAAACACATTATGTGGTATAAAATGAATATTATTCATCTATATATAGTATGCATTTTCAGGAGAATGTTACCGATTTTAGGTATTCTTAGGACTGCGAATTATTGAAAGGAAGGATTGATAAAGGTGATCTAGAACCTACCATAATCCGCCTTTGGCGGACGCCCGCCCGCTGGTAAAGTCCTAAACCTATAAAAAGTGCTGATAACAGCAAGTGCGCTAAAGTGACAAGTGAACTAAAGTGACTAAAGTTAAGGAATTCTGCTTGTCGAGAGCCTCCCGTCGAGAGCCTCTGGGTCGAACGATCATTTTTATTAAAAGATGGAGCGCAGCAACACCATAACTTTAGGCACTCTTAACTTTAAAGCACCTTTAAAACTTTTTTCTCTGTCTTCGAAGATAAAACACTGTTTTTGAGATACCTTCTAGTGTTGTTCGATTCGGGCAAAGTACTCGTGGGGGTCGAGTTCGTCAAAGGCGATGGTTCCCTGGCGGCGCGCCGTGTTATAAAGTTTGTGGATATACGAGTCCCATTTTTGCTTTAGCTGCGGATTATCCCGGCAGGTCAAATCGATCGCGTGATTGATCTCGTGTTTTAAGCGCGTTTCAAATTTGGGTTCTTTCAAAACCCGGGCCGCGATAAAAATCATCCGATTGTAATGGTTATAAGCTGCCGGTTGCCGGTCCCACTTTTGCCCTTTATCAAATTGATCTTCCATCTCGAACCATTGCTGCCTGCCGTCTTTATTGACGTCCACCCATTTTCCCGGCGTGATCTTTCCGTCCGCGTCAAGATCCGCCCCGAATCCGAGTGCGGTAAGCTTTGTTCCTTCGGCACCCACAAAAACGCAGATGCCGTTGTTCTTTAAGAAAGCGGTCAGTCCCTTGGGGAATTCGGCCATTTTCTGCGACACCCTGGATTTCTTTTCGGGGGGGGCACTTCCAACAACAAGCTGGACAGAACGCGTGATGGGCATCTGCAATTCAGTCGCCGGATCAATTGGCTTTAAATTGAGGCCCGCGATGAATTTTTTGAAATAGCCCTCGGTGGCAAGGGCGGCTTCAAACATGGATACGGGATGATACTTCACAAGGTCGGGGAACTCTCCCAGACACGTGTGGGTGAAGGGC
>Ga0255055_10003611_pt1 | contig 10396 bp, 10 predicted proteins | sample JV7_2_27_MG_FD_188633 | JGI IMG/M metagenome (GOLD analysis project Ga0255055, IMG submission 188633) | Seawater microbial communities from Jervis Inlet, British Columbia, Canada - JV7_2_27 | ecosystem: Environmental > Aquatic > Marine > Inlet | place: Canada: British Columbia | collected... | reverse complement strand
CAACGCGTCAGTCTTCTCGAAGCACTGATTGGCCCACCGCGGCCGGCCCTCCGGGGCCGGCCGCTTTCGCATGGAGCAGTAGCGCAGTGCAGTATCTCCTGGAGGACGCAACGCGGATCCTGCGGCGCACGCCCCGTACGCTCAGCGCGCTGTTGATCGGTCTCCCTGATTCCTGGACTGGCGCCACCGAGGGCCCGGACACCTGGAGCCCCTACGACGTGGTCGGACACCTGATTCACGGCGAGCGCACCGACTGGATCCCCCGCGCGCGGATTATCCTGGACCATGGAGAGTCCCGGCCCTTCGATTCGTTCGACCGCTTCGCCCAATTCGAGGAATCGCGAGGAAAGAAGCTGGACCAGCTGCTGGAGGAGTTCGACGCACTGCGCGGCGCCAACGTCGAGGCCCTCGAGGGGTGGAATCTCACCGAAGAGGAGCTGGGCCGCACCGGACGGCATCCGGAGTTCGGCCGCGTGACCCTGCGGCAGCACCTCTCCACATGGGTGGCCCACGACCTCGGCCACATCGGCCAGATCGTGCGGGTGATGGCGAAGCAGTACGGCGATCAGGTCGGACCCTGGGGCGAGTACCTGCGAATCGTTAGGGACCGATGAACGCTTGAGGTGAACCGAGGGCGGTTCGCCCTTGACGTCGTGGTATCAATATGATATCATAGTGATAGCGAAAGGGAGGGGAAATCATGCTCCGTGAAATCCAGCGCACCGTGGCGTCAGGCTACCTGGCGCTCTTCATGTTGCTGGCGGGCTGCGCGGCGATGCTCTTCTGGATGGTCCGGGCGATTCAGGCCGAGGCCGTGGTCAGCATCATCGTAGCATCGGTCGTGCTCACCGTGCTCGGCGTCTGCTTCGCCGGGCTGTTCATCGTGAACCCCAACGAGGCGCGCGTGCTGCAACTGTTCGGCGCCTACACGGGTACGTGCAAGACGCCCGGGCTCAGGTTCGCGAACCCGTTCTACACCAAGCACAAGGTCTCCATCAAGATCCGCAACTTCGAGACCGGCAAGCTCAAGGTGAACGACAAGACGGGGAATCCGATCGAGGTCGCTGCCGTGGTTGTCTGGCGGGTGATGGATACCGCAGAGGCCTTGTTCGAGGTGGACGACTACGACGAGTTCGTTCACGTGCAGAGCGAGTCGGCCCTACGTGGGCTCGCGGTGCACTACCCGTACGACGCGCACGAGACCGACGACATGGCGCTCACGACGCACACCGCCCAGATCGCGGAGAAGCTCCAGGTAAAGATTCAGGACAGACTCGACAAGGCCGGCGTGGAGGTGATCGAGGCGCGCCTGAGCCACCTGGCCTACTCCCCGGAGATCGCCCAGGCGATGCTGCAGCGGCAGCAGGCCACCGCGGTCATCGCCGCGCGGCGCAAGATCGTGGACGGCGCGGTCGGGATGGTGGAGATGGCGCTCGAGCAGCTGTCCGACAAGGACATCGTGGCGCTGGACGACGAGCGCAAGGCGAGCATGGTCAGCAATCTGCTCGTGGTGCTGTGCTCCGACCGGGGCACGCAGCCCGTCGTAAACACGGGGTCACTCTACCAGTAGACGCACCGTGGCACAGCGGAAGCCGTTCCTCCTGCGCATGGACCAGCAAGTCCATGAGGCACTCGAGCGCTGGGCGCGCGACGAGCTCCGTAGCGTGAACGGGCAGATCGAGTTTCTGTTGCGGAGGGCGCTGCAGCAGGCGGGGCGCCTGAACCGCGAAGACCAGGACGGGGAGCAGGGCTCCCCCGATTGACGGCCGGGGCGCGCCTCCCGGCGCGCCCTCAGGCCGTCAGTTCCTCCAGCTCCGCGAGCGCCTGCTCGAGGATCTCGGACACCTTGCGGCGCTTCTCCTCATCGTCCCGCAGCTTCCAGGTCGAGCGGTACGCCTGCCCGACGAGGCGACCCACGATTCGAGTGACCTCGGGCATCGGGTCGCTGAGGATCGAGTCGATCGTCTCGTCGACCCGGTCGAAGATCCCGTCCACCACGGTGCGGTGCTCGTCGAGGAACTCCTGTCCCTCGTCCGTGATCGAGTAGATCTTCTTGCCCTCGACCTCTTCGCCCTTCACCAGTCCCTCGTCCTCCAGCCACTGGAGCGTCGGGTACACCGTGCCCGGTGATGGCTTGTAGCAGCCGTGGGTCTGCTCCTCCAGCTCCTTCATCACCTCGTACCCGTGCATCGGTTTCTTCTTGAGCAGGCGCAGGATCACGTACTTCATGTCGCCCGACTCGAACCAGACTCGGCGGCGGCGGCGGCCGCGCCCACCACGCCCGCCGCCCCTGGTTCCGAAGATCCAGTCGGCGGGATCCCAGCCGAAGCACCAGGCACTGTCGTTCTCACGCATCGGAGCTCCTCCTTCTTTCCGATATATCTCGTCGTTGTATCGTGACGTAATATCGTACGATATATCGTGGAGGGCAACCATGGCTCGGGGCTGGTCGGATCAGAACGAAGAAAAGCGGCCGAAATACTGGGTTTCCGGCCGCAGCGTGGGCCTGCCCGACGGCTCGGGAGCCGGGCTCAGCACCTTCGGGATTGGGACGGCGGCGTTGGGGCGGGGCGCCACACCCCGACCGTCACCTCGTGCAGAACCGTGCGCCCGTCAGCCCCCGATGCTCATCGGCCAGGGCGCTCCGCTGTAGAACGCGATCAGGAGAGCCGCACCGGTGAGGGCCATGTCCTTCATGAAGTGGGCCATCTCGTTCTGCATCATCATCGGGTCGGTCTCTTTCCAGAACGCGTGCATCACGAACGCCGTCGGCACCAGGAAGATGACGATCAAACCGGCGCCGATGAACCGATGCCAACCCAATAGGATGGACACACCACCCAAGAGAATCATCAGCCCGCTGACCACCGTCATCGCCTTTGCGGCGGGAATTCCCTTGGCCGTGGCGTAAGCTGCTCCCTCGTTGAGCTTGAAGAAGTGGTTCATGCCGCTCGCGATGAAGATCATCGCGAACAGAACGCGACCAATGAGGTGCATCCACGGATAGAGCTGCTCCGGCATTCTGTGTCCTCCTGGACAAGTGATGGATCTCGACGCCACAGGATGGGACGCCAGACCACGATGCGCAAGGAGCGGCCCACCCTCGCGGCGCCCTGTTCCCCCGAGTAGTTTGCCACCGTTCCCATTCCGGCAGCAACGATGACCAAAACGATTCCACTGATGCTCCTGACCGTGCTCGCATTCGCCGATCCGGCGGGCGTCGCGGCACAGGAACGATTCGAGTTCTACGGCCGCGGACCCTACCTGTCGGCCGTTCCGCGACCGAGCGACCTGCTCGGGTACGGGGCCGGTGCGCGCCACACCCAGTACGCCCAGCAGCAAGCCGTGCTCGACGCGCTGGTTGCCGCCGCCGGCGATCGCGTGCGCACCGAGGAGATCGGCGTCACCGAAGAGGGCCGCGTGATGAGGGTGCTCCTCATATCGGCGCCCGAGAACCTGTCCCGCCTCGACGAGATCCGCGCAGACCTGGCCAGGCTCGCCGATCCGCGCACCACCAGCCCGGAACAGGCAGCCACCATCGCAGCACACACGCCTGCCGCCGTGATGCTCTCCTACTCTATCCACGGGAACGAGCCTGCCGGCTTCGAGGCCGCAATGTGGGTGGCCTATCAGCTGCTCGCATCGGAGGAGCCGGCTACGCTGGAGATGCTGCAAAACACGCTTGTCGTGCTCAACCCGTCGGCCAACCCGGATGGGCACGAGCGGTTCGCCGTCTGGTACAACTCCATCTCGGTGGGGACGGACGAGCCATACGCCTACGAGTGGAACGAGCCCTGGAGCATATGGGGCCGCTACAGCCACTACCGGTTCGACATGAACCGAGACTTCATCGCGCTGTCACAGGCTCCAACCCGTGCCATGCTCGGCGCGATAATGAGATGGCACCCGCAGGTGTTCGTGGACCTCCACAGCACGACGGAGCAGTACTTCTTCCCTCCGCCTCCAGACCCCATCAACACGAACGTTCCCCCGCGTACGGTGCGCTGGTTCGAGACCTTCGGGCAGGCGAACGCGGCGGCCTTCGATCGCTACGGCTGGCAATACTACGCGCGCGACATCTTTGACCTGTTCTACGTCGGCTACTTCGACGCCGGCCCCACGCTGCACGGCGCCACCGGCATGACATACGAGAGCGACGGCGGCAAGGCGCTCAAGCGGCGCCGTGACGACGGTACGGTGATCACACTCGCCGATGGGATCGCACACCACTACGTAGCGTCGCTCGCCACCATCGAGACGGCCGCCGCCAATAGCGAGCCTCGGCTCCTCGACTACTACGAGTTCCACCGCACCGCCATGAGCGATGCGGGAGACGAGCCGATGCAGCGCATCGTGATCGTGCCGGACAACGATCCCACGAATGCTGCCCGGCTCGCCGCGCTCCTGCTGCAGCACGACGTGGAGGTGACCAGGCTCGAGGCGCCATACACGGCCTCGTCTGCCCACAGCTACGTGGCGGGCACGTCCGCGGCAGGCGAGCGCCGCACGTTTGCGCCGGGCGCGCTCGTGGTGGACCTGGCGCAGCCCCAAGGCCGCATGGCGCGGGCGCTGCTCGAGCCGGGCGCGGAGCTGGATCCCGCGTTCGTGCGGCGTCAGCTCGAGAAGTTCGAGCGCAACCGCCGCCGTGGCAGCGGCGCCAGCTCCGAGTGGTACGAGTTCTACGACGTCACCGCCTGGTCGCTGCCGCTGACCCTGGGGCTCGATGCCTACTGGACCGGGGACACGCGGTCGGTGCCGGCTTCGCCCGTCGCCGTGAGTGCACTCGGGCCCAGCGGTGGAGTGTCCGGCCGCGCGCGGTCGGCATACGTGTTCCCCAACGACCGGCAGGGCGCCACGAAGCTCGCTCTGGCCCTGCTCCGCGAGGGCTTCGTGGTCAACGTGAGCACGAAGCCCCTGCGCGCCGACGCCGTCAGCTACCCGCGCGGCACCTTCGTACTGCGTACTTCCCGCAACCACGACCGACTCCACGAGCGCATTGCGCAGCTAGCCGGGGAAACCGGTGTGACGGTCATAGCGGTCGGATCGGCGTATCCCGACTCGGGGCAGGTCGGCGTCGGCTCACAGAGCGTCGACCCGGTATTCCAGCCCCGCATCGCGGTCGCAGCCGGGCGCGGCGTGAGCACGACCGGCTACGGTGCACTGTGGTACTTCCTCGAGGCCGAGCTGGGGCAGCCGATCGTGCCCATAGCGCTCTCGTCGGTAGGCCGGATGTACACCCTGTCTGACTACAACGTGTTCATCTTCCCGGGTGGGAGCTCCAGCACGATCCGGCGTGAGCTGGGCGAGAGCGGCATCGAGCGGCTCGAGCGTTGGGTGCAAGATGGCGGCGTGCTCATCGCGTACGACGGCGCGGCTCTCTTCCCGGGGCACGAGGACGTGGGCCTGAGCTCGGTGAAGCGCTTCAGCCCGGGCGACGACGATGGAGCCGCGGCGGACAGCCTCGCGAGCGACCCGGACCTGACCCCGCCGCTCGTGTCGCCGTCGGCGGAGCCGGGTGACTTCGAGTACATCCCGGGATCGATCTTCCGCGCCACCCTGGATCTCACTCACTGGCTGACGCTCGGGTACCAGCAGAAATCCCTGCCCGTGATGCTCTCCGGAGGGACGCTGCTCGCACCCTCGGAGAGTGGAGACAACCCCGTGGCATTCGTGGGGGACGATCTGCTCCTGGCGGGTTTCACGTGGCCCAACAACACGGAGCGGTTGCTCGACGAGACGGTGTGGGCGGCGGCGGAGCGGCAGGGGCGAGGCCAGGTCGTGGTCTTCGCCGACGACCCGCTCTACAGAGCGTTCTGGCGCGGGCCGGCGCGGCTGCTCACCAACGCGATCCTGTTCGGAACGGGACGGTAGCTCCAGGTACAAAGCGGGCGGCGCCACTCGGCGCCGCCCGATCCAGCTTGTACAACGGTAACGACTCGCTACCGGTCCTCGTGCTCCTCCTTGTCGTCGTGCTCCCAGCCGCCCTCCCAGAAGAACCCGCGGTCACGGTCGGGCACGGTAACCGTTACCTCGACATTCCGCTTGTTGCGCATGACCTGGAGAGTCATCGACTCGCCGGGCTCGTATGAGCGCATGATGCGCAGCGCGTGGGAGGGACTCGTGGGCGTGCGCCCGTCGATCCCCAGGATCACGTCGCCGCTCCTGAGGTCGATCGAGTCATCCTTCGGGGGCCGGATCACGAGCAGCCCCTCCGAGGTGCCGAAGTACTCGCCCAGCTCCTCGTCCAGCGTCACCATCTCCATGCTGAGCCATCCGAACGGAAGCATCGCCCCGAACACCGGCGCGGCGAACTCCAAGGCCACTCTCGGCTCGCGCACCCGCACATCCACGTTCGGCGGCTCGATCATCAGGTTGTCCGCCGGTTCGGTCCGGAAACTGTACGCGTAGGAGAGCGGCTCCAGGTGCCGCACCTCCATCTCCGCGGTATGCGTCTCATCGCCGCGGCGGTACTTCACCGAGAGCGTCTCGCCCTCCTCCAGCGCCTGGATGACCCCTACCAGCTTCTCGCTCGGAGTGTCGTCACGCCGACCCGAGCTGGTTAGGTCGGTACCGTTCGCCTCCACGATGACGTCGCCGGCCTCGATCCCGGCCTCGTCGGCCGGTCCGCCGGGCGTCACTGCGCGAATCACGGCGCCATCCGCCTCACCGCGCCGGTCCGTCTCCAAGATGACACCCATCTGGGGCCGCCCCATGCTCACGAGCACGCTCGCGTCGGCGTCTGGAGCGGTCCAGACACGCTCCGGACCGACCATGACCCGTGCGCGGGCCAGATCGGTGTAGAGATCCCGGTAATAGCCCGAGCGGAGCTGCCGCTCCGCCGCCCGAAGGGCAGCCATCGCTTCGCGCAGCGCCTCATTGGCCTGCTCGGTCTCGGAAGCGCGGAGCCGATCGAGCGCGTTCTCGAGCTCCTGCTGTGCCTGCTCGACCTGCTGCATGGCGTGCTCCAGCTCCTTTTCCCGGTCGCGATCCGGCTCCTGCGCCATGGCGAGGCCCGGAGCGCCCACGCACAGACCGAGGATCATCAGTGTCAGGTGTCGCATTCTCATCTCATTCACTCCTTACAGATTCTTCGGCGGCAACCCCGTTGGGAGCCGCGGTCAGTCGACTAGTGGCCCACGTAGGACGCCTGCTGCACGTGCGTCACTACAAGTTGATCCATCAGCGTGACGCGCTCACGCCACAGGTCGCGCAACTCGATCGTCACCCGGTCCTCGTCGCGCTGAACGGTCGCGATGCCGGCATCGATGATCGCGATGCGATCCTCCAGCTGCACGATCACGGCGACCGTCACGCCGCGCAGCACGCGGCGCTCGCCCTCGACCTGACGCAGGATGTCCTCGAGCTGCACGGACTCCTGCTGGAGATCTGTGACCTCCTGAGCCATCAGCGGTGGAGTGCCGGGACCGATCAGGCCGCGGGCTGTCACGATCAGCGCCACTGCGGCGGCCGCCGCGAAAGCGCCCCACCCGGCCCGTTGCCAGCCCGCGCGCCACCGTGACTTCACCAGTGCCGCCCGCACCACCGGCCAGCGGTCGCGAGGCGGGGAGTAGCTGGGCAGCGCCTTGAGCGCCGCCACCCGCTGGTGCAGCCGGTCGAGCTCGACCTGGCAGTCCTCACACTCGCTCACGTGGCTGCGGGCCCAGGCAGACCCTTCACCGTCCCGCAGGTCCAGGAGCTCCGAAATAGTGCAGTGTCTCAGCATTGCACCTCCTTGCCGAGCATGCGCCGCAGCCGCGCGTGCGCACGCGACAACTGTGACTTGGAAAAGCTCACCGTTCTGTCCATCAGCTCGGCTATCTCCTCGTGCGTGTACCCTTCTACGTCGTGCATCCAGACCACCGCCCGCGAAGTGTCCGACAACCGTCCCATCGCCTGCTCCAGATCCAGCTGCAGTCCTACGTCCCCGTCGCCGCGCCCGGCCCAGGCACCATCCTCCTGCAACTCGTCCGTCTCGCGGTACTTCTCGTACCGGATACGGATGAGGGCCTTGCTGGACGCGATCCGCTTGATCCAGGCCGTGAGGCTCCCCGGCGCTGTGCCCCGGAACTTCTTAATGCTGCGGCAGACCTCCAGGAAAGTCTCCTGCAGGACCTCCTCAGCGTCCTCGGCCGTCCGGCAGATCCGCCGCCCCAGCGTGTACACCGTGCTCTCGTAGGCCCGGTACACCCGCTCGAGCGCTTCCAGATCGCCCGACTTCGCCCGTTGGATCGCGAGCTCGTCCATTGCTGCCAGCGTGGTCTCTGTCATGCCCGTATGATAGACGCCCGGGGGGTCGGGATGGTCGCAGGCTCTCGGGCGCCGATTTGCCTGGTTCAGGCGTCCGCTCGGCTGGTCACCCACCTCCGCGACCGACAGAGCCTGCTAGACTCGGCCGGGGCTCAGCCTCCGCGAACTGCAGAGCCTCTTGGCTCAGCTGGAAGCAGACGCCGCCTGGCTCAAGGCCCCTGCGGCCATCCCTCTTGATTGCCCTAAACCAAAGCGGGAAACGCACTTACGCACGTTTCCCGCTTCCCGTTTCCCGGTGGTACCGTTCCCCCTTCCCCTTTCCCCCCTCCCCGTCCTTCCCGGACCCTACACCACCAGATTCACGAGCCGATCCGGCACATGGATGGCCTTGCGGACCTCCTTGCCCTGCACGAAGCGCTGCACGCTATCCTCGGCCAGGGCTCGCTCGATCGCTGCGTCCTTGGACAGCCCGGGCTGCACCCGGAGCCGGCCGCGGACCTTGCCATTCACCTGGACCACGAGCTCGATGGTCTGCTCCTGGGCCAACGCCTCGTCGTACGTCGGCCAGGCGGCGTCGAACACGCCCGTGTCGTGCCTCAGCCGCTGCCAGCACTCCTCGGCGAAGTGTGGCGCCAGCGGCGCGAGCATGACGGCCAGCGGCTCGAGCAACGCGGCCGGGGTCACCGCGTCCCCACTCCCGGAGGCACGCAGCACGTTCACGTACTCCATCAGCTTGGAGATGGCCGTGTTGTAGCGCAGTTCTTCCAGGTCGGCGCCCACGCCGCGAATGGTCTGGTGCAGTTTGCGCTGCGCCTCGCCGTGCGCATCGCCCAACTCGCCATCCGTGCCCGCGGCCACCAGAGCCCACGCCTTGTCGAGGAAGCGCCGGATTCCCGAGATCCCGTCGTCCTGGAAGTCGCCACCCTCCTGGTAGGGACCCAGGAACATGAGGTACATGCGGAACGTGTCCGCACCCCACTTTGCTATGTACCGGTCCGGGATCACCACGTTGCCCCGTGACTTGGACATCTTCGCACCGTCCTTCACGATCGTCCCGTGGGCGCGGAACTGCGTGAACGGCTCCTCGAAGTCCAGGTGACCGAGGTCGTGCAGCGCCATCGTGATGAACCGGGCGTACATCAGGTGGAGCACCGCGTGCTCGTTCCCGCCGATGTACGAGTTCACCGGGAGCCACTTCTTGGTGAGCACCGAGTCGAACGGCCGGTCGTCGAACTCGGTCGACGGATACCGCAGGAAGTACCACGCTGAATCGAGGAACGTATCCGACACGTCCGTCTCACGGTGTGCATCATTGCCGCATTTCGGGCACGGGACCTGATACCACTCCTCTACACGCGCCAGCGGTGACACACCGCTCTCGTCGGGCCGGAAGTCGTCCAAGGGAGGCAGCAGCACCGGGAGGTCGCCCTCGGGCACCGGCACCGTGCCGCAGCCGTCACAGTAGATGATCGGGATCGGCGGGCCCCAGTAGCGCTGCCGCGATATGCACCAGTCGTGCAGGCGGTACTGGACCTCGACTCCGCCGGCGTTCTTCTCCTCCAGCCACTGCGTGATGGCCGCAACCGCTTCGGCGCACGGCAGGCCGTCGAACTGGCCTGAGTTCATCGCGGTGCCGTCCCACCCGGTGTACCCGATCCCATCCTCCGCGGGGTCGTTGGGCTTCACCACTTGGCGCACCTCGAGATCGTACTTCCTCGCGAACTCGAGATCCCGCTCATCGTGCGCCGGCACCGCCATGATCGCTCCCGTGCCGTACTCCATCAGCACGTAGTCGGCGATCCACATCGGCACCGACTCGCCGGTGGCCGGGTTGCGCGTGTAGGAGCCGGTGAAGACGCCCGTCTTCTCCTTGTCGCCCACGCGCCTGGAGATGAGATCCATGGCGCCCGCCTGGCGGCGGTATTCGTTCACCGCCTGACGCTGCTCGCTCGTCGTGAGCTCGTCCACCAGCGGGTGCTCCGGCGCCAGCACCATGTAGGTCGCGCCGAAGACAGTGTCGGGGCGGGTGGTGAACACCGTGATCGGCGTTCCGGTGGGCGTCTCGAAAACGAGGTCGGCGCCCTCCGACCGGCCGATCCAGTTCACCTGCATCGTCCGAGTGGACTCCGACCAGTCGAGCCACTCGTGA
>Ga0255055_10003610_pt1 | contig 10397 bp, 3 predicted proteins | sample JV7_2_27_MG_FD_188633 | JGI IMG/M metagenome (GOLD analysis project Ga0255055, IMG submission 188633) | Seawater microbial communities from Jervis Inlet, British Columbia, Canada - JV7_2_27 | ecosystem: Environmental > Aquatic > Marine > Inlet | place: Canada: British Columbia | collected... | reverse complement strand
ACCCTTTCCTCGGGTTCTACTTCCGAGACCAAAGGCGCGGCACGATCCCGAAGAGCCTCTGCCTGCCTAGGAACCCGAGACCAGATGTGGGTCAGTACCGTCACCGTCTTGCCACGCCCGCTATTCGACGTGTCTCCACGGACGACGCCGTCAAGGTACTCCCACAAGTACTTCCGTACATCCGCCACCGAAGCACCACTGGCAACTTTAGCTGCAGCAGCATCAAGCCAGTCAAGCTCGAGCGTACGGTCAAAACCGATAGTCCGGCGTTTATTCCCCACGCGATATCGTCACAAACGGCACAATCACCTCTTCAACGGTAAGTCCACCGTGCGTCACGGCGACGGTACCGGGATTCATAAAGCCACTGTCAAGCGGGGCAATGAGCGGCAAATAGTCGTCCGGCAGGCCGGCTTCAGCCGGCCACGCGATTGCGTCGGGGCACTTTTCATGCGCGTTGCGACGGTGGATTTCCTCGCGGAACCGGTGGACCCTCTCCCCACCATCCGAGAGTTCACCTGTGACGAGCTTCCCCGCACCCGTCACCTGTGTGTTTCCATGGTCCGCCGTCACCCACACGGAATAGTCGTGGTCGAGCAGGAGCGACACGACATCGGGAATATGCAGAGCATCAGCGCTCACGAGCGCCTGGAGTCCCTTCAGGCCGAGCGGTACCCCGTGCATGGCCTGATCGAGGGTACTGATGACTACGCCAAGGGCTTTGGAGCGTGTGTCCGCACCCACTTCTCTGATACGCGCCAAGAAGTCATCGGCCGGCTCTTTCTTGCGCTGGAGTAGATACGGCGCGCCCCCCTTCGAGATGCCCTGGTCCTCCCAGAATGATTTCCAGCGCCGCTCATCTCGATCGGTCTTCTCAATCGATTCACCAAACTGCAGCGGGATCGTCCCCGAGAACAGCGCTTGACGGGAGACGGGTGTGATAGTCGGGATCCACGCGAATGTGGCGCGCTCATCAAGCCGCAATGTTGTGGTCTTTCGCTTGAGCGAATCTCGAATACTCGTCCACTGGCAGAATGACATTCCGTCCACGACCACCAGGGCACATCTGCCAGTACCACGCGCGTGCCGCAGGAACTGACATACATGGTGCACCATTGGAGGCTGCGGGAGAAACGCAAGACTGTACAGCGATCCAAAGTGCACCAGTAACCACTCCTGAAAACGCGCCTGAACCATGAGCCACTCGTCGCGGGATCCATCGGCCACCGACGGTGGCACGCCATCGCGGTCCAGCATGCCAGCGAGCCACTCCCCCCACAACGGAGCAAACGCAAGCCAATCCCGGTAGGTGGCATCTGCCTCGGGAAGGCGCTGACTGACGCGCTTGGCAAGCTCCTCCACCTGTTTCCTCGGTTCGCGTCCGGTGGCGCCCACAACACCGATCTTGTACCAAGCATCATCCTCGGGGAGCCCGGCGGGTGGCTCAACGGGCGCAAGTAGTCCTTCGAGAAACAGGGTGTCGACGTACACGCGGACACTGTCGTGGTCGAACGGAAGCAGCGCGGGTCCAGCAAAGTAACCCGCCTTCGCGGTGTCGTCGCCCACTCCCTTCCCTGATGCCGCCTGCTGCTCGAGGTAGCGCGGCCATCGCGCCTGCAGAAAAGCAAGGAACGCGTCGCGATGGGGAACGATCTCCGCCAAGGGCCAACCGGCGAACCGTCCCTTGGCCTCGAGCTGCTCCACAAAGTGCTCAGCCAATGCGGCAGGCAGCACCCGACCAGAGTGATGCACCTCAAGCAGGGCACGGAGCAATTCGGGCACATCGGCCATCATCTCCGGCGCCAACCGGAAGACATGTCGCAACACGAAGTCGATCGTCGTCCGTTCCCCGAGCTGATCCGGTGGGCTCAGAGTGTACGCGCTCCAGAGGGGGTCGAAATCGGCCCTATCAAGGAGGCGGGGTACGCTCGGGGCGAGCTTCGGGAGCAAGTGCGAGATCGCAAACCGTAAGACCCGCCGGTTGGCCCGGGCTTTGGCAAGTAGGTCGTAGGGCAAGTCGTCCGACGATGCGGACGACGCGTGGACCACGGTCGCCACCGCCCGGTCAGCACGCCGCCCCCGGACTGTCGACTCGTAAGACAACCGGAAAGTCACCGGATCGTCGTAGGGCATCAGCTCGAATCCGGCACCGCGCAGCCGATCCAGCACTCGCTGCTCCAACAACAGGCCATCCGGATCCACCGCGACCGTCACCGGCGCGACGGCAGCGATCTCGGCTGTGAATTGCCTCAGGATCGGTTCGCGCCAGTCGCTGCCAGTGGACGTCATGTTACCTCTTCCCCGCTCATGATGCGGAGGAGCGTGATTGCCGACAGTTCCGGGACCACCTGCTCGAGCCGCTCCATGCGTTCCGCCCAGTCAGCGCGCTCTCGTTCGAGCTGCCGCAGCCGGTAGTTGCGGACCTGCTCGAGCCCAACGCGCTCGATGGCCCGCTTACGGGCACCAAAGGAGTGTGCACCCTTCTTCCGCTCGCGCAGCATGCGATCGTGATGGCGCTTCAACAGCTCGTCGTACAACGCCCACCCTTGCTCTTCGGCGGCGGCGAGGCTTGAGTCGTATGCCGCTGCCGCAGCATCACCCAGGACTGCATTGCCATGCACGACCGGCCACCCACCGTGACTGTCGATGAGCCGATCCCACACCGCGCGGGCCGTGGGCGCGAGTACCCGTCCGTCATCACTCACGAACAACGGCAAGACACGCTGTTCACGTCCTTCGCCGGTCTGAAGCGCTACACGCCACAGCGACCACACTCCGGCAACCTTGTCCGATACACCGGGCACGCGTGCTGAGGATATCGGCTGGCCCGGAGCGAAGAACGGCAGCCGAGTGGTGATGGACCTGATGCGGGGATCCTCCAGGGAAAGGTGCTCAGTACCTGGCGTCTCGGCATCGTGACGGTTGAACACCGCTCGCCGAAGCTCCGTGCCGTCGGGCCAGCGCAGATGATACCCGACGTCATCCTTCACGACTATCGCGCCGCGGGCTCCCTGGCTCTTCAGCCAGGCGATCGTTGCACGCTCAGTCCAAAACGGCAACCGATGGGAGGCGACTTGCTGCGCGGCCGTCGGATCGAGCCGGCGGTCGGAGGAGAGGATCCGAATCCCCTCGTGCGTGGCGCCGGCGCGCTTCTTCAGCCGTGCCGTCAAGGCATCGATCTCTTCCAGCACCCGGTCCGGATTCAGCACGGCCCTAGCATAGAGCGCTTCGAAGTCCACATCGCCCTCTTCAGAGTCGAGCACGTCGGCGAGCTTGTCGACGCCGAACTCCTCGAGGATGCGGGCGAGCTTGTCCTCGAGTACTTCACGCACACGAAGTTCCACGGTATCGTCAAGCGCGAAGTTGATGGCCCGCACCACGTGTGCCTGGCCGATGCGGTCCACTCGACCGATGCGCTGCTCCAGCTTCATCGGGTTCCAGGGAAGGTCGTAGTTCACCACGACGTGGCAGAATTGCAGGTTCAGCCCTTCCCCACCGGCGTCGGTAGAGATCATAATCCGTGTGTCCCGTGAGAAGGCCTTCTGCACGTCCCGCCGCTCATCGAGTCCCATGGATCCATTGAGTGTGGTGACCGAGAATCCTCGTGCCTCCAGGAACTCCGCCAGCATCTGTTGTGTCGGCACGAACTCCGTGAAAATGAGGATCTTGAGCTCGGGGTCGTTCTCCTCCCGCTGCAGTTCATGGATCCAGTCGAGAAGCGCCTGCGCTTTGACGTCCGGCCGTCCGGCCTCACAGCGCCTGGTGGCAGAGAGCAACAGCTCAACCTCTGCGCGCTCGTCCTGGAGTCCCTTGAGCCGGGCCCTGAGAACCGTGTCGAGCTGATCCTGGGCGTCCAGGGACGCCCAGTCCTCAATGTCTTCGCCAAACAGCGAGAGCTGTCCCTCGGGCAGATCCAGGACCTCGATCCGTCGCTCCAGCGCAGTGCGGATCGCGCGCGTGCTCGACGTGACGAGACGCTGCATCAAGAGCATCAAGAAGCCCACGGCCGTGCGCTTCTCGCGCATGGCCCGGTTGTAGCCCACGCGCACGTACTCCGTCACGGCGTGGTACAGGGCCCGTTGCTCGCTGTACGAGGCATCCCACGCCACAGCTTCGAGGCGAGTATGGCGCGGCTTGAACAACGGGTTGCCCTCCTCGTCGATGGCATCGCGTTTCGCGGTCCGGATGACGTATGGCCCAACGCGTTCCTGCGTCACCGACGATTCATCAGGGAAGGCCTCCTCATCAAGGAACGCGACGACCCGGCGAAAGGCATCGGTCTTCCCCTGGTGCGGCGTCGCGGTGAGCAGCAGGATGTAGGGGGTGGCCTGCGCAAGCCCTTGGCCAAGCTGGAAGCGCGCAACCTGCTCCGAACTCCCTCCCATGCGGTGTGCCTCGTCAACAATGACCAGGTCCCACCCTGCGGAGACCAAATCCTCGAAGCGCTCGCGATTGTAGCGGGCGACCTGCTCGTCGCTCCAGCCACGCCGCTTTTCGAGAGGTTTGACCGAATCCATGGGGCAGACGACTTGGTCATGCAAGCGCCACAGATTGTCGCCCTCTTCCAATCCGGCTAGTTGACGCACCGCCGCGAATCCACCAGGGATCACGAGGTGGAAGTTTTCGTTGAAGTGGGTCTTCATTTCCTGGACCCACTGGGTCACCAGTCCTGTGGGTGCCACGACCAGCGTGCGCTTGACGAGGCCCCTGATCTTGAGTTCCCGCATGATCAGGCCGGCCTCGATTGTCTTGCCGAGTCCCACTTCATCGGCTAGCAGGTAACGGACGCGATCGCCAGAGATGGTGCGGGCCAGTGCGTCGATCTGATGCGGCAGCGGAATGAGAGTCCCCTCGAGCGGGGCAACCAGGGTGTCCTGCTCCAACGCATCGGCAATGCGGGCGGCTGCTGCGGTGTGGACGACGAGGTGCTGTAGAGCATTACCATCTGGCCCAGCCGATGGCGACACCCGATCACCCGAAACTCTCAGAATCGTATCTTGAGCTGGCAACCACACCCGGAGGGACTCGCTACCCCAGATCGACTGGACTTCGATGATTTGCGCAACTTGCTGGGGCTCTTGGAGCCAGACCCAGTCTCCTGCCCCGTAGCGCATCAGCCGCGCTATCCTCCCAGCCGAGTGGATGCCACATCGTAGTACATCAGGAGCTTCTCGTCTTCCTGCAGCACCTTCTCATCGAGCTGGTCTCCAACCCGTACTATGGTCTCGTAATCTTGTTCGTCGTACGCCGCCTTGAAGCCTGCCCTGACTGCCTCGGAACGAAACCGCTTGATCTTCTTTTGTTTCGCCGTCTTGTACTCCTCGAACTCGGCCAGCAGCCGCCTTGAACGGAGAGCCTCGAGGTCTCCCTGCTTGCCGGGGTCCGGCACATACCACCGATCCATTGCCTTCACCTTCAACTTCGGATCTTGCTTCTCGAGCTTGCGACAGTCCTTGAAGTTGGTACTCAGGTAGCTGTGGATCTGCTCGGGAACCCGCTCCTTACCTTCGTAGCAGAGGAAATTCTCCTGTAAAATGTCTCTTAGTTCAATAGTCCGCTCATGCTTGGCCCAAGCCTGAAGCTCTTTCATGAACTGCGGTTGGAGGTCCTGGAAACTCCGTGGCTTCTCCTGCAGTTGTTGGCGGACCCACTGAATCGCGGTAGCCTCGTCATTCACAAACAGGCTGAGCTGTTGTAGCTTCTCGACCTTGGCCCGCTTCTTGTCATACTCCGCTACCTGCTCCGGGAGGAAGTACATCCCGTCGCGCTCCGGCAGCCGCTGCGTCAATCCCTGGGTGAACTCGGCCATACCAAGGGGCACCGTCAACCCGTGTTGCACATGAAATGCTACCATGCGATCAAATAACAGTGACATCTGTCGCTCCCCGATCACCTTGCACTGATCGTCTTGTGCAACAAACACAGGCAACTTCGCCAAATGCGTGCGTACAAACTCGTATGCGGCCTCCGCATCGCCCTGTCGCGTCTGGTAAACCGCCAGCAGCTCTGATGGGGGTTTGTATGCCGATATCACGAGATCGTGTTTCACAGCGCCCGATCCCTTCACCGCGTTAAAGCTCGCACCCTGCTTGTCCAACAGTCGCACATCCGCAACGACGAAACCACTGGCCGACAAAGCCTCTTGAATCGCAGACCACACTGCATTCCGAGTGTTATGGAACTCGACCGTCAACCACCGCCCTGGCTTCAACACCCGGTACAGCTGATCAAATGATTGCTTCATCAACACTTGATAATCGTGCAGACTCTTCTTCTGGTGGGGGCTTACAATCGCTTCTGTGCTAATTGCAGTGAAGACTCTGAGCCAAGCCTCCCAACCAAAGTTCAGCTCGGCGTACGCGAGGTTGTCGCCGAACGGTGGGTCTACAAACACGTAGTCAACTGACCCTGAAGGTATCACGCTCAAATCATTTGCCGATTGCGTACTGACGAACACGCGACGTGGTCCACAGCGCCGCAGATGCGGGGCCACTCTCCTACGTGCCTTATTACGGAACTGCTCGAGGTAGTTTGTTTCCTTGACCAGTGATGCAACGTATAATGTTCCCAGTGTGACGTTCGACGGGAACGACACGTTGAAGCGAAATGTGTTCATACGGGAATGACGCATCGACGTGGCTGTGAAAACGAATCGCAACAGCTCGCGCACTTCGCTCGCCGACTGGACCATGATGCGGTTCCACAGAAAAGCAAGCACCTCGAGCTGCCGCCGAGTATACAGTTCATGCACATACTTGAAGTTAGAAGTGCCGGCGCGCCACTTGTCGCCCCAACGAACTACTTCTTCAGGGGCGTCCATCATCCGGTTTGTCGGATACCAATACTTGCTGGGCTGAGTCTCAAGTTGGCGGAGGAGTTGAATGTCCTCGGTATCCGGTTCCTTATGATACCTCACTCGGTCAATTCGGTAGGAAATCTGCACAGGGATCTGTTTGTTGCGCGTTATTGGCTTGCCAAGTGCAACATCAAACAGTCGCTCCCGAGCATGTTCGGTATGGCGCTTCGACAACTCAGTGCTGCAATTAGAACAACGGAATGTAGATCGAATCGACTTCTTCCGGTCATCCACAGCCACATTCCAGAATGTCAGCTCGCCGGCGCAATGTGGGCACACGAGAACATCGGACCAAATGGTGTAGTCGATTCGTGCTGAGCTGCCATCCAAGTGCTTCGTCTGGTACAGGTATCCAACCTCGGCTTCTGCGGCTGCAAGAAGCTCTTCAGTCGTCTCAAGGAAGGGTCGAGGCGTGCAATCGCCGAGAAGGGCGTAGCCACTAGAGATCGAGGTTGCTGCCGGACTGAGGTCGACCAAGATCGCGAGATACCTCTCGGTGGTTGAGTTGCAGGGTTCAGTCTCTAGCATGGAGACCGCCAAGCCAGTCATGCCACTCCCCGAGTAGCAGTCCAGCACTACCCCACCTTCGGGCAGGTAGTGCTTTACATACCGTTGAATCGCTTTGTAGGGGACCTTGGTGTGGTACGAGTGGACGTTGTACAGAGGGTCGTTCTTGCCCTCGCTCACGTCCGCCGCAAACGGCTCGCTGCTTGTTCTAACATCACCTGCTCTTGCAGACTGAACCCACTGCAGAAGGTCGCCAAGGAACGGGTTTGGGCACGCCGTATAGTACGGAGGGTCCGACAACGCCAGAATGGCCTCATCGTTACCCTTCGGAAATCCAGCCGTCCTCCGGAACTCTGGATCGGTCAGATTCTCCTTCAACCGCTCTAGGAAGTACGCCCGCCGCTCCTCGTCGCTGTCGAATGTGAGTCCCAGGCACTCAATCTTCTTGGACTTGTCTCGTTGTGCCCGCTCTTCCTCCGACTCATCGAAGATCTCGGATTGCGGTTCGCTAAAGAGCTTTCCGGTAGCCGTATCTTTCTTCCGTTTCCGCGCCATGCCCGCTATCGCCCTCTGCAGTCTAGCGACTGCTATGATTTTCCCTTTTCGACCACGACCCGCACCTTCGAGACGTCCTTGCCCTTCGTGATGGCGTTGAGATGCTCCTTAAATCGCTCTTCCACCTGCTTCACCTCACAGGGCAACCCGCCCTTGGATAGCGCTTGCTCGAGGCTGGACAGGCTCAACACCACCCGTTCGAGCCCACGGAGCACCTCCTGCAACGCCTTCACGAACACCGAGTCGATCGGATCGGGTAGCTCTTCAGAATCGACAAAGGTCTTGAGCGCCTTCTTGCCCTTGGAGTCGCTCAACAGCTTGAGGCTTTCCTTAACCGTGGGATCAGCCAGGTTTTCGAGCAGGGTCCGAGTCCATTCACGTACCATCGTATCGAGCCGCTCATCGAGGCTGTTGAGCACCACTCCGCCGCTGGCTCCCTGTAGCCTGGCATGCTCCTCGGCCGGCCGGAAGTTGCAGTGTGGGCAAACCGGGCTTGCCCCTAGGTCCGGCTTGCCGAGCGCAAAACATGTCTTGAGCCCGTCGAACAGCGTATCCTGGAACTCGGTAAACTGCTGCGTCGGCATCATGTCGACGGCCGAGAGCTTCTGGAGCTGAGCGAGCCGCGGGTCCCTTGTAAGCTTCTGCTTCTTCTTGTCCTCATTGCCGCTGAGCCGCGCCTTCTTGTGCAAAGCCAGGTACACGTCCTGATAACTCGCCTTGAGCTCGGCAAGACGCTGCCCCAGTGAACGCTGGAATCCAGCGTTCGCGCGTTGTTTGGGACTGCTGACCTTCGTCGCCAAGTCATCTCTCGCATCCTTCACCGTCGCCACCCACTCGTGCTCGGCAGGGAGGAGCGCTTCCGCGGTTCCCAGATACGACGTCAGCGGCGTCACCTGTTGAACCAGCTCCACCAGCACCTCGACCTCACGCACCAGCTCCAAGTGCGGCTTCTGCGCCGTTACCGGGTCGACATCGTGCGGGAAGTTCTTGAGCTTGCCCACTGTGGTGAACGGCTGCAGAGACTCGAGGAAGACTTTGAGACTCGCCAGCTTGGCGCTCCAGTCCTTCTGTTCGGCCTCGGAGAGAACTGGCTTACCCCAAAACAGGAGACCGGACTGCAACTTGGACTGGGCGAGAACGACCTGCTCCACACGTTCGGCCACTTTCGTCTGAAGCTGCTGCACGGCGGCGTCACGTGTGGCCGGATCGACGATCAGTCCCTTGGGGATATTGAGCAGCTCGAGCAGCTCCCCGATCGCGGCGACAGGCATGTCCTTGGGCCGGTCGACATGTTTGAAGTTGACCAAGTCATCCACGTCGAGCTTGGCAAATTGGTCAATCTGGCTGGCATCGAGCTTCTTGCCGGTGATGCTGAGCACGAGATCACCGCTGTGCACCAGCGATGCCAAGACCACTGCCAGAAACTCGGGCTCGAGCCGGAAGCGCTTCCAGTACACAACCCCGTATTCCTCCTCTACCAACTCGGAGCGGTTCAGTACCTGGCCATGTTTCTTCTTAGCGAGCAGGTCCAACACATGCTTGGCGTAACGGGAGTCACGGGGCCGCAGCTGCTCGCCGTCCAGCAGCTCCAGCGCATCCAGCACTGCCGTACCGGCTTTGCTCTTGATGCTGCCCGCGATCCACCGGAGCGCTTCGGCCGCTGCCTGGTCACGATTCTCCCGCGTCACCTGCAGACTGAAAACCGGGTAGTCGGGGCTGCGACTCTCGAACTCAGGTGCCAGGCACAGCGCGGCAGCAAGATTGACGAGATCGCGCACTCCCGTCTGCCCCGCACCGGCGCTCATCTTCCCGCGGAGCACCTCAGCCAGCTTCTTGCTGCTGCCCTGATAGGTCACCTCCACGGCCGTCGTCATGTGCTCCCGCAGCCAGACCGTCAGCGTACGCAGATGATCCTGCGCCTTGTCCTCGTAGATCTTCTTGTTGTTACCCGAAGCGGTCACCGTCTGCTCTCTGGCTCCCGCGTACAGACGCAGCGCCGCGTTGAAGGCGTCATCGGGCTTCTTCAGCCGAAAGAAGACCTCGTCAGCCTTCTGCTCGTCTTTGAAGTAGGGTGCGTCGTACAGCTGAATGAAGTAGAGGTAGAAGTCACGCGGCGGTTGTGCCGTCGAGCGTTCGTTCGGAGCGCCGAAGAACAGGTATCCACTCCTTCCGGCCTTACGCTCGCGCCATTCCAACTCGTGCTCCCAGATGCGGTAGCCTGACACGTATGGTGAGGTATCAGGATCCTCAAGCACAACGCGTCGAAGCGCATCGAAGTAGTAGCGATCGAGTTGCGAGTCATCGAGCGTTTCGCCCTTCTTCTCGATCAGTGACTCGAAGTCGATGTCCTTCTTGAGATCCAGGTAATATTGTCCGTTCTCTTTGTTGAACGAGATGAATTGCCCACTGACGGTCCGCAGAATCTCCTTAAGAACCGTCTCGACCATCGTCTTTAGGAACTCCGCATCCTGTTCAGGCA
>Ga0255055_10003609_pt1 | contig 10397 bp, 12 predicted proteins | sample JV7_2_27_MG_FD_188633 | JGI IMG/M metagenome (GOLD analysis project Ga0255055, IMG submission 188633) | Seawater microbial communities from Jervis Inlet, British Columbia, Canada - JV7_2_27 | ecosystem: Environmental > Aquatic > Marine > Inlet | place: Canada: British Columbia | collected... | reverse complement strand
GCGCAGCACATCATCGGGATCCAGACAGTAGCTTTGGGGATTAATGTCAGCAAACACCGGCACCGCGCCCACCATCAGCACCGATGTAACCGTGGAAATAAAGGTGTAAGGCGGTACAATGACTTCGTCACCGGGTCTGATGTCCAGAGCCCGCAGCGCCACCTCGATCGCGGTGCTCCCGTTGGATACCGGCAGGGCATATCGGGCAGCGTGCAGGTCGCCAAACCGTTTTCCAAAAAGCGTTCCCAGTGCCTCCGGGTCGTCGCCCTGAAGCCCGGCAAACCAGCGATCGCTCTTTAAAACTTTATCCAGCCACTGTTTTTCTTCGACACCACCGCGGGGCCAGTCGGGATAGGGTTTTGTTCTGACGGGCGGCCCGCCGTTCAGGGCTAATTTTGCCATTAGGGGGTTCCCTTTTCAGGATCAACGCCCCAGGGCGTCTCCCGGATAATTTCCAGCATCCGGCGATTATGACGTTGCATGGCTTTTTCAGCGGCCTTGGATGCGTGCTTTCGGAAGGCTGCGAGTATATTTTTGTGAAATGCCAGGAACTCCGCATAATGCGGCGATAGTTTGAACGCAAGCGGCAGGGCTTTATAGCGCAACCCCTCGAGAATTTCTTTGAGGAGTTCATTGCCACAGGCCTGGTATATCAGAAGGTGAAAATCGTGATCCGAACGCGAATAGGCCACGTCATCTTCACGTTTGACAACCTCTTTAAGTCCGGCCGCATTCGGGTCGCATCCGATCGCAATCTTTTTCATGGTATTATCTTCGCCTATGGATATACTTCCTGCTCAAAATGAGAGGGCTCATGGGTCAACATGACGTAGTCCCCGCGCCTTTTGACATCCACGATACTGTGCCACAATTCCAAAATGTTGTAAAATCTTCCCGGCGGATAAAAGGGCCATCCGGTCTCTTGATCCAGTTCCAGATTTTCTCTGAGGAAAACCAGATCCCCGGCTAAAATATAAATGCCCTTCTCGGTTTGAATCGCTACGGCCATATGCCCGGGACTATGCCCGGGTGTCTGAAACGCGCGAATCCCCTCGACGATCTCCTCTTCATCTTTGACGAGATTAAATTTACATTTCTCCCAGGGGCAGCCGATGCCGAGTGATGGATGCTCATAGGACTTCATGTAGAAGGGTATGGGGTCTAGGGCAAAGCGGTATTCTCTTTCACTTAGATAGAGCTTGGCCCTGGAAAACTTTTCCACCTTGTAGCAATGATCCCAGTGCAAATGGGTGAAAATAATGATTTCGATTTCATCCAGCCCGATCCCCAGGCTTTCAAGCTGTTCGTCAATGGCCTGCCCCGGGTCCTGGCGTCCCTCATGATGGTATTTTTGGGATCGTTCGGTATCGCTCATGCCGGTGTCCACCAGTATTTTGCGCCCGTCGCCTTCAATCAGAAAAGCAAATACGGGGTGTTCGATAGTTTCGCCGTGCCCCCGACGAAAGGTTGCGTACCAGCCTTTATCCAGCAGCAGGTATCCAGTACAGATGGGCCGTATCGTGTAGGTTATCATGGTCCCATTTTCCCCTTTTCTGTCATATATTTTTACGCTTTTATTTGAAAAAATTCATCGTCCGGATTCAACCCGCGGGTTCAGCAAAGACTAAGAAAAATTGAGTTTTCTGTCAAATCTAATCCGATATCGGATCGCTATATTTTTTCACAAGCGTCGCTAATTTTCCGATATAAGCTGATATTAGCCCATAGAATGAAATAGTTAAGCGCAAAACATCAGCAAATAATATAGGATTTGGACAAAGCTTAAGCTTGCATTGTAATTTTTTATCCGATAATAACCCAAAGCGATGTTCTAAGGCAGGGTCAATAACGCTTTCATTTTTTTAAGCTTATATTTTAGGATGAGCCCTAAAAGTTCAAGATTTCGATGCAGATTCATTATGATAGACTTTTAGCCGGAGCGCAGGGTGCCAGAGGCACGGCGGTAATAATAGATGTCTTCCGTGCCTTTTCGTGCACACCGCTGCTGTTTTCGCTGGGTATGGAAAAATCGGTCCTGGTTTCCACCCCGCAGGAAGCCTTTGCACTCAAAAGCCGTAATGAAGAGCTCCTGCTGATCGGTGAAGTCAAGGGTATACCTATCGAAGGATTTGATCTGGGGAATTCTCCCAGTGAAATTCTCAAACTGGGAGCATCATATTTTAAGAGCAAGACCGTGGTTCAACGCACCTCCTCAGGTGTTCAAGGTGCCTTGGCGGCCCTTGATAGCGCTGATAAGGTTTTGCTGGCCAGCTATAATATCGCCAGCGCAACTGCGCGTTACATTCTTGCAACGCAGCCTGAAAGCGTTAGTCTTGTTGCCATGGGCTGGGATCAAAAGGAAAGCGCACCGGAAGATGAATGGTGCGCCCGCTATATCTCACATCTATTGGGCTTCAACAAATACAATCACAACGAGGCCTTGCGTGAGATTCTTTTTAATATAACCACCCAAAGGTTTCTGCGGGCGGACGAGCCGGATTTTCCGGCCGAGGATCCCATCCTTTGTCTGCAAAGAGATATCTATGACTTTGCCCTCCAGGCAAAGCGCCGGGAAAACCTGGTCGTCGTGCACAAAATTGAAACCTAGTAAATCATTTTGGATACGCCATTGCGATTTAAAATTGTGCTTAATTAAGGAGCATGCCATGGATAAAACAATTTTATTAATCGCCACTCACGACACCAAAGAGGACGAGGCCCGGTATTTAAAATCGTGCATCGAAGCCAACGGGTTCAAGGTTCTGGTCATGGATACCGGGATCCTGGCGCCGCCCAGAGGCAAAGTCGACATTCCCCAGAACGAGGTGGCTAATCGGGCGGGTACGCTCTTGGAAGAGGCCCTGCAACGAGGCGATAAACGCGAATGTACCGAGATTATGTGCCAGGGCGCCGCCCGGCTTGCAACGGAGCTTTTTGATCAGGGGCGCATTCGCGGCGTCATCGGCATCGGCGGCGCCCAGGGGACTGAAATCGCCAGTGCGGCGATGCGAGCGCTGCCTACCGGTGTTCCCAGGTTAATGGCCTCAACGGTTGCCAATGGACCGCACCAATTCGGATTCTATGTGGGAACCAAAGACTTGACCATTATGCACACGGTTTCAGACCTTCAGGGCCTGAACTTTCTTAGCAAACAGATTTTGCAAAACGCTGCCGGTGCCATTTGCGGCATGGTTGAAAACTTCACAGGACAGCTGCAAAAACCGCAGGGGATACCGGTCGCCATGTCCATGCTGGGAACCACCACGCCGGGGGCATTGCGGGCCAAAACAATTTTGGAAGATAACGGCTATGAGGTGGTGACCTTTCATCAAAACGGCACCGGCGGCATTGCCATGGAAGATATGATATCAGAGGGTGCTTTTCAGGGCGTTTTGGATTTGAATCTGCACGAAATCGGTGATCGCCATCTTGGCGGACTGCATGGCGCTATCCGGGCAGATCGCCTGACAGCCGCCGGCGCTCAGGGATTGCCCCAGGTTATCGCACCGGGCAGCGGGAATTACACGGTTCAGGGATCGACTGAAAGCCTGACCGATGATATGCGCAGCCGTAAATATTTTAATTATAACCCGCATTTAACTCTGGTCCGCCTGCTGCCGGAAGAATTGATCCGGGTCGCCAAAGAAATCGCCGACAAACTCAACCAGGCCAAGGGACCGGTAAAAGTGTTTATTCCCCTAAAAGGCTTTTCATTTCCGGATCGAGAAGGGTTGTCCCACTGGGAACCCGAGGGCAACAAGGCGTTTATCGAAGCCCTCAAAGAGCACCTTAGCAGTACCATACCGATCATGGAGCTGGACGCGCACATCAACGATGCCGACTTTATCGATCCGGTGATTGACGCGTTTATGAATATGATGGCAACCCATTACCCGGCAAAATGAGGTCCAAAATGAAAAAAATTGCAAAAGTCGATGGCGTCCCGGCCCCGCGGGCCCCTTATTCAACCTATACCCAGGCAGGAAATTTAATTTTTGTGGCCGGGCAGGTGGCCATGGATCCTCAAACACAGGAGACCCCCGAAAGCTTCGCCGCGCAGCTGCATTTGATACTCAAGAATCTAAAAACCATTCTGGAATCAGCTGGAAGTTCTTTGGAAAACATTCTAAAAACCACCGTCTTTTTAAAGGATCTCTCCAATTATGCGGAGTATAACGAAATCTACAGGCAATATTTTCAAAACGGCTTGCCGGCCCGCAGCACGGTGGTGGCGGATCTGGTTCGGGAAGATTTTTTAATTGAAATAGAGGCCATTGCATGGACTTCTGAAAAACAATCAAAATAAAGGTATGTCCATGAGCATTCAGATCAAAGACTATCATCACGTTGCCATTGTGGTTAAAGACCTTGAAAAGTGTATTCGGTTTTACGGCGAGCTGCTGGGACTGGAAACCATCGAACGACCGGCGTTTGACTTCCCGGGACACTGGTTTCAGGTTGGCGCAACAACCCAGCTGCATTTGATGGTGTTCGATGAAACAATCCCGCAAACCATGCGACACATCGCAATCGAAGTTGAGGACTTTACCGAAACCATCCGGACGCTCGAGGATAGGGGTATCAAAATAACCGATGGCCCGGGCAAGCGATTTGACGGATCCGATTATCTTTTTTGCAACGATCCGGATGGCAACCTGATTGAGATGACCAAACATTGAAAGGTGCCATGATGTTTCGGGCGAAGGTGGAAAATTCTAATCAATGGGATGGATCTTTCGCGTAGTTATAGATGCGCTGAATTTTTGACTCTGAACGGCCGCCGGGAACGTATTCGGATGCCATCCATATACTTACGAGGCTTTTGGCCAGTTCCGAGCCTGTCACCTGGGAACCCATGGTCATGATATTGGCGTTATTGCTTTTGATCGAACGCTCTGTTGAATAGGCATCTGCGCACAACGCGGCATAGGCGCCCGGCACTTTGTTGGCCGCAATGCACATACCGATTCCGGTTCCGCAAATCAAAATACCGCGCTCATGAATGCCAGATGCCACCTGTTCCGCCACCTTGATGCCCACATTGGCATAGATGGGATCGTCACTTCCATAATCCTCGTATTCATAACCCAGATCGGTTAAATGCTGTTTGACAACCTCTTTAAGTCCGGCCGCATTCGGATCGCATCCGATCGCAATCTTCTTCATAGTATTATCTCCTCCTATGGATAGACTTCCTGCTCAAAATGAGGGGGATCATGCGTCAACATGACGTAATCTCCGTGCCGTTTGACATTCTCGATGCTGTGCCACAACTCCAAAATATTGTAGAATCTAGCCGGCCGATAAAAGGGCCATCTGGTCTCCTGATCCGGTTCCAGATCGTTTACTTCCAGTGGCCGATCATAATGTGACAGCACCATTGTCTTCATGGTTGCCGCTCCTCCCTGCCCTTCCTTCACACCTTCACCAAGGCTTTACAGCAGTCCTGCGCCTGCGGCAGCATTTTTGATGCGTTGTTTGTCTGTGTTTTTTATCGCCAGCAACGGCAGCCGTGGATTCCCTCCAAAATATCCCCCCAGCTCCATGGCATATTTAACCCCCGCAACACCGGAAGCACCGGACACTGCTAGATTCAGGCGGAAAAGCGTGGAGTGCAGCCGGCGGGCGCCTTTGATATCGCCGGTGGTGTAAGCTGCATACAGCGCGCAGCACGGCTCCGGAAAGGCATTCGCCAGCGAGATGACGCCGCCGGATGCACCCAGAGAAAGCCCGATGAAAAGGGTGTTCATGCTGCCGGCCAGGACATCAAAATCGTCGCTGCAAACTTCCAGATATTTGGCGATTCCTGCCGGAGACGTATCTTTCATGCCGCCAATATTGGTGTGTTGTGAAATGGCCTCAATAACGTTACCCGACAGCGTCAAGCCGGTGAACCCGGGCGCATTATAGGCAAAAACCGGAATGCTCAGGGCGTCGGCAACCTGGGAATAATAACCGATCAGGGCCTCATCGGTGAGGCTTTTTTTAAAATAAGAGGGGGTTACCAGCGAAACCAGATCCGCTCCAAGCTCCTGTGCTTTTTTTGAAAAGGCGATGGTCTGGCGCGTGGATTCATAACCGGTTCCGGCCATGACCAGCTGGTGGTCGCTTTTCTCCAGCAGAACAATCTCCAGCAGCTTTAACTTCTCATCCTCGGTTAGGCTTTTGCTTTCCCCGTTGCTGCCGAGGACTAAATATCCATTTAGCGGTGTCTGGCTGTATTTTTTTATATTTTCCTTAAACTGATCAAACGCGACCTCATCATTGCTAAAAGGCGTAGTGATGGGCGCGAAGACCCCGGAAACCTTTTTAGTCATGGGTGGTACCTCCGTTTCAAGTTCGGGGCTTCGCCCTAATTGGAATGGTGGAATACTGGGCACGAAGTGAAGCTTTAGCGCTATAACGGCACTATTTGAAGTTAATTGTGTTGTTTTGACAGCTTCAGCATTTCCTGTTTGAGAAGACTTGCGGCTGTGCTCTCATCGATAACCAAGACATTTAACAATTTGCCCTTAGCGGCACCGATAATCGCGGCTACTTTCTCCTGACCGATAGCGATACAGATTTTGTGCTTGATTTTTCGGATCTGATCGAGATTTAGACCGATGGTGCGATCATCCAATTCATCCAGGCAGTTTTTACCCCGGGCATTAAATGAGCGTCCGCATATTTGACCGACCGCCCCGGCCTTTCTGAGTTTGACGGTGTCATCCTTGTGTAAAAACCCCGAACGCCAGAGTAACCCATGCTTTCCGATAACACCGATGCCGAAAAGAACCAGATCCGCTTTTTTGGCGATTTCCAGCGTCTGCTGGATTTTGCCTTCCTTAAACAGCGTGTCGCGAATGGACCGATTTCTGACGATGACCGGTGCCGGAATCGCATGTGCTTTGGCGCCCAGTTTTTGCCCCAGCATCATGGTTAACATGTTGTTGTCGGTACCCTCAATGGTTCCCAATCCGCCGCCGATCTGCACCAGGGTTAGATTTTTCACTTCAATGGGTTTCAGGTGGGTCACCACATGGGAGACCGTACGGCCCCAGGTTACACCCAAAACATGATAGTTACCGACCACCTGTCTGAGATATTGGGCCGCAGCTGCGGCAACCTGATCAATGGCCGTCTTCTCGCTGAATTCATTAACTTTGACAACAATGGCCTGTTCGAGACCGAATTTGTTTGCCAGCTCGATCTCTGTCTCTGCAAAATCGCCTTTGGGATCATTGATGGTAATGGTCACATAGCCTTTGCGTTTGGCCTCTTTTAAGGTGCGGCTGATTTTAAATCGGCTGACCCCAAACAGCCCGGAAATCTCTTCCTGGGTCTTTTCCTCTTGATAGTAGAGGTAACAGATTTTCAGAATATCTCGTTCACTAAGCTCGCGCATACCATCTATACCAAAATTTATTTAGAAGTGGTTTCAAAACCCCATCTGAGGTCCAATGGCTGCGTTGCCCCGCAAGCGGGATTCGCATCTTATTTTTTGGATTAGGGTGCAGCACAAGCCTCCGATAAATGCTCACATACCCATGTATGCTGCGCTTTCTCGATCGGCCTGCGCCTTGATGCATACATTAATCTATTTAGATTAGACATGTAATCCCGCTTCAGCGGGGCCCTTGATGCACACATTAATTTGTTAAAATCAAGACGTGTAATCCCGCGTTCAAGCGGGAAACCTGATCCGAGGTTTTGAAACCACTTCTATTATTTACCTGACTGCGGGTGGTACAAAGATCCACCCCCTCAAAATAAATTCATTTTAGAGTGCCGCGCGCAGCTCCTCAACGGAGGCTTTGCAAATTTGCTGAATCAGTTTAATATCCGTGCTGAAGCCGATCATTTTCATTCCTGCGCCAATCCAAAACCTGGCTTTTGCCACCGAACTCGTATGAATTCCGGGAATGATATCATTGGCCCTGGATACTTCGATCACCCGGGCGACGGCATCTTGGATCTCGGGATCATCGCTTTGCCCGGGTTTGCCATATGAGGCCGACAGATCCGCCGGTCCCACAAAGGCCGCATCGATCCCGGGAACCGCTAACAGTTTGGGTAAATTTTCAATCGCATCTTTATGTTCGATTTGAAGGACAATCAGAACTTCCTGATTGAGCCGGCGCATCGTGTCCAACACGTCTCCGGCTTCGAAAAAGGTGTGCTGGCGCGCCAGGCCCATACCGCGTTCCCCCAGGGGTTGATAGCGGCACCATTTAACTATATTTTCAACATCCCGGCGGGTTCGAACCTGGGGGATCAGAAGACCTGAAGCCCCCGAATCAAGGGGTCTTGAAAGGTTTTCGGCGGATTCGCGGCTCGAGGGCCTGACGATAACAGGGATATTGGCGGCACGGGCCGCCAGGATCATGTCGCTGGCAGTTTCAAGTGAAATACAGGAATGCTCTAAATCGATAAAGAAAAAATCAAAACCGGACTGCGCAAATAAAAGAGCAATGCCCGGGCTTCGGATTTCAGAAACCATCGGTCCAAAGACCACGTTTCCGTCTTGCAAGGCCCGTTTCATGCTGTTCTGAAAAATCACGGCTATCACTCTCCTTAGAAGTGGTATCAAAACCCCATCTAAGGCACAATGGCTGCGTTGTCCCGCGAATTAAAATGCTCACGTACTAACGTGTACGCTCCGCTTTCAATTCGCGGGACGCCTTGCCCTTGAACCTGATCTGAGGCTTTGAAACCACTTCTAGCTAAAAAATCTCCCTCCATTAATATCCAGGGTCACCCCGGTCATGTAACTGGCCTCATCGGTACAAAGAAAGACCACCCCGGCCGCCACTTCCTGCGGTGTGCTCAACCGCCGTAAGGGGATCTGCGAAACGACCTTTTCTCTGTATTCTTCCGGTCTGGAATCCCACAAATCGATCATGCGTTGACTCGCCAGGGTAACGGTCGGTGCAACGGCGTTTACATGAATGCCTTCGGGACCCAATTCGTGAGCAAGGTGCCGGGTCAAACCGATGACCCCGGCCTTGGCGGCCGTATAGTGGCAACCTGCCAGAGAGCCCAGCCAGCGTCCGGCCAGGGCGGAGATATTGACGATTTTGCCCCCGTCGCCCTGTTTTCTGAATTGCTCCACGACGACCTGAGAGCACAAATACGTCCCTTTTAAATTGACATCCAGTACCTTATCCCAGGCCGCTTCGTCAATCTCGTTAAATTTGTGGGGTGTATGCAGGGCGCCGCCGGCAACGTTTACCAGAATGTCCAAGCGGCCGAATGTGTCGGCCGCCTTGGCCACGGCCGCTTCGATGGAAGATCGCCGGCAGACATCCACCACGGCGCCGATAACAGAATCCGGAGAATCCAACTCGGCAACCGCAGCGTCAACCATCTCGGCGGTCATATCGGTCACCAGAACCCGGGCGCCTTCTTTGAGAAAGGCACGGCCAAACTGCATGCCCATCCCCCCTGCGGCGCCGGTGATAAAGGTAACCTTGTCCTTGAGTCTCATGTCCTGTTTGCCTATAGCGCTAACCCTATAAAAACCACCGGCTGTTATACAGGATTATCCAGCCGGCGGGATATATTTACCATGCCCTGAAGTCGTAATTACGTTCTTTGATCTCGATCTTAATTTTTTGGATTTCTCGGGCAAAGTCCGCCAGGTTGTCCGAAGCCTTTTCAAAAATCTGTTCCCCCTTCTCCTTGGTGCCCAGATGGGGATCGCCGATGGTGGCGTCTTGAGCGTATTCATGATGTTCCATGGGGATGAATATGTTTTCGCTTCCCTGGAAAATGACGGTGGGCACACCGTCGGTCTTGGCAAATTCGGGCCCCAGCCATGCCGGCGCATGCGCTTTTTGCGCTTCGGCCCGATCCATGTGCACGCTGGATTCATCGTGGGCCAGACACTGGGCGGTTTCCATTTCGCCGGAATGCCAGGCGATCTTTTCGTCTAAAATATCGTTGATCACCTGGGTTTTGCGCTCCGTCGGTGTCATATACCAGGCGCAAAAGCAACCGGTCTCATACCGCAAGCGGCGCAGGGCTTCATCCACCACTTTGTTATTGGAAGCATGCTGGCTGGTGTAGATCAGTTTATTGAACCCGTGAAATATGAGGCTGCGGCCGATTTCGTAAATAATTCGCCGCAGGGTCTCACCGCTGAAAGTCAGCGTTCCAATCCCCTGATTTAATTCCCCCATATGATGGGGTGAATATCCCACCGGGATTAAGGGCGTATAAGGGACTTTGGCCTTTTGGGCCGCGCGCATGGTGGTTTCGATGGTGGCAATCGAATCGGTTGCCAGCGGGATGTGAGGGCCGTGTTTTTCCTGGCTTCCAATCGGAATCAGAACGACATCGGTGGTTTTAAGGACCTCCTGCACATCGGGATATGACATTTTTTCCATTGCATAGGTCCACATTTCTTCTGCCAT
>Ga0255055_10003608_pt1 | contig 10398 bp, 12 predicted proteins | sample JV7_2_27_MG_FD_188633 | JGI IMG/M metagenome (GOLD analysis project Ga0255055, IMG submission 188633) | Seawater microbial communities from Jervis Inlet, British Columbia, Canada - JV7_2_27 | ecosystem: Environmental > Aquatic > Marine > Inlet | place: Canada: British Columbia | collected... | reverse complement strand
CACCGAGCTTACCGGCAACAGTAGCTTGAATTGCTACTTCTAGTTCATATCTCTCTGTTTCTAAATTAAAAAATGAAGCGGCAGTAGCTGCCGGCATGGTCTTTTCTTCTGTGGTGATAAATACCACAGTTTCACCAGAAGATTGATCAGGTTGTGTTGCTATAGGATAACCTCTTTGAACAGTAATATCAACAGTAGGTGCTGTCGCTCTAGAAAATATTTCTGTTCCACTTGATCTACCACCAAGATTTCTGATTTGATTTTCATTAAAAACAAACTTATTTACATCCTCATCAGTAAATACAGCTGACTCATCCAATAGAATAAGCTGTGATACTGTTCGTATACGATCGTTTTGTAGTTCCAAAACTTGAGCAACTGGTTGAGTTACAATATCAGGAACAGGACCAATTTCTACATCATGGGCGCTATTTCTAGATAGTATTCCAGAATTTAATTGACTAGTAAATTGATCTGCAGTGATTTTATTAACAGGCATAATCTACCCCGACACTGTTCCGGACTGTGTGAGTGTACCACCACCCTTAGTAACCACGTCCAGTCTAAATTTAAATGCAGTCTTACCACCTATTGCTGGACTAGAAATAATCCTAAATAGGGTAATTTTAGAAAATAGTTCATTATTAGAACGTACATCCGGTCTAATACTCTGTAGTCTTATTAAAGAACTAAATAGATTATTTATCTGTCTTTGTAATAGCACTCGAGTAGATAAAAAACCACTCTGCTGAGCAACACCAACTAATTCTGATATACCAGCACCAGCACCACTTCTAATTCTATCTATCGATAGTCCCCCACGCATGTCTTGTACTGCTTTTTCCCTTGATTTGAATAAATCGTCTTCATTAATATCGTTACCTATTAATTTAGGTCTACCAGTAGACCCATTAATTTCAATGTCTCCATCAAAAATTTTAAATGTTAATGCCATTACTACTCCGGCTCTGCTAAACACTGATCCATAACACTTCTAATATCAGTAAACTGATCAATAGCACCATTTAATTCAGAAATTAAACTATTTAATTCATCTCTATAACTCAATAATCTAGTAGCCTCAAAAGAAATATCATCAACTACAGAAGTTGCTAGATCTAATGATTGACTAAGATTAAGATTAAAATCTCCTAGGTCAACACAATTGCTAATTAGATTTAATGGTATTAAGACCACTGATTGTCTCACAGTATCAATAACAGCTTGAGCAGCAGCTCTAGTAATTTCTACTGGAATAGCAAGCACGTCATATTGAAGAATTTGTGTCTGAATTAGTACAATTTGTGCCTGTAAAATCGCAACTTGGCCATCTATGATACCTTGCATAGTGCGTAATACTGCATGTGATAATCCGCATAGGATTTCTCTAACGCATGGGTCTAAATCAGCCATTATACCTCACGCGACGATATATACCAACGGTGTCGGCACCGTGGTATCTAAAAATGTTGCTCCGGCCTGTCCGCTATGAATAGCAGCAGCAATCGCATTCATTGAACTATCCTTAGATAGTTCATTGATTGTATTGTCGTCGAAGGCAGTTTCCAATGCTAGCACCCACGCAGCCTCCGCAGCGGAATTAAGCATGAATGGCGGTGGTGTAGCATATGGTCCCGGTGCCGGCGGTAGTGGTGTTACGTAAGACAACAACGGAATCGCGGCAGTCCAGAAACCTTTACACGCATCTAGGAACAATTTCGCCGCATCATTGGACGTGTTACCGGCAGTAGAAATTCCGACCAATGCCGCCTTAAACGCAGTCACGCCCAACGCTGGCGCTGTGTTCGCGACGATTGGCCCCGGAAGCGCACCCGACCCTTCCCAGTAGGCGTTCCAGGCAGTGCTTAGCTTGTTAATCGTCGCCGCCTCATCGGCGGGATACTCGGGGGCATCCTTCAAACCATCTGCTAATGTGGTTGCACTCAAAGCCATTATAAATCCGGAAATTTCAACTTAGTCGAGGCAATAAGTGGATTCCATGGTGCCTGACCTGGAAGACTAGCCAACGGTGGAAGTGGTGGACCGCTGGGCCCAACACCTGTAGAATGTGTATGCGCATCTAACCAGGTAATAAGGGAATTATATAATGTTTCCAAACGCTCAGATATGACAGCTGAAACTTGTGGTCCTGTCCATCCAATATGAAAAGTGCCATCAACAGAAGCTACGTCAACAGTAGTATTACCCACTGTCATCCCAAAAGTAGCAATTGGATTAACAGCAACATTCTGGTTCCAGATAATGTTACCCAGCGCATCTATTTCTAATTTAAAAGCGCTAAGTACATTAGCAACATCACCCACATCCATACGAAATCGATATGGCGCTCCACTTACTGGATTAATATCTGGTGTGTTTACAAATTCTGGTAAAAGTATGTCGCCGGCATGAAGTTTAAATTTTGATTGTGGGGCAGCAACTCCAACAATAGATTCATTTAAATCAATAAGTACTTCTTTATATGAGCTTCCACCCTTTGGAACTGCACTTTCAGCGGAATCTGTTGGTAGTAATTTACGAAATACTGTACCCAATCGTAACTGTGAGGTATCTGATGTATAATGGAGCTCAGCAGATTTTGATTCGATTCTATATGCTTGCTTATCTAATTTAATAAATGCCTGTCCACCAGCAAGATAAAGTGTACCAAAAGCAGAACCATGAATATAAGCATCACCTACTGATTTAAAATCATATTCACCAGGCTTCATACGCCTAAACCCAGCAAAACCCACCGCTCCCTGTTCTTGTAAATTACGAAAAACAGGGTAGCCTGCCCGCTGCTCATCCTCAGTTGCTGTACAATTATAACCTAGAATATATGGGGTATCGTCGTTACGAAAACCAATTTCTACGTGTTCGCTACCTAAAGGTATATACCTACCCCAAGCAGTTTTAGCAGGTGAATTTTCATCATTCGGATTAGTTGGTTTAGCAGAAAACCAAAGGGGCGTTATGGTAATAGGGTGACTTCCCTGTTCTTTAAGAGTTAATACCTTTACTTTACCATCCTCTGGAGTAACGTCAGAAATTTGACCAGAACATATGCGCGATAGATATCGTACATGATCACGCGTGCCTAAAAAAGCATCACGATCACCAGGATTTGGATCTCTACCCGCCATTATTATCCTGTAGCATCTGGTAACTTCGCAGCACCATCAACATTATCCCTAAGTCTAAATAAAATCTTGTAATTTAATGGTCTACCTGGAAATCCACCTATTGTGGTAAATACCGCATTACCGGCATCATCTACTAAACCATCCCAGCCACGAATATAATTTAAATTTAATCTTGAGTCCATAGATCCACCCGTTCCCCAGGTGACACTATGACTGGTCCCCATTAAAATACCAATACAATTTCTTGGTTCAAAATAGATAGGACGATTTAACCATAAACCTAGGTTAGGAGCAGCATTTATACCTAAACTTCTAGCATCGGCATTAAACTTATTTAAAGTAAGATGTGCGTATAATTTTGCTGCTTCTCGAGTAGCTATATATGCTTTAGGTTCTACCTGTTCTAAGCGTAGCCAATAAAGTGGGATTAAATGATCTAATGTCACTTCTTCAGGTTTAGCAAATTCTCTTGAAGTACCACCAGATTTATAGCCTTGTAAAGGATGATAATAGGATGTAACTTGAGTTCTAACCTTTTCGTCAGTTATCCCCTTACTAAAATTAAATGTATTTCTTTTTGCTACTGTAAATCTATCATTAAATGGTCCTCTACTAATATTTTCAAATGGGGTTAACTCTCCATCTGATTTTCTCTTCATGGCATAATGTGGTACTTCGGTTTTACCAAAATCATCTGGATCAAAATCGTATAATGGAAATTCACAAATTAGATCACCCTTAGGTGACTCATAAAATACAAATTCAATTCTCTCAGTTACATCATACATAAGACCTAATCTAGACTTAAATGATGTAGTATTTAACGCAAATGATCGTAATATGTCTTTTAATAGGGTCTCCCTATTAATTTCTGCTTGAAAAGATGATGGTATTAACATTATTAGTCTACCACCATCTATAGGATAAAGATCAGTACGCTCACCGATTATTCTAATTATCTCCTCTGTTGCAATCTGTCTAGTCTGAGGATCTAATTTAGCCCTACTTATTAATTGCTCCACTGTAGTTTGTTGTTCTACTGGTATGTTACCATCTGTATCTTCTGCAACTAAATCATATAAATCAGATTCTTTTACTTCATGATCAATTAGTGATTGATATTGTGCTAGGTCTGTTACTCCAGCACTAGGAATATTAATAAGTTGTAAAGGATCTTTAGTATCAGCACCATATTCAACAACTACAGAACCATTGATTCTAAAATTCCCAACACCAGCAATCTTCATAGACCTAACTTGTTTAGCAGCCGGTGAAGATTCTTCTAATGTAAACTTACCACTTTCACCATCAGGGTCATTACCAAATAAGACAGTAAAGAAAAATTCTGGTAGTGTAAGACCAGAAAATCCCTCTGATAAGGCAGACCTAAAATTAAGATCTCTAGATTTAATAATAGCTTGTCTATCTAAAACAGCAGGATTAGTAGTTACACGCGCATAGCGTAATAATTTACTCGGACCTTCTCCACCAATAGTTAAAATTCGTTGGTTATTCTCATCCACCATATCATCAAAATTACTTAGATATCCAGAAAATTGATGATACCAACGTCGTGGATTAAAAGGGTCACGCATAAATATTCTAATAGGATCATTAGCGTGAAAAATTGGATCTTCTGCTTGAAATGGATACCTATATGCATCAGCAGTATACTGTCGTATATTTTCACCACCATATTTACCAGCAATGTCTGGTGCTTCTACTCCTGGCGATCTAACATTAACTTTAGCTACTACTACTTTACTCTTAAGTTCACCTAAATTATTGTTTTTAGCTCTTTCTATAACTAGGTCATCCACATCACTAGTACCAATTTGTTGATGAGCAGCCATGAGTGCTGCAATCTCACCAACACCAGTATTCATAATTTCTTGTTTTCGTTTTTGTATTGCCTGCGTTTCTACATCACTTTCACCAAATAGTGATATAAAATTAGCAGTAGTTAATACATATTTGTCTAATTCATTACCCAAAACAACAGAACAAGTATTAGGAGCACGACCTGTATTATAATTTACCTCAACATTCATTACATCTTCGGTTACATCCACACCGAATATATATACACGATACGCAGGAAATGCGTGTCGTGCCTGTGAATTCCCTTTTGTATCTACAATGGTCATGTAGCCGCAATATCAGAAGTGAAAGTAGAAATATTTTTAACTAAATCATCTATATCGGGCACTATTTCTTGTACTGTAAATGAGAATGAATAATCTTTAGAATTAGGTTTACTTGCACTATCTTCCCATTCTAAATTAGCACTAAAAAAACCAATTAACATAATTTCAAGTGGTATTGCAGCTGACGTATATGTAATCATAAATTCATTAGTTGTATTATCATCCAATATCATGGTCTCTCTAGTAAGATTCCATAGATTATGCCAGGCAATCAACTTTTTAACAGCGCCAGTATCTGAACCAGTTGCACCAAGAGCACCAACACCAGAAATTACTGAGGCAGTATCACCGGCTAGATTAATGTTTCCTGTATTTCCTTTAAAATCCAATACTAAGATGTCATTATTTTGACCCCTAGCATTAGTAAAATGAAAGAATATACTACCTTCTTGCGTATCCTTCTTTGTAATACGTTTTGGTTGTTTCCAGCTAATACTAGCAGGATTTACACCCATCTGAATTACTGGCAGCTCTGATTGAACAGTCTGTACATCCTCTTGTTCTGGATCAAAAAACACAGAAGCTATTTCTGTAGCACCAAAATTCTCATTAATTAATCTTAATCTTCTAGTAGAAGTAAAAGACATAGGAACACGAGCAGCTTTTAAGCTGGTCTTATTGGTACCAAATAAAGAATTGGCTATAACGTCCTGAATATTAAATATTTCAGAACTTAAATCAATAATAGGCATGTTAGTAGCCTTTCTCTACCGAATAATAATCATAAGGCGCTTTAATAATAACATCTAACCTTATTGGTTCTTCGTGTCCAGGTACTCTAACCTTTGTAGTACCAGTCCAATCTTCTATATGCCCTGCCATTTCACCTAATTCTTTACCCTTCTTTTTCCCTAATAAACTCTTAGCTTTACTTTCAAAAGCTTCTTCTCCCCTTGCATCTTCTTTAGCTTCTCCAGTATAATATGCATCTAATAGTTTACGAATATTCTTTTTACCAATACCCTTTCTTTTTAATGATTCTTCAAGTCTTGAGGCAGTTCTTCTAGTAGCTTCTGCTTTTGCTGCTTCTACACTACTAACTCTAGTTAGTTCTTCTTCTGTTTCTCTACCACCACCACCCGTAGCCCCAAAACTTTTACCAGTACCTAAAACAGTATGATAACCTTTACCAAGACCCTTTCCAACTCCCTCTAATCCTTCTCTAACATACTCCATAGAGGCGACGCCTTGAACGCCAGCCTCTTGCATCATTTTTTCTCCTTGCGCCTCCATATCTCCGCCACTACCATATTTCATTATAAGACCGGCAATCATCTTAAATCCGGCCATACTGTACCAAGAAGACCAGCCCCGATCTTCATAATACCATCTTGCATTTCTAATAAAGAAATCTGGAATCTACTAGTTTTTGCTGCTCTACCTTCAAACGCCTTTTGTAATGCTTTCTGTCCTTCTTTAGACTTAACTACTTCCTCTACAGTTTTACCAGAATTTTTAGCTTGCTTCTGTAGCTCCATTAATACGCGAGATCCTTCAAACCCCATCTTAGCTGGACCAACTTCTAAAAAACGTCTCTGCTCCTGTTCTGTACCGCCAGTCTCCTTAGCCATCTTAAGTAATTCTGCTATTGAACCTGCAAAGATATCTCTATTGCCACCACCCTCACCACTAACGCCTTCTCTAAATTTATAATAAGCCTCGAGGTCAGAACCTAACCCCATTCGACTACCGAGTTCAGCAGACATGCCAACACCCATACCAGCAATACCACCGGTAATTTGTTGTGTAGCCTGTTCCGCATACTGTGCTCTAAACTGTTCACTAGTCCCCGGCATTAATTTTTCAGCTATCTTAGTAAATTTAAGTTGGGCGTTAGCTACCTCTTCAATGTCAACGCGCATCATACGCATCGCAGCTGCGTTACGCATCACAGAAGATGTAAAAGCAGTAACACTGCTACCAGATTCTCTAGCCGCTAAACCTATACCTGCTACAACTTCAGCTGACTTAGCACCATCTAAATTAAAATCTCTAATAAGTTGACTCATATTGCGAGCAGCAGTACCTGCAGCTTGTTCAAACAATGAGTCTAATCTAGAGGATGTTTTTAATAATGATTCTCCAGTTTCTCCGCCATGCATATTTATTTTTTGTAATACATCTTCTACATCAACACCAGCCTGTGCGAATTGTCTTGCTGATTGCTCAAATTCAGCAAACATACCTGGTGGTTTCATACCGAACTTAACACCAAGTTTACGTGCTTCTCCTTCTATTGCTTGAAATGTTCCTGTTGCTACTTCACCAGATTGTTGGAACATTCTCATAACACCAGTACTATGAGCTCTAAATTCCTCTTCCTTCATGGAACCATACATCATAAGACCAAGTAAACCACCAAATGGTAGCTCACTTAGTATGGATCCCTTTAATTTTGCCATTCCCCCCTGTATACCGGAGGTATCTTCTAATTTCTGAGGAAGAAGCTCACCAATAGCACCGTGTGGACCACCCTTTGACCTAAGGTCTTTAACAAAATCTTCGTATCCTTCGCCAATGCTCTTAAAACTATCTTTCCATGAACTTTTAAAATCTTCAGCAGATAGTGTCTGCTGCTTTTTAATCTCTTTAACACCTTTAAGTGCACCCGCTCTTAAATTATCACCTGCCTTCCCTGCTTCTTCTAACTGACCTTTAACACTACCAATTAGCTTAATAAACTCAGATACAGGTATACCTAATTTTTCAAACTTATCAGTAAGAAAAATTACAGCTTCTGATATTTCTTCAATATTTCGTTTTGGATCAGGCATCATTCACATCATCATCAAAAGTCATAGTTACTGGCTTTTTAACAACTTCCTCTATATGCTTTTCAGATTCTGTTCTTGAAGTTGTAACCTCTCTAATTCTTTCCTGCATCCTATCGATATCCAATTTAAAGTGAGGAGCATCAGGTATTTCATCCACAACTTTAACACCAATTGAAGCTAAGTGTTTTTGTCTATCCTGCTCTGCTACCTCAGCTATCTGTTCTTCAATAATTGGATCCATATCCCCAAGATCTTCAACTTCACCTCTAGCAAACGCAGCCGAAAGATCATTAAACTGGTCGTCGCTAATTGCTTCTTTAGCTACAACGTCTTTACCTATCTTTTCCATTATGGCTTCAATAATCTCACGCCTACCAGTAAATAAACTTAGTGGAATAATGCTCTCATTCTCATCGTCATCGTCTTGTAGTAAGTTCAAACCCAATAGATGAACTAACATTTTCTCTATTGCTTTTAATGATTCAATTACTACGTTCGCATCATCCTCCTCTTTCTTTTGTATTGCCTGAAATTCCCAGAGCCATTGGGCTCTGGTCATGCGGGCGACGTCTGGGTTGCTGGCGAGGACTCCTTTTCTTGCGAGGACGTAGCTTTTGATTTCCCACCAGGAGTCCCCGCTGACGATTTTTTTAACTCATCCCACGATGCATCTCGCCTTTCAACGAGTTTGGAGTAATTACTCCATAATTCTTTGGTTAATTTGCTTGATCGATCACCGAGCCATAGCATCATCTGGTTCATTGTCCAATATCGCTTACGATATTGTGAGCCACTATGATACTTCCTATCAGCCTCTGCCATATCATCTGGGAAAGTAAATAGTTCATCAACTGAAACACCATCAATAGCCTTAATAGAAGCTGCTAATCTAGGTGTTCTCATCGATGAGAATGCGGAAATCTCACTAGACATATTACAATATGCGTCTGCCCACACTTCCTCATCAGAAGTTAGGGTACTCATATGATATGTATGGTCTGCTACCTTAAAGGTATCAGAAATTTCCATACCACCAATCTGAGTGTCAATGTCTTGTAAGAGTTTGTGGCGTTTTGCCACAGGGATTTCTACTACTTCGTTTTCTTTTGTTTTGTCATTTTCAGCCATTTTTGGCCTCCTTCAAATGAAGGGTAAGGTTAAACTACTTTGACTCTCAAGCGATTTTAATTCTCCTAGTAAATTCTAATGTTGCTCTAGCCTTAATAATACGATCATCATTAGCCGCAATAGTTATACCAAGGTTTGAAAACCAACAACCCACATATGCGTAAGCCCTTAAATCACCAAAGGGGTCTCTCCACATTTCTCTAACATGAAAAGGTTTAGCTTGTAAGGTTAGATTTACTAAATCAGTACCATCACCTACTACAGGTACTCCAAATGCTTCACCAATATGAAATGAAAACAGTTCATATCTTTCTACCGCAATAGAATTAGTACTTTGTATTTGTGGTACTCGCTCTGCTGGTTCTCCTTGATTGGATAAACTAACTTCATAAATAGTATCTATAACCCTAGACATATTAAGTGACCAGGATTGTATACGACCGACTTTGATTCCTCTATCAGTCTTTATAGAAATAGCATGTGATGAGGCAGTTTGAGATAATGGCGGACTTACAGAAAAACCACCAGTATCAACACCTTGTAAGAATTCACTTATGCCCTGTGGTAAACCCATTAAGAAGCCAATTGAGCCAATGTATTGAGAGCATCAACACTATTAGCCTTCAATTTTTGAGTGTAGACTAAGGTAGCATTGACATTAACGATTCGGTTATCATCTGAACTTAAAGTTCGTCCTAAAGAGGAAAACCAACATCCCCTATAAATAAACCTTTCTTTACCTAAAGCATTATTTAAAAATTGTTCTGCCACATTTGCGAGTGTACTATCACCAAGTTCAGTTTGCGCCCTAGGAATAGTCCAGGTTTCATAAATATCAAATGGCTCTGCTTGTCTAGTCAACATAGTTAGACTTCTAGAACCAAAAACCTCTTCCATTCGCCTAGGATAGGTATCATATCGATTAACATTAATAGTAAGACCAGACATATTGCCTGGCATATACTCAAGTGGGTTACCCGAATTATCAACCCCAACTTCAAAAATGGGGGTCATAGTTCTAGATTGGGTAGCACCCCAATTATTTATGAGACCTATTGTTTGGCCATTAGCCCTGATGGTTAGGGCATGAGATGTGCGAACCTTGGTTTGAGGTATCGCCATTCACAACCCTATCGCTTACTT
>Ga0255055_10003607_pt1 | contig 10398 bp, 11 predicted proteins | sample JV7_2_27_MG_FD_188633 | JGI IMG/M metagenome (GOLD analysis project Ga0255055, IMG submission 188633) | Seawater microbial communities from Jervis Inlet, British Columbia, Canada - JV7_2_27 | ecosystem: Environmental > Aquatic > Marine > Inlet | place: Canada: British Columbia | collected... | reverse complement strand
TTTTTTTTTTTTTTTTTTTTTTTTTATTATGTTTAATGTGATCATTAATAATTTTTGTGTTTGTTCATTTTTTTATAATATCTTCGGTAAGTATCTCTCTCTTACGATAACGCTGCTGTCTTAGAAACAACAATATCCTTGAGCTCACTTGGGGGTAGAACTTCTTCTTTTCCTCGTTTGATAACACATTATTTATCGGTTTAGAAGTTTTTAAACTCCTTTCTTATCAGAAAAGAATTATGAATGATCATTTCTAAAAGTTTTAAAAGTAAAAAAACATTCGAAAACAAGGAGAAAGCTAAATAACAAATAAAAAAGACAAAGAATCAGAATGGAAAAACCAAAATTAGGTGAATACATTTCCTTATATTATTCTAACCTCCATAAATCTGTTCCCAAGGGAGAAGATATACTCTATAGCCTATTCACTAAAGTTATATTAATAGGGACAGATACCGGTTTTGGTAGACAAAAAAAAATTTGGCACTCTCACTTATTAATTACTTCAAAAGGATTATACTTTGCCAAGTATCAATGGAGGAAGCAACCAAGAGTTAAATTTATCAGCTGGTTAATGGTAAAAGAAATCTGTGAGAATAGAATTAAAACAATTAAACCCCGGTTTATTTTAAAGCCAAAAAGAGAACGAAACCTAGAATCTAGGGGGATGTATCAAAAAAGGAAGAAAAAATTAGCGTTAGAATTGCTAAACTTAATGCATAAAGGGAAAAAGATAATTATGGACGAACTCATAGGACAGAGAAATATATTTGTGGCAATGTCGCAAAGGGAGCGGGATTCTCTAAAATATCTACTTAAAGATCAGTATATAGATGATTTTAATAAAATTACTGCATCCGTTATTTCCACACGGTATTTTTTAGGAAGGGATCGCTCTAAACTGAAAGCTCTTTATGTTGATATAAAAAAACAGAGATTGAAAAACCAGGTAAATTCCGTAACGCTTGAAATATTTATTCTCATCCTTGTATTATTTTTTTTAATTTTCTTAATGGAAGTAGTAAGAATCATTCCCTGGGATTACACACTAGTTTCTTTACAAATTATCGGAGTATTCTATTCGATTTTTTTAATCTTTGACAGATTGCGAATAAGAAAAGTTAATTTTAAAATTCCTCAACTCAAAGAAAATCCGTTAAAAGATGGAAAAGATTTTGAAAAATATATCGAATACAAAGAACAATTCCTTATGGACGAGTTTAAAGAAAAGCAAAGATCGGAGTATGAAAATAAGCCTAATTATGAATATATGGAAAATGAACTCAAAAAATTAAAAGAAAGTCATGAGAGGTTAGAACAAATAATAAATAAAAGGAAAGAAGAACAACTAAAGAGATACGCTGATACAATTAATAAGCTTCAAGAAATGAACGCTCACGAATGGGAACAGTACTTAGAAGAGTTAATTAGAAAGATGGAAAGAGCTCTTAAATTAAATTTAGATTACTTTGAGAGGAAGCAAAACCTGACCTCATTTAACATTTATCAGTATTCAGCATTAGAGGATGTCTTGGAAGATAGAAAAAACTTACTCGCTAACCTTAAGCATGATACTAGGTTTATTTCTAGTATAAAAGAAAGAATTAAAAATGATTTTATATCTTTTCAAAGAGAAAACACAAGCATAATCACCCCAATCTCAGAAACACTCCCACTTACAGGATTATTTTTAAATTTATTATTCAAAATGGATAATCACCGTCTTATTAAATACTTGAAAAGTGAGATTCACATAAGACAAAGGCTGATAGAGAGGGAAATGATGAAACGAGGAAAAACTAACTTTTTAGCAGTTTTGGAGGATGGTCTAATTCAGAGTACGCTAGATCTAAAAAAGCTTGAGATTGATCCAATAGAAGTTGATACAATTAGAAAGAGATTAATTAACACATTACGTGATGAAAAGAGAGAATATTACGCTGATAACGGGGAAGATTATTACTCTTAATTCTTATTAAGTTAATTACTGGTCCAACATGATGAAGTTTAATTAATTCTAAACTAGTTTACTTAGGTTTAAACTTCATAATTCCATCTTTTGGAAGAATACATATAAATATTTAACTGAAATACATAAATCATAAGACTGCGCGATATGCAATCTTAATAAATCAGTTTGCACGAGATGGCAGCTGATCGCCACCATAGGGTAGCGAAAAGATGAATCGCTTAAATAAAAACGAATTCATTAACGCACCATCTTTGCAAAACACAATCAATCAAGGCTTTTTCGACAATCTTAAATACATCAGCAGGAATTATTTCCCAAACAACAGAATTTTTTAATTTCATCTATAAATTTTTGGCTTAATTGATTAGTGTACTTAAAATTTCTATGTCAAAAATTGGGCATTATATATTAGTTTAAAGAAATCTAAACCAGTTTATTCCAATTTAAACTTCAGAATTCCACCTTTTGGAAGAACAGATATATATACTTGACTATAATACTAAAATCATAAGACTGCGCGAATTGCAATCTTAAAAATCAGTATGCGCGTAAGCAGCTGATAAAAAACAAAAGGTAGCGAAAAAATGAATAATTTAAATAATGACAAAACTAAATTGGAACAACTCGCAGAGATTAGAGAAGTATATACTAACCTCGTAGATTATTTAAAAGAATTAATGTTTAAACAGGGTATCCTAGATTCTCCATCGTACGCAGAACTCTCAAGAAAACTTGGTTTTCACTACAGTTGGATCAAGGATAAGAAAATTACTATTAAACAGGGTCATTTTCCTAAGAAAAAAACTTTTGACGATCTTTATAACCGACTATCAGAACGATTTTCTGAACATCTAAGCAGATCATGGAGTGCGATCCAAACAAGGTTTACAATTCTCTATAATCTTAGTTTCAACACAAGCATTGAATCTTTATCGGTTTTAACACCTATTCAGAAATCAACTAGAAGGAAATTCTTTGATTCCATTAAAGATCTCATCAAAAAACATTTCCCAAACATTCGAATTTTTGACAGGGACATATCAAGGCTTTTTTTTAATAGAAGTAGAGCATTAATGGATACACACTTAAAGGGTGATCATAAATACAGAGTGCTTGGTCTATCAACACTTTTCAGTTTTATTTTTAAAATACGGATTCTAACGAAAGAAGAACTCATCAATAAGATTAGAGATATAGATGATGTTAAATTGGAAGAACTTGAACAGATTAAAAAAGACATTGAAAATTTTATTGAGGACTTCATATTCGCAAACCCATTTGATACTAAATATATAAATGATAAGTATGATATAGGAACTAAATATTTTAAACCCGAATATGATTTAGTATTAAATGTCTGGTTTGAAATATCCAAAACAAAGAAAAAACCACTTCTCTTAAAAAAAATTCAAAAATCATTGAATTACGATTCTTTTGGAAGGTTTAAAAGAGGATATCGATACTCCTACGATGGATTAATGAATTTAGAAGATGAACTTGAAGAAATTTTACCAAGTGAAGTGTATAAAAGAACGCTGGACTATATCGCGAAATATATTAGAATTCGTAACTTACATCCAACACAACCTAGAGATTATCATCCTAGCTGGTATACTGTCAGCACTTTAAAATTCCATATAGTAATGCTTATTATCCGGGATTTAGGACTCGATATTTTAAATCTAGAACCAATTGAACCTATAGCATTTAAGAAAACAAAGATTATGGAGTCATTTACTTTCGAAAGACATCACATATTTGTTAATGACAAACGCTCTATCGATGTAAATCGGTTAGTTCTTGTAATGCATACTAATCACCACGAACTTGAAGGAAAATCAGACATCGTTAACGCTTTAATAAAACACAGAATTGATTTAACAATAGAATGTCCTCAATACTATAAAAACAATATCAAGAATTGGAAAATCGGTTGGGAAGAGTATCTTGAAAGACGATTATATTTACTTGAAAACGGTATAGAGAATTTTATTCTTAAATACTTCACAGATAAAGATGGACACAATTATATCATTGAGAGATTCTTTAGAGACATTTCTAGAAGTAAGTTTGAAGAAGGATTAAGAATAATAATACTAGATTGGATTAATAAAAATCGACCGTTCCCTATCCTTAATCAAGAGATCTTAAACAAATTGTTCCAAGAAGCTTCAAATTTATCAAATATTGGATTTATTAAAAATAAATCCTAATTTTTTTTTTATCATTATTTAAATATTCTTTTTTCCATACCTTTACCATACACATGAAAGACGAACGAAAAATCGTTATCCGAAGTTTACAACTTCAAAAAATTAGAAACAACCTTAGAGAAATATTAATTCGAGCTCTATATGACGAAATCGAGATTTTAAGGAATTTTGCTAATTTATACCCTCCACCCCTTGAACTACCACCAGAAGAAGAGGTGGAACTATATTATCTACAAGGAACAAAAAATGAACTCTTTAGTCTAAAAAGAAAATCTATTTGTGAATGCCCTATTTGCTCAAGCCAAGAGAAAAATATGATTTACATCGAAATTCATGATGAATGGTATTGTATTGAATGTCATGAAAACGATCGCATCTGGTACCCCGCCCATGGAAGCGCAGAAAACAGATGGCAAAACGATTATATTAATATGTATTATGAAATGAAAGGGAAATTTGAAAAGAAATATTTAAGTAGAATAAGAGAAGATCTTGACGAGTAATTCTTCCAGTTTAGCGAATGGGAGGCTCTATTAAACCCTCCTCCCTCGATGTCCGCCCTTGCGGCGACAGTGGTCGTGAGATTTGGGAGTTACTTCTTCTATTCGACCAACCCGCAGACCAGAACGAGCGAGTGCTCTGATGCATGCTTGAGCCCCTGGACCGGGAGTTTGGCTTTTATTTCCACCGGGTGCTCGAACTTTTATGTGTATGCCTCTTACACCTTTATCTTTTAACCCGTTAGCTACGCGAAAGCCGCATTGCATTGCAGCATAAGGATTAGATTCGTCTCGGTCAGCTTTTACGACCATACCGCCCGTGCATTTAGCGAACGTTTCGGCACCGCTTAAATCTGTAGCGGTGACAATTGTATTGTTGTAACTGCTAAAGATGTGAACGATTGCCCATTTATCTTCTACTTTACTCATAATAAATACCTATTAAGTGGATTCTTTAACTGCGGAAAGTGGACTGCTAGGAGCGTATCCTATCATATCTTCTTCCGCTTTTTTAACAATATAAGAAGGAGCGTTAATTTTTTTGCCAGCTACTTGAATGTGGCCGTGAACAACGAATTGTCGTGCTTCATAGATAGTTTTAGCGTAACCTTTCTCAAAAACAAGCGTTTGTAGTCTTCTTCTTAATATATCTTCGACGGTAAGTAATAATACATCTTCGAATTGAGCGTCAGAACCTAAGACTCCGAGTTTAATTAATTTATTGATTAAAGTTTGCTGAACTTCAGCAGCTCTTTCTTGAGGCATTGTTCTGGATAGTCTAGCAAGACTCCTCCAATTACCGAGCGTGGTACGCATTTTCCAGAATTCCCGTTTGTTTCTTAGACCAAATCTTCCGAGAAACTCGAGTTCTTCGGCTTGTCTTTCTTTTTCAAAGGGGCGTTTAGGTTTTTTAAACTTTTTCTTTAGCCTTCTTGGATCTCCGATTTCTATTCACCTTACTTTTTACTTTTCATTTTACTTCTTATAACACCAACGACTAATCCGTGCCGTCCAGTGCTTTTAGTTTTTTGGCCTCGAACTTTTAGACCTCGGTGGTGTCTAACGCCTTTATAGCTTCTAATGCGCTTCATTCTATCGATATCTCGTCTTACTGATAATTCGAGTCGATTTCCGATTATGTGTAAGTCCTCCCCGGTAACTAGGTCTTTTTTACGATTTACCATCCAAGCTGGGATGCCGTTCGTAATAGGAGCTATTATAATTTCTTCAATTCTATTTAAATCCTTTTCGGGAATGGCACCAATCCTTAAATCAGGGTCGATTTTAGCGACTCTTACGATTGCTTGAGCGAATCTCCTTCCGACTCCTCTTATTTGAGTTAATCCGTGTTCGATTTTTGCGTTTCCATCAACTTGGGATCGAAGTTTTCGAAAAAACACTTTTTCCCGAAAGTTGCTTGGTCTAGTAGTTAAGCTCATTTTAACGATATTATGTTTCTTTTTCTTATAATTCTTAATATGAAATTTAATATTAATTTTTTGGTTTAGAACGAAAGAAGGTTTAATTGAGAAAAAGAGAGAGGAATTTTATTATTTAATATCGAGGGAATCTTAGATTTTCTTCTTTTTTTTTATCGATATGCTTCTTACATTTATTTTTTTTTATTTTAGCGATTTTTTCAAGGAGTGGTAATCCTGGTTTAACTTCAGAAAGTTCTTTTGATTCAATTAAATCGTTTTCGATTAGTTTGTGATAGAGTTCCTTTCCAACTTCAGTTCTGATGAGAACGGTATTCCATCCCGAAGGTGACCCAATAGAACCAATTGAAATGTCAGCGGATTCAGAAGTTAGGTCAAAGCATACTTCGCAATCTTCTCGGGCTAGATGTCCAATCTCTTTAATTGGTATGGTTAATTCGTCATTCGAATTAGTATACACAAAGAACTTCCCTTTATTTATATCTGTTTTCCTCACATCACTGACATCAACGTTTAGAAGTTCGCAAATCTTTAGCAGAGATTCGTAAGAAAATGACTCCATACAAAAAATACCGATGCGATATTTTATTTGATTTAATGCGGGAATGTTAATGTTGTAGATATCAGATTTGAGTAAAGCTTGCATCATGCAAGGAACTCCAACCACTGCTAAGTTAGCTTGTTTATTATTAAGTTCACTTAAACTTTTTAAATTGGGGTTGTTTACATATTTAGTTCCTGTGGATAGAAGAATGTCTTCTTTATTCTCTAGGATAATTGGTTCAGGTCTCCACGGGGTTTTGCTCATTTTAGCGCCTAATGCTATATCAATAATTTTAGCATCAAATAAGTAATGCAAACAGGTGCTTGTTATTCCTCCGTCTTGGCAAGATTTGGCAATTTCGTCAATTTTGGTCCTTGCTGAGTAAGCTTCTAAGTATTGTCCTACTTTAGAATAGGTTTTAATCTCCGAGGTTCCTTCTTGAACCATGTTTAAAACACTTACAGGTAAGTAAGTACGTGGACAAACATAATAACAGAGACCACATCTTATGCATTTTTCCTCGTCTATTTTACCAAAACCATTGTAGACATCTAAACAATTCACAGGGCAAATACCAACGCATAAACCACATCCAGAACAGTTATGTGTTTCAAAAATAGTTTCAACGGGTTCATAAATTGATTTTATTTTTGAAGGATTAACATCGAAACTTTTTATGTCAAAATCCTTAAAAGTAGTCGAAGGAGGCGTGCTTTCATCTCCTTCAACTTCGTCATAGATTTCGTTCACAGCAATCAAATTCTCAATTTTCAATAACTCTAACAAACTCAGCGTTTTACTAATACTAATAGAATTATCGTCCGAAAATTTTTTCAATGCCTTAAAATCGTTAGATTTTTGACGAGAAAGAAAATTGTAAAGCTTATATTTAACAAGCTCTTCATCAAACATTTTGAATAAGATCGTATCGTATTGTTCCTCGTTGTAGACACCAGTATTCAATATTTCTTGTTTGGCGTCAATTAACACGCGTATCCGATACGAATCTACGGTCACGGCTATATCTTTTAAGCCTTCTTTTGTAATTTTTAGTTTAGAACTCATTTTATTTAAACTTTAGTTGTTTTTATTATATCTTAATTTCCGAATACTCTCGCTGGGAGTCAGTTACCTCCTAACTAGATTTTTTTAGAAGGATCATTCTTATTCGGATTAATTTTTTATTTTGGTAGAGGAGGAAGTTTTTCAACCTTACTCGAGATGTCTTCTACAGATTTAATGAATTTATCAACTTCCGCTGCCGAGCAAAAATACTGTTGAATTCTTTCTTCAGCTAAACCTAGATGGTTGAATAATCTTTTTAAAAATTTAACATGGTCATAAGTATTCATGTTTCCATTTCCAAATTCACATTCTCCTTCTTTTCAAGAAATGATAGCGACTCCATCAGCTCCATTTAAGAAACTCTCCATAATCAGATGAATTCCTATTCTTCCCGTACACCTTACTCGTATTAAATGGAAATTAGTGGAATAAGATTTTCTCGTAGTACCAGTTAAATCAGCTGCGGAATAACCTCACTTCTCGCATCCAAATCCTATTATTTTTCTCTCAGTTCTACTTTCTGTCATTAATTACAGCTCCCTTATTTTTTAGTTTTCAATTTTTGATGATTTTTTTTGACTGTCCACCCCAGTCTGTCCGATCCCTTTGATTTCAGCTTCAAATTGACGATCTCGATAATATTTAAGATCGATCGCTCTTGCCGGACAGGATGATATACATACTCCGCATCCTTTACATTTCAGTTCATCAACTTGAGCAATTTCATTATCATTTATACTGATTGCTTTATATTCGCATACTTTTTCACATCTATGACATCCTAAACATAAAGCCTCATCTACTTCAGCTATGATTAATTCTTGGATAATGGTTTTATGAGAAAGTAAAGCAGCAGCTTTGCTAGCAGCGGCTAGGGCTGTAGAAACGGAATATGGGATGTTTTTTGGTCCTGCTGCGCATCCACAAATATAAATCCCAATGTTTTTTGTTTCTTGCGGTTTCAAACAGCCATGAATTTCAGATAGAAATCCATTTGGACCCTTTCCCAGTCCTAATACTTCAATAGCTTCCATAGTTCCTTTTGAAGGGTTCATTCCAGTAGATAACACTACCATATCAGCTTTAATCTTAGTAAGTTCCCCAGTTAAAGAGGAATAAGCGCGTACCATTAAATTATGATCATTGTCCTCGGTTAACTCACCTACTTTTCCCCGTATCATTCTAACATCAGCTTCTCTGATTGTTCTATAATATTCTTCGTTGCCCTTATCAGTAGTCCTAATATCAATATAGTATATTATAACATCCATTTCGGGATACTCTTGTTTTAGCAATTGGGCATTTTTAAGAGCAACACTACAACACACAAATGAACAATAAGGATTCGCTTTTAGCGATCTAGAACCAACGCATTGTATCATCACAACAGTTTTAGGTGTTTTTCCGTCAGACATTCTATAAATATGTCCCCCTGTTGGACCAATTGGGCTAAGTAGGCTCTCTAATTCGATTTGAGTGATTACATTTGGATAAATTCCATAATTGTATTCATTTGTCTCTATAATTGGATATTCGTCGTATCCTGTAGCAACGATAACAGCCCCTACCTTTACATCAACAATTTCAGGCTCTTGCTCAAATTCTATTGCTTCTGCAGGGCATATTCGTTCTCAATTTTTACAATCAATGCACACACTTTTATCCATAACAGCATATTTTGGGACTGCTTGAGGAAATGGGATAAAAATTGCACCTCTTTCACCAATCCCATTATAAAATTCATTAGGGACATTTATAGGACATTTGGTAGTACACAAGCCGCATCCGGTACACTTGCTTTCATTCACATACCTTGGATTTTTGCGTATCTTAACGTTGTAATCTCCCGTGATACCGCTAAATTTGATAATATCGCTATAGGTGAAAAGTTCGATATTGGGATGTTTTGAAGCGTTAACCATAATGGGGGCAAGAACTCATATGCCACAATCATCTGTAGGGTAAATCCTATCTAACTGTGCCATCTTGCCTCCAACAGTTGCTTGTTTTTCAACTAAATAGACTTGTATCCCGTGTTCTGCTAAATCTAAAGCAGCGTTCATTCCGGCAATTCCCGCCCCTATTACTAATGCAGCTCTTTCTACGGGTATCTCTATGTAAGGAACATTTTCTAATTCCCGAGCTCGATTTATACCGGCACTAACTAATCGTTTTGCTTTTTCGGTTGCGTGTTCTTTATCACCTTGGTGAACAAACGAGCAGTGTTCTCTAAGGTTTACCATTTCAAAGAAGTAAGGGCTTAAACCTGCTTCCCGTAAAACTGCACGGTAAGTCGGCTCATGAATCTTAGGAGTGCAAGCTGCTACAACTATTCGGTTCAAATCAAGTTCTAGAATGTCATTTTTGATTATTTGTTGTCCAGGATCGCTACAAGTGAAATTATTCGTCCTGGCGATAACAACATTAGGTAATGGTTCAACAAAATCTCTAACTGCATCACAATCAAGGTGAGCTCCAATATTTACACCTCATCTACACACATAAACTCCTATTCTTATCTTGTCAGTGGTCTGTTTTTCAGACATTTAATTCACCTTAAGTTAAAACATCACCCAAATAATAAATTGCTTTTAAGGCTGTATTTAATTTTAATAAAACCTTTTTGTGTTTGGAAATTATTGAATTAATTTATTTTTATTGGTTA
>Ga0255055_10003605_pt1 | contig 10403 bp, 11 predicted proteins | sample JV7_2_27_MG_FD_188633 | JGI IMG/M metagenome (GOLD analysis project Ga0255055, IMG submission 188633) | Seawater microbial communities from Jervis Inlet, British Columbia, Canada - JV7_2_27 | ecosystem: Environmental > Aquatic > Marine > Inlet | place: Canada: British Columbia | collected... | reverse complement strand
CATATTTTATGGCCTCGGCGGTCTCCGGTGTGGTTTCGATGTATTTGATACGTACATGGTGGACAAACTGGGAGTAAACCCTACGCAGAATGTTAAAATCCGCCTCACTATCGCAGCCAACCACCAGGCGATCCGGCCGGCGCGCATCCGCCACGGCGGACCCTTCGGCTAAAAATTCGGGGTTGGACGCCACGCCAATATTTTCAACACCGTGCGCTTTCATTATTCCTTCCAGGTGTCGGGCTGTTCCAATGGGTACGGTGCTTTTGTTTACCAGCACAATTCGGCGCTTGTCTTTCCGTTTGGCGAGAACTTCTGGAATAGATTCGGCCGCGGCATCATAAAAGGTAAGATTTGTGGAGCCGTCTATATTCGGCGGTGTGGGCAAACACATAAAAATCGCATCGGTTCCTTCAATAATTGCTTCCAGGTCATCGGAAAAATGCAGGGATTTTCCCAGTGTTTCCCGAATGATATTCACCAGACCGGGCTCGTTGACAAATTTTTCAATGAGCTCAGCCTGACCGCTGGAAAAAGCCTCTATCTTTTCCCTGTCGATATCATGTGCATATACATCATGTCCGTACTCAGAACACACGGCCGCATGGACAAGCCCGACATATCCGGTCCCTATGGTAACAATCTTCATTAAAACCCCTTTCCTTAATTACTCCGCCCTGAAAAATAGCCATAACAGGGTTGGGTAGTATAAATTTGTTCTTTTAAAATTGAAGAAAATATTTAGAAGTTGATCCGGGCGGATTAATTAATCCGCCGGACCTTCGATCTAACAACTAACTTCAGTTTTCAAAGAACAATTTGCAACCCTCAATATGCTATTTTTCAGGGCGGAGTAATTAGCTGTTATAATTGTGTTAAAACAATTCCGCAATTTTACGCAGCTTTGGTTCAAATACCTCATCAACAGATAAGTGCCTAAAATGCACTAAAATGCATAAAATTGAGGTGTCGCTACGCTCCGTCCTTTTTTTAGAATCGGTAGAATACATCAATTTTAGGCACTTTAAATTTTAGGCATTTCTTCAATCGCATTACATGGGGACTTGGTCCCCAGACAGGTTGCCTCAAAAAGCACAAATTTAAAGTTAAGCACCTAATAAACCCCTAATTCTTTAAGCACCTTATACACCCCAAGGTTTTCAAATTTTATGCGAAAAAATTCCGAGATGGTCGGCTGAAACGCCTTAAGATTAAGATACATTTTGGCTTCGCTGGGGGTACGACCTCCTTTTTTTAAGTTGCAGGCTTTGCAGGCGGCCACACAATTTTCAAAAGTTGTCTGACCGCCCCTTGATTTCGGTATGATATGATCGATGGAAAGCTTTTCTTTTCGGGTACCGCAATAGGCGCACTGAAATCGATCTCTGACCAGAATGTTGCGTTTGGTAAACGCCACCCGGGACCGGTAAATCGTCCGGATCAGTTTGATCAGCCGCATCACGGCAGGAACTTTAAACTCCTTTCCGCAGGAACTGCGAATGGTCTGCCGAGAATCCCGGACGACCTCTACCTTTCCTTTGGCCAGCAGGCAAAAGGCCCGCTTCCAGTGCACCAGGTTCAGAAACGAGTAATCGGCATTCAACAGCACACACTGTGTCATCATCTTCTCCCGCAAGATAGCATATCGAAATGACCCTTCTCGAACCCCAGCCAGATTAAAAAAGAATAACCTATATGTATAATAAAATCAATACTGCGGTGCGGTTTTGGCACACGCCGGAGTGAAACAACAGCCGTCATCGGATTATTCTTGCAAGATCAATTCCTGCGCAGTATTATCCATTTTTTTGCACCTCGGCGCAGCATTGATACAATAGCGACGCTTTATACAAGAATACCATAATAATTTAAATGCTATGCTCGATCATTTTGATCTTATCGCTTCTATTTATGACCGCTTGATCGGCCCGCCGGATACCATCCGCCTGCGGCAATTATTGAAATTGCCGACAACCGGCTGGTTGCTGGACGGCGGGGGCGGCACCGGACGGGTTTCATCCCATCTCAGAACCCTGGTAGACAACATTGTTGTCAGCGATTTGTCTGTGCGCATGCTGAAAAAAGCACAGCATAAGGAAGTCTGCCCTGTAAGTGCCCATGTTGAACGCCTGCCCTTTGCTGAGGAATCCTTTGACCGCGTCCTGGTGGTCGATGCCCTGCACCACTTCTGTGATCAACAAGAATCGATTGAAGATTTACTGCGCGTGCTCAAACCGGCTGGAAGGCTGGTCATCGAAGAACCGGATTTTAATCACAAAGGGGTTAAGATTCTGGCCCTGGCGGAAAAAATACTGCTGATGCGCAGTCATTTCCATACGCCGCAAAAAATCCGGGAAATGATCGTATCCTGTGGATATTCGGCCAAAATTGAGCATGACGGTCGCTATACCGCCTGGGTTGTGGTCGACAAATGAAACCGAAAACGGCATCATGGATGCCCCCATGTGGGGGTCTAAAATATATGCGCCTGACCGGACAGTTGAGCATTACCAATTACTACCGTCTATACCACAGCCCCTATGTATTTACCGTCGAAACTCCGACGTCACTTCCGTTTGAAGACCGTCTGATCATGCAGCGAACAGCGGTGGATATGTTAGTTGAGAATTTTACGAAATGAGTGAGACCCTAAATGCCTGTTAGCATTGAGATAGGTGCTTTCGACTAAAAATTAAACTGACCGCTTTTCAGGCCAGAGTCGGCGCTGACACCTGACGTGAAACCTGACACCCATAAACAGATTTGATCTACGGCAGAGCCGATCATCTCTGACCTGGCCCAGAGAACCAGGATTTCGATTTTGATTAAAGAGATATCATGTCCGCTCCCGAATTAAAACGCGTTCTAAAACTTCCGGCGGTGGCCTTTATTGCCATCGGTTTTACAATCGGCGGCGGTGTGTTTGTGTTTACCGGCATCGTATTCAAGATAACCGGCCCTGCCCTGCCGCTGGCCTATGCGCTGGCCGTTATACCGGTTTTCATCAGCATGATGCCGATTGCCATGCTGGGCGCAACCATTCCTTCAACCGGTGGCAATTATAAATACCCCAGCCGGATGGTATCACCGGGCCTTGCCTTTGTTGGCATCTGGGTGTATGCGCTGGCTTCGTTTATCGGGCAGATTCCGTTGTGGGCCCTGGGATGCGCCCGATATGCTCAAATCTATCTGCCCGCTTTTTCACCCGCTGTTTTGGCCATCAGCATCGTAACCTTTATTTATCTGATCAACCTTCTGGGTGTGAAGCTCGCCGCTCAAGTCCAGGGTCTCCTGGTACTCATCCTCATTGCGGCCCTGATTTTTTATTGCGCCAAAGGCATACGCGTCATCAACATCGACAATTTTTCAGGCATGTTTCATAAAGGTACCGCCAGTCTTCTCCTGGGCACTGCCCTTCTGACGTTCACCTATATGGGTGCCAACGGCATCATCGAACTGGGAGGTGAAATCATCAATCCGGGCAAAGTCATACCGGCCGCATTTTTTATCGCCTTTCCCATTATAGTATTCATTTACGTAATGGTTGCTGTAACAACCGTCGGCGCGGTTCCCGCCCAAACACTTATAGAAGTCAAAGAACCTCTGATTCGGGTCTGTCAGGTCACGACCGGCAAGGCCGGGCTTTTCTTTTTCGTCAGCGGCGGCGCCGTATTGGCGTTAACTACCACCTTGAATGCCTTATTTATCGTGGCCACAAAATCCCTGCTGATGATCGTGCAGGACAAACTGTTGCCCGAATGGCTGGGTCGATTGAACCGTCGATTCGGGACGCCCCACATTCTTTTGACCATTGTCTGGATTTTTTCCATCGCCGGTATCGCTTCAGGACTCTCCCTGGAGACCCTGGCATCCTATTCCGCCCTGGGCGCCATGATAATATTCATTCCTATCCAGTTGGCGGCCATAAGGCTGCCGGCATATTACCCGGAGCATTATCGTAACTCAGACTTTAAGCTGAAAGGTTTCTGGTTGTGGTTCTGTCCCATTGTGGGAATTGTGATGGTGGTTTTTTTCAGTATCATTATACTCTATGAGCTAAAATCACCTTTGAAAATCGGCAGCTTTATGGCGTTTATTGTTTCGGGCTTGATCTACTATTTGCTGCGAAAAAAGTATCTTCTCACCAAGGAAATCCGATTGGAAGATCTGAGGAGCCATGCGAAAGAGTGGGATATCTGAAAATTCCGACCGCTTTATTCTGTTCAAACATTATCCCGAGTTGGAAGAAAAAACGGCCAGGATCTCCCTGGGACTATTCCCGACACCCATCCAACGGTTAGAACGGCTGGGATTTGCCAATCTCTGGATCAAACGGGACGATTTGAGTTCTGCTGTGTATGGCGGCAATAAGATCAGAAAACTTGAATTTATCCTGGGAGAAGCAAAAAGAAGAAAAGCCGCCCATATCATCACTTTTGGCGGTATCGGCACCAATCACGGACTGGCCACGGCTATTTTTTGTGAAAAATTTGGCCTGGAATGCACCCTGCTGCTCTTCCGGCAGCCGGTCACCGCTGGTGTGAAACAGAATTTGCTTTTGTTTAATAAATTTAAGGCCCAAACGATTTACAAAAAGACTCTGTGGCAAACAGTGGTGTCGTATTACCTGCTGGAAAGAATTAAACACCCCGGTGCGTACTTTGTTTTTGCCGGGGGATCCAATCCTGAGGGAACCATCGGTTATGTAAATGCGGCCTTTGAGCTAAAAGAGCAAATTGACCGGGGGGAGATGCCGGAACCCAAAGTCATCATCTGCCCCCTCGGATCCGGCGGCACCCTGGCCGGTTTGGCGTTAGGACTTCAACTGGCCGGACTGCCGACCGGGGTGACGGGCGTGCGGGTATCGGAATCTCACCTGGGCCCTTTTCAGGCCTGCACTAAAAACACGATTGAAAAACTGATGAAACAGACCTATGCCTGTTTAAAGAAGCGCTGCCGGCGCCTGCCGGATATAACCCTCAGGATACCTGCGATTCTGGACAACTATTTCGGAGGCGGCTACGGCGTACCCACTGAAGCGGCAAACAAACTATCTCGTTTGGTAAAAGATAAGGAAGGCATCGCTTTAGATATCACCTATACTTCCAAGACCTTTGCCGCGGTGTATGATTACTGTAGACAACACGGAAAAGAGGACGGGTCGGTCTTATACTGGCACACCTACAATTCGGTCGATATGACTGTTCAAGCAAATTCAGTCAATTATTGCACGTTGCCAAAATCGCTTCAGGGGTTTATAGAATAATTGCCTAATCCGCCAAAGTACGTGGCGGACAAGAATGCCAAAAGTGCCTAAATTGCCTAAAATTAATGTATTCTATCTTTTTTAAATTGGAGTTACCATGTTTGGTAAAATAAACTTCTCAGCAGATGTCATTATTGTCGGGTCCGGTCCCGGGGGCGCCACCGTTGCCCGGGAGCTTTCCAAAAACGGTAAAAAGGTTCTGATTCTCGAGCGCGGATATGATTACCGAGATAAATTTTATTACGGCACTTATCTGGGAGCCCTGCGGTATTCGGAACGTATGAGTCTGCTGTTCACCGAAGAAGGTCTGAATATCATCGCCCCCATTATGGTGGGCGGCGCAACCAGTATGTTTACCGGTTGTGCGACCCAACCTCCCGCCTGGCTGAAGGATAAATACAGTATAGACATTGACGCCGAGGTCACGGAGGCCATTGACGAATTAAACATTCAGCCGTTGCCGCAAGATTTAAGGGGCAGCGCATCCACGCGGATTGCCATGGCCGGCCAGGCCCTGGGATATGACTGGTTTGCCCAGCCCAAATTCATGGACCCGGAAAGAAGTAAACAACATGGGAAAAGATTTAACTGCCAGGCGACCTGCATGCTGGGCTGCCGTTGCGGTGCCAAATGGAATGCGGCCGAGTGGGTGTTTGAGGCAGTTGCCGACGGTGCGCAATTAATTGAAGGTGCGCGCATTGAAAAAGTGATCACAGAAGACGGTCATGCCGTGGGGGTGGAGGGCAGCATCGGAGTCAAAAAATTTACGGCCCGGGCCGAGACGGTGATCATCTCGGCCGGCGGAATCGGCTCACCCCGCATTCTTCAAAAATCCGGTTTGAACCAGGCCGGCGTCGGCATGACCATGGATCCCACGGTGATGATCTATGGCGCGTCCCGTGAAGAAGGAACCGGCAAGGAGCCGCCCATGTCGTGGTCCTGGGAGGATCCGGATAGCGGATACATGCTCAGCACGCTAACCGATCCGTGGCTGATGTACCCGCTTGCAGCCGTTCGAAAGGGAATCGGCCCTGCCCTGCGCTGGTTTCAATGGAACAAACTGCTGGGAATCATGATCAAGCTCAAGGACGATATTTCCGGCGGGATATACCCGGACGGCAAAATCCGCAAGCCCCTCACGGCCGGCGATAATGAACGGTTAACTGAAGCCTACGAGGTGTGCAGGCGTATTTTGATCGAGGCTGGTGCCAAAAAATCCAGCATATACATGCGCTCGCTGATCGGCACCCATCCCAGCGGCACCGTCAGGATCGGCAGCATGCTGGATACGCATCTGAAGAGCGAGATTGACGGACTGTATGTGTGCGATGCCAGCGTATTCCCTGAAGCCCTGGATCGACCCACGGTGCTGACCATCATCGGCCTCGGCAAACGCCTGGCGAAATATTTATTGAGACGAAATTGATCAGAAAAAAACCTCTGCGTACTTTGCGTCTCGAGCGACTTGTCGGGTCGTAGCTCGCAGAGCGAAGACCGAAGCGGGTGGTGGTAATAAAAAAAAAGGAGATAATCTTTCATGACTGTATTAGTCACCGGCGCAACAGGATTTATCGGCTCGGCAGTGGCCCGCGAACTCACCGACAAAGGAGAAAAAATTCGTTGCCTGGTGCGGGAAACCAGCAACTTGAAAAATCTGGACGGCCTGCCTGTCGAGCTATCTATCGGGGATATCCGGGATATCGACTCCGTGCAGCGGGCATTGAAAGGTTGCGACCGTGTCTATCATCTGGCTGCCGTTTATGCCAACTGGCTGCCGGATCCCGGCTTAATGTACCGGATCAACGAGGAAGGAACCCGCAATGTCCTGACGGTCTGCCGGGAGGCAGGGATTCAAAAAACCGTTTATTGCAGTTCGGCTGCCGCCCTGGGTGCCCACGGCAAAACCCCGGCCGATGAATCCGCCCAATTTAACTTGAATTCTACAAAGGATCACTACTACATTTCCAAATACCGTGCCGAGCAGGTGGCCCTTGAGTTTTTCCGCAAAGGATTGCCGGTGATCATTGTGAATCCAAGCGGCCCCGTCGGACCCCGGGATATCGCCCCGACCCCGACCGGTGCCCTGATCATCAACCTCCTCAAGGGCAAATTTCCTGGCTATGTGGACGGCGGCATCAACCTGATCGATGTCACGGATTGTGCCCGGGGAATCGTTGCGGCCATGGAAAAGGGTCAGGCGGGAGAAAAATATATTCTTGGAAACAGAAATGTCAGTATCAAGGAGTATTTTGATCTCATCGTGCAGGTGGCCGGCAAAGGCAAATCTCCCTCTCACAGGATTCCGGGCTGGATGGCGGTACTTTCAGGTTTTGGCTATCAAATGCTGGCCCGGGTCACCGGAAAACCACCGGTCACCAGTGCCTCCTGGGCCCGGGTGGGCAGCCACTATTCCTGGTGGGATTGTACAAAAGCCAAGGAAGATCTGGGCCTTCGACAGCGCCCTTTGGAAGAAAGTATCGGCGAGGCAATTGAATGGTTTGAAACAAACGGCTATCTTTAATTCTGAACAAAGCGGAAGCAGTTTGATTTTTTTATCGGTATACTATAAATTAGGATTTCATCCTTTAAATAAATTCGAAATCCAAATTCCAAAATCCGAAATCACAAAACAATGTCCCAACCCCTCTTTTTACAAAACATCATCGCCTGCATATGGGATTTTGACAAGACGTTAATCCCCGGATACATGCAGGAGCCCCTGTTCGAAAAATACAAGGTGGATCCCAAAAGATTCTGGCAAGAAGTCCAGGCGCTGCCGGAATATTATAAAAGAAACGGGATGAGCTTGATCGCGTCCGATACGGTTTACCTTAATCACATCCTGACCTACACCAGAGAAGGGATTTTTAAGGACCTTAACAACGACACCTTGAGACAACTGGGAGCAAAAATTTCCTTTTATCCGGGGCTCCCGGATTTCTTTGACGAAGTCAAAAATTTTGTTCGCACCAGACCCGATTATCGCCAGCATGAAATCCAGGTGGAGCATTACATCGTCTCCACCGGATTGCGCCAGATGATCCTGGGCAGCAAAATTGCCCCTCACATCGATGGGGTGTGGGGATGCGAATTCGTGGAAAATCCGCCGCCGCCGGGGTTTTTGGATAAAAAATTCAAAGCCCAAAAGACCCATCCGAAAATATTGACCCAGATTGCCTACGCTCTGGACAATACCACCAAGACCCGGGCCGTATTTGAAATTAACAAAGGCACCAACAAGATTCCGGATATCGACGTTAATGCCATGATCCCGGGCGAAGACCGCCGCGTGCCTATTCAGAATATGATTTATGTGGCCGACGGCCCTAGCGATATCCCGGTTTTTTCCATTATCAACCAGTTCGGGGGAAGAACCTTTGCTGTCTACCGGCACGGCTCCAAGGAAGAATTTGCCCAGGTAAACGGCTTCCAGAAACAGGGCCGGGTCCAGTCCTACGGCGAAGCCAACTACACCGAAGGCTCCCAGACCGCCATGTGGATCAAAAATGCGATTACCGAAATAGCGGATTTAATTGTAAAGAACAGGGAACGAGTACTGGGGGACAAAATCGGTAAACCACCAAAGCATTTGGATTGACCTGACGGTCAATCGATATAAAATGGGGTGTAACCGTTCACAGGTTCAGGGTTAACCGTTCAGGGTTATCTTTCTTCGTCGACTCAGCTCGTAGGAGGGCTTATACTCATCTATCCTCCCGTCGTGAGGCTGCACTGATGCAGCAGCTCAGAGTTCCCGAGTCAACTTCCATCCTTTGTAATGCACGGGATGGCTTGAACTTGTCAGCCTTAGGCATGGTTTCCCCGTCTGAAGCGGGGGAATACAAAACCAAGTCCTAGCTGTATGCGCTAAAATTGCAGGCGGGTGCAAAGCACCCGCTTTGAATGGAAAGAATTACCGGTTCTAATTTGACATGAACCCTGAACCTCTGAACCTTGAACCCCTGAACGGTTACAATTTTCTGTTTATGAAAACAAGCATAACAAGTAGCTGCAGCGGATGTTACGCAAAAAACGCTTCGCACCGCTGAGCATGGGCGTTATGCCCCCCTTTTTTGAACAATCCGCTTGACATATTACGTTACGCGTAATACTATTCGCGTATGATCAAATCATTTGCCTGTCGAGATACTGAAAAGCTATTCAACGATCAACGGATCCCTCGTTTCCAGTCTTTTGAACGGCAGGCAAGGAAAAGGCTTATGGTTCTGCATGCCGCTCCAAGTCTTGAAACGTTGATGCTTAATCCAGGTAACAAATTTCATTCTCTAAAGGGTGATAGAAAAGGACAATACGCTATCAGCATTAACAAGCAATGGCGTGTTTGTTTCGAGTGGCATGATGGTAACGCGTTTAAAGCTCAAATTGTCGACTATCATTGAGGTAAAACTATGAATACGAAAAAACTGCTTGAACCGATCACGCCGGGTGAGATCTTGCGTGAAGATTTCATGGACCAGTTAGGCATCAGTATAAATAAGCTCTCCCGCGATCTTTCTGTTCCCCCTAACAGAATTAGTGAGATCGTCAACGGGAAAAGAGCCATTACCGCCGACACCGCTTTGAGACTGCAGCGATATTTTGGTGTCGAAGCTCAATTTTGGCTGAATTTGCAGACTGAATATGATTTACGAATGATGAAGCGTAAAATTTGGACTGAAATTGAGCGACGAATTATTCCGGTTAAAACCTCAGAAACACTATCCGAGAATCGCCCCATGGCATAACAAAGGCATGAAGATGGACGGGCTATATCCTGCGGCCTCGAAATTATGGGGATTCCCTTTGCCAAGGTGTTCTTTACACTAATTTGCATTCTAGCCGCCCGCCACTTATGCTGAACGTTAGCTTAAAATATAAGACCTGGGAAGCCACTATTTCTTGGAGATAGACAAACGCTTTCGGCTTGGTAGCACAGTCCTCGATCCGCAGATTCAACGGAACAATCCAAGTAAATGACCGAAAACTTAGCTGGCTTAATCAAGTGAGTATATGAAGCAGTATAAACCAAAAACGGTAAAATTGATGAGACAATTCATATCTTACCTAATATGCAGTTTAATCATCACTCAATTGATAGGATGTACCTCAATGACCGAGACACAAAAAGAAAGAGAAG
>Ga0255055_10003604_pt1 | contig 10405 bp, 7 predicted proteins | sample JV7_2_27_MG_FD_188633 | JGI IMG/M metagenome (GOLD analysis project Ga0255055, IMG submission 188633) | Seawater microbial communities from Jervis Inlet, British Columbia, Canada - JV7_2_27 | ecosystem: Environmental > Aquatic > Marine > Inlet | place: Canada: British Columbia | collected... | reverse complement strand
TGGATGATAAAATCGAAAGGCGAGAGAAGAGCTTTGATATTTTTCAATTTTTGATGCGCGGCGTCTTGGCGACAAGTGAAACTGAACCAATGATTTTTAAAAAAACAGGGTTTTCGGTCAGGCACTAATTAGTCGGCCGGATAATAAGTTCAATAGATTTCTATGGCTAAAAATTCAATATTTATTAATTGCAAAACCAAAGTACATATTTGAGCAATTCTTTCCAACAATTGAATTTGAATTAAATAAATCAATTTTCAATTTCGAAGTTAAACCATTAATAGAAGCTATCAATACATATATGAATTATAAAACTTATTCTGCGTCTTTAGCTCGTTTGCAATTATGGGTTGACCATTCTATTGAAAGACGCACTGAAAGAGCTCACGGGCAGATTCTCGCTGGTGAGGCTGAAAGCCAAGAATTCAATATTAAACCTTCTCAAGTTTTAATAAACTTTCAAAATCCACCTCCCGATATTATTGGAACAAATCGGTTTTTAGTTCATAAAACTTCAAATTCTATTTTTAAGCTAGACGCTGAAAAACTATCTTTGATAAAAATGCTTCGGTCGTTTCGAAGGGCGGATAGACGCCATTCTGATTTAGAATGGGATCTAACAAGATTCTTTGAAATGATATTGCGCAATCAATATTCAGAATATGATATTGGCATTCTAATATGTGATTTTAATACAATGGTGGGAAAAATGGCTAATTACAAAATATCTCTTGATGCACAAAGTATTGAGGAATCTCAATGAGTAATACTAATCTTAAAGGTCGACGAGATATATTTGGGGAATCATCATTCTTATTAGGTAGAAATCCCGAAAGGCCCTCACCCGTTCATGTTATTAATGGTTTCTTGAGAGCAGCTTTTGGACGAAAAGAAGTAGGACAAAAGATTATTGCAATAATAAACGATCGTGATGAAGTACTACCCACTCCTCCTATTAGTAAATCAATCTCAGAGAATTATAAAAGTGATGAATTATTTAGGAAATCCTTATCCGTAATTTTAAATCCCGATAGAAGAGCTTGGAAAGAAATAGGTTCATTATTCCCACTACATGGTGAGTTTATTACAAATGATCCTTCGGATGACGGTTATGGACGTTCAATGTGGAAACTTGTGGCTGGTATTGATACGAATTTTAAAAATGTTTTAGACGGTCTTCTTTTTTCTGATAACTCGCCAGATGCATTAACATCGATGGGAATACTACTTAGTGGAATCAATACTTCTAATAACCACGAAGTAGGATCTTCCACAAAGATACCTCCGCCTTGGCAAGTATCCAGAGGGAAACTAAGTGCAAAATTTGCTAATAACGTAACAACTATGATTACATCGTCTATATCAAGCAATATTCATAGAATTCGAAGTGCTAAAATAGTGGCAATGACAACAGCAATATATTTCGCAACATGGCTTAGCATACTTAGGTCAGTCTGTTTTTCAGATCGCCCAATAAATACTTGGGCAGAATTGGCTCCAATGTTTTTCTATGCTGGATTGCCCCCAGGAAATCCACAAGATCCTGCTGTTCGATTATCTTCACGCTCTTTTGAATCAATTGTTGATGAATGTAGATCAAGTCTAATAAATATTATAAGAAAAAAAATTGCTAAACCACGAGTACCAACCAAAATACCAAAAACCCAACGTAATCTAATCAAGATTACTAAGGCTTTTCCAAGTCTAAATAAAAAAGACATCGATAACTTAAATCAACTTCTAAAACCTGATGCCACCAATGAATCGATTGTTGAAACGTTGTTTTCCGAGGTTTATCCTATTGGACATTTGGAAAAAGGATTCAGAAGCATGGGAAGAAAAATTGGTTTGGCTGGTCCTGAACGAGGATTCGGTTCCCCAAGATTCATGTTTGAAACGTCTATGCTTGGATTGCTGGTAGATTCTACTGTAGGAATTACCGAACAGGTTTCTTATGCAGAATGGCTCGATCGCATATATGAGAAATTTGGTATTTTAGTTGGATTTGGAAAACAAACCGATACACACGAATTAATAACAGCATTGAAAATGCCAGGGCCAACATATACTGCGGTCGAAGAAAACCATGATTTATTACGTCGAAGGCTAATTAGATCTGGCTTGGCATCCGAATATTCTGATGGTGAAACTGAAATTCATAGACATGATGGAGAGAAGTAATTGGGTACTAAAAAACACTTCCCAACGTTTAATAATGCCATCATTCGGAGCATTGAAAATACCCTCGAAAAAAGTAAAGATGGATTAATTCGTGTTAACTTCAATCCATTAGTTGATATTAAAAGTGTTATAAGTATTTTAGCTCAAAAGAATAACTTACGTATTGGGATTTTACAACCCTTCAGTCATATTGAAACTAATTATAAGTCTGTTAGCCAAGATCCTAGAGAAATTACTAAATGGAGAAATGAATCAATAATTGATCGTAAAAAAAACCCAATCATTATATTTGGGAATGCTAAAGGTAGAGAAGAATCTGGTCTGAAAAGAATTCATTCAATAATTACTGAAAAAGATATTCTTCAGATCTATCAAGAGGAAGGAAAGAAATGGTTACGGGATAATGTTTCTGACAAGACGACTGCACCTGATCGCTTTTTTCATGCGCTAATCCAAATGTCATTTAAGAATTTAATTGATACAAACTCACTTTCTGAGATGTGTTTCAAATCTTTTAATGATTCGAAATATGCTCATTTAAAACCCCAAAAAGAATTATGGAAAATCGGCTTAATTCCTGACTCACGCGCACAAGATAGTAAAACTCCCTTAGATCGTTTATTAGTTAATTATTCTTATGCTGAGTTTCTAAGATCCGTCGCTGACAGTAACGCTGATCAAAAAAAATGGCAAAGACTTAAAGAACATGCAGAACAGGGCAACGAAACCGCTAAGTTAGCAATTCAATATTCCAATACAAAGAAAGAAAAGTATCTATCATCACTTCAATTAGACGATCTATTGGAGGTTATGGAAGCAAAAAGCAGTTTAAAAAAGAAAGGAGAGGGCGGAGAACCGTATCGAGAAATCAATTTATTTGAATTCTTAGATATAGGATCAAAAAAAACCAAAAAGATTTTAAATGAACTGAATAAATTGATTGATTTGGATCAAGACGAAGTTGATGAAAGAATTGAGATAGATACAAACACGACTCTTCATTTTTACATGAAAGCAAAAAGTAAGTCGGATGAAGTAATCGATGTTGAAGGAGATTCACAAACCCTAACTCAAATCAATATAATACGTGATGACATTGTTCAACAAACAATGACTCATACCAGTGTAGATATTCTTAATCAATTAAAAATGACAATACAATTGATAAGTACAAAAGGAAAAACTTTATCGAAACTAATAACTGATTTGTTAAATATTAGGTTAAAACTCGTTAAGCTTTTCCGTTGGGAAGAGTATCTACTTGAATTATTATTAATTGATAGCACGTTAATAAAACTATCAACCGAATATTTAAATATCTGGCAAGAGATAGTACACGAGCTTCTAAATCAAGATATCATCCCTCATACTAAGACATTGCGTGAATATTTCATTCTTGTCGATGCAGTGTGGAATGTAGAAGAAACAAATAGCGGCAAAAGATATACAGAATGTCAGCTTTTTCCTGTTCATCCTTTTGTATTAGCTCCAATTGTAGCATTGTTACAATATGTACGAGAAAAATTAGGAGAACCTGATATTGGTACCCAAATTCTATGGGCAAAAGATAGAAGTCTACCCGCGTATCCTGCTATATGGTCGCCTGATTTCAATCCTCTTATATTCTCAGAGGGATCAACTGCACCTACATTTCAAATAAAACCTCCCTCATCTCGACCTTCAGCTAGTTCGGGGCATGCAATAGTAGACATAGTAAAATCATATATAGGTTTACACCCCTTCGCTACAAATAGCCTTAGTCTATTGTTAATTGATCCTCCAAAGGGTAATGGTGTCCCATCTGCAATTCGTGCCATATCAAAAATTGTTAATCATCAAAATGTTTATATAGGATTCACAGAACCAAGGAAAAGTGAAATCGCAATTACCAATCCTGAAATAAGAAATATCGGACACGTTAATTTATCAACTCTTTGGAGTGATCTCAAGTTCAGGGTACATATTACATTTTGTTTTCGTGGCGCTCGTGTACTTGGAACCCATTCCGGATTGTTACAACCGACCCATGGAATTCACAATGTATTAACCGTAAGCGCCACCCAACCTAGTGTTATCGATAATTCCGAATATAGAGGTAAATGGATTCCCTTTGTTTGTATGCAACCTGGAGATGCCAATGATATTGTTCAAACCTTCTTAAAACTTACCCATAGTTTTACAAAGGAAGTAGAATATTATGAAGTACGTCCAATGTTAAAAAAAAGTGAGGAAGAAGAAATTGCCAGTATAGGTGAATTTTGTGATTGGCTTGTTATTGGCACTCCATCTCCCATCGGATTGATTCCACCCAGGAAATTTCCTGATGAAGCATTAACATTTTTAGGTAGAGAGGATTTTGGAGCATATTCTCTATTTGTATATAGCCACGATTTATTCTCAATTCGAAGACGTTTTCAACAAGAATTAAGTCAAGCACCACTTCTAGTAGATAAGAATGAATTGGAGGAGCAATTACAAATATTAGCAATTACTGTTCCAAACGGTGTTTTAAGAATAGGAAGAGGTGAACAGAAAGTAACTCCACATATTGGAGTCATCGCGGCATCATATTTTGCTAGAGGTCATCATGGAAATAAATGATTTTTATATTTTCAACATTTCAATGGATTCATTAGGATGGACAAAACATTGGCTAAATAGAAGAAGATGTGATTTACTTACTGTTTTTCTTGCAACAAATCCCAAAGTACGACCACGTATGCGAATTATTGCCGTTGAGAGTAAATCTAAAACAGGAGACATACCAATTACATTGAATCCCAAAATACCTCCATTCGATGAAGGTATCGAACAAGTAGTTGAAACTCTTGATGCCTTGAGAGACATGTTGGTTGTTGATACAAGTAATACAATCATATCTGATTTAAAACTGAGTACATTGTTTGAACATTTAACAAGTGAAGTGTTGGCTCAAATTTCACCTATAAATTCTAACGAAAGATTTAAACTTGAAATTCTCAATGTTCTTTCAGAGTTTTCCAATCGTAAGTTAAAAATGAATGATGATTTGTTATTAAATGGTTTAGTTGTTGTCACTCAGCGCGATGCAAATGTTAAAACTGAAATTCAAGAAATTAAAGAACTTTATAAAGAACATGCATGGCCAATTAAACTTGTTCGTTGTGGTATTCCTGCATTAGGTAAAATATTCAAGGATTACGGCCTTGTCTCTATACCAATAACTACACAAGATGAATCTGAAGCCCTTGAAAAACAAAGTTTGGACAAAAAAATGGAACAGAATGGTGAGATCCCTGAGAAATCAACATATAAACCGGGATCAGATACTAAGCATTTAAGCCCTGATACCTTGGAGCTCATTAATCAATTGGAAACAGCTTGTCAATTGAGGCGGTTTCCTATCGATCCAATTGATCCAAAAATCTCGCAAGAGGGACCAACTTTGATAATCGTGCCCGCTGTATTTCAAGCGGGAGAAAAATTAGCACCCATTCTTGCGGCAAGATATGATTTAGCTAGGGAACTAGGGGTTTCAAATGTAGTAATTGAAAATGATCCTACACGAGCTTATTATATTAGATTTCTTTTACCTCGTATTGATAGACAATTTCCAAATCTACCCGTTAAACAACCAAGTGCCGATCAAGATCAATACTTGGCTCTTTGGTTAGGGAGTGAAGTAGATGGAACCCCATTTAAAAGTCATATTTCAGAATGGCCACATCTATTAGTTGCAGGAACTACTGGTAGTGGAAAGACAACATTTCTTCGTTCTATTTTGCTCCAGGCTGATAAACTTGATAAAGATATAAAGGTAATAATTATTGATGGCAAGGGTGAATATGATTACATAGATTTATTACAAACGGAACGTTTTTTAAATGAATTCCCAAATGTCTTACTTGGACATATACATGTCATACCTGTACTAAAATGGCTTGTCGGTTCTGAAATAGCCAAACGAAGAAACATACTTAAAGACTACTTCAAGAAAAATCCCAAAGCTCCGCGTGCATCCCGACAAGCATATGTTGATTCAAAGAAATCGTCTAAACATTTTCCCGTCTCACCCTTACTTATAGTTGTCGATGAATTCGCAGAAATAATGTTGGCCTCTGGAAGCGCAGCTAAAGAGTTTGAGGATTTAGTGCAACGTGTTGTTCAAGCTGGTCGATCAGCTCTTGTTCATTTAGTGCTTGCCACACAAAGACCAGATGCAAATGTTTTAAGAGGTGCAATAAAAGCCAATTTACCAAGTAGGGTTGCACTTTCATTACCTAGCCATCACGATTCTATGACAGTACTTAATAGTAGTGGTGCTGAAGATTTATTAGGTAAAGGTGACTTCATTTTTCAATCAAATACTATAAATCGAATTCGTTTACAAGGTTTTATGCCCCCACTTTGATATTAGATTGACTTGTTTTTTATGAATTAGTTTTGATATTATTCAGATAGTATACGTAGTCTTCAGGAAAATTATAGAATTTTGCAATTTGAATCATCGATTCAATATATTCTCTCTTAGGTGGGACATGCTCCGATTTTTCTTTTTCCTTAGTTACTTTGAATGTACTAACTTCTGTTACCTCTGCCTTATTAAGCAGTTCAACTTTTATGTTAAATTCATTATAAAACTCTGGTACTCCCTCTTTGTAATGAATAACATTCATATCTTGTTTATTGATTTCCAATAGCAAACCATAAACACAATCATCTTGAGATTTCATGATATTAGCAGCACCCGCGTCTCTTCTTTTTGAATAATAGTTAAACCTAAGTTGAAAGTTTCTCAAGATACATGTTTGAATTGAGAAAATGTGTACCAATGGTTTATTATTCTCTTTGCACCAATTATCTAAATTCTGTTTATCCATATTTGAACCATAGGCAAAATAATAAATATTATTTATACCTGCTATTTCATCGAATTTTCTAATGAAATTAATCTTTAGTTCTCTTGTTTGAAACAGATTTTCTTTATATAATTTCAAATACTTTATTAAAGCCTCCTGAAAATTTGTTCTATATAAAATCATGTTACTCTTATCAATACTCTCAATAATCATATCTTCATGTTCACTCTTAATTACCGATGTCTCCTTAGTTGAGGCTTCGTGTAGTAGACCACAACGAATGTTTGTATAAAACCCTTTTGCTAAATCCTTCGTGAAATACCTGCAAAATGGTAACTGTTTATGTAAAAAACGAATGTACATACCACGACTTGATTTATATTCATTAGGCTTATTCGGCTTATTTGATGGATTATAAACTTTGCCTTCATAGAATGCTTGTAAAAACTCGATTAAGATACATTGTATTGCAGTTACTGTAAAACCCTCTCCTTTTTTTGTTCCATTTTCAATTATTCGATTAATAGGTTCTAAAAACCTTGTGTTTACACGAGTATAAAACAAATCCCATGCTTTTTTCCAAACTTCAATATTGTTTGATCCCAGTTCAATGTTATTGATCAGTTCATATCGTAAAGCTTTCCAATCTTTGACTTTGAAATTCCCTGCTATTTTTGTTTCATCAAGAATAGATTGCATAGTTTTACCACTTAGCAATTAGATAAAGAAGCATGCTCTTATTTTCTCAGTCCAAATCCTTGTCAGTATAGAATTCAATCCAGATCGGATAATGATCACTCACATCATCAGGTTCAAGGGTGGATAAGCTGAAATCATATACCTGGTCAAATCTATACACTTCCACTGTTCCTACAAAATCCTCATTGATACTCAGTGTTGTCACGATCCTGTCATACGTGTTATCAGATGCCGCCACCGTCGTGTCATTTGAATTGTCGATTAACCAATTGTATTGGTCGCTTGGGAAGATTGTTTTAGATCTATTCTCATCTAAGTAACTGCCATCGGCATTGAAATCACCCAAGCAAATGATGTCAGGCTCGTCAATGTGTGAGGGGACACCAGCGATTACATCAACCAACAACTCAATCTCAGCAGTCGCATCGCCAGGTTTGGTATGGATGTTGATAAGCACGAAATCGAACGTGCCCGACTTCACCCTGAACTGCGCTGCAAACGGCTCACGCTCGAACAGATCGCCAATGTCGTCATAGGTGTAAGAGTTGGAGAGAGCCTCGATCGTCCGAGTATCGTACATATACGCATACTGTTCCTTACTTGAAGTACGCCCTACCCTCGGTCCAACAAGAACGTCGTATGCTCTCCCATCCGCATTAACTTCGTCTTTCAGTGCAATAATTGCAGTGCCAGAAATGTCTCGTATTTCTTGAATCGCAACAATGTCGAACTCACGGATAATCTGAACAAGTATGTCCATGACTTCTTGTTTCGAAGCCTTAGTCTGCCCGAATATCTGAATGTTAAAGGAGGCAATCTTAATTGTGTCTGGAGATGCTCCATTTGATTTGTTACCGCAACTCAGGATTCCAAGAATGGTAATGATGAGGAATGCAATTAAAAGTAACTTAACGGCTTTTTTCATGTCCGTTATTTTAATTGAGGAATAACTGATTATACAACAATCTTAATGAGATCACCACGATGATAAAAGAGATTGAGATTTCATTGACTTTTTAAAACATCAAGAATCCGCACCATCGCAAGAGTATCCATCCCACAATACTCTTCCAAATGCGCCCTTATCTCTCTCACTTTTTTCTCCTCCGTTTCATCCAATAACTGTTCAAAGGCATTCATGGCTGAACCTCCGTCAGCAATGGTAAGATCAGAATAGTCAAGTTCAGGGACAAGTGCAGGAAGCACCGCCTTAATCGAGTATGATCCCTTCATCTCAGGTGTATAGTAATAGCGTTTCTGAAAGGGAACCATGAGGTCCCTAATCCGCTTTATTATACCGTTTATTTGCTTCTCATACTCAGGGAAGTCTCGAATCAATTCCTTTAGGATGCGAACTTCGAATCCAATGTTATAAACAAGGATCGAGCCACAATCACCAATTTCACTGATCAATTTTTCAATCAACTTACTGCGTGGGTCTTCTTGTGGCATTCCAAGAAACTCGTAATGCTTTAGTTCAGCCTCTTCCCTCTCTTTAAGAAGAGAGTATTGAAAGGGGATTTGCTGATATGGTCTCGAGTTGTCGTAGATCGGTATTGCTGGCGCATATGTTTCGAAATCTAGAAAATAAAGTGGATAATCAATATCTTGCAGAAAATCCTGAATCGCTCCACGGTCAATGTGATTGGACTTTGATTTATAGCACTCCACCTGCAATCGCTGGCTATCATTCAATGGAGAATCATCAGGCACCTGATCAAGTGTTAGTATGCCATCTTTATAAAACTTAAACTTGTCTAAGTTTTTTAATCTTGAAATCTCAAACACTGAGTTCGAGGGAACATGCCTCCAGCAATATTCTGTAAAATCACAATCCACTGGATCATGACAATACTCACCTATATCGATTTCTGGTATTGCATCGAGTTTTAATACTCTTTTTAAATCAGGGATGGTGTTCTCAACATGCTTTTGTATTTCCAACACAGGTTCTAGAACCGACTCCAGGGTGAATATCGCCTCAATATCGATTTCGTCTGAACGTACATACTGGTTATTGATATGAACGAGAAAGATGTTTTCTACAGGTAATTCCATATTCGACGCAACGTAGTATTGCACAGCAGTATCAAGGATGTACTGGGATTTCATACTGGTCGAACTTTTTACCTCATAAATACTCCACCCTCCATCTCCCTTGACGAGTATATCTGTGAGAATAAGGACCTCATCGAATTGAAACCCCGCCTCATAGATTATTTCTTTTCCCTCTTTGATTAACTCCGATGTATAAGTAACAGCTTCCTGCACATTCCTTAATGCCCTTATGTCCACCTCAACACCACCTGGGAAAAGCTCCTGGGCCAGCTTCCCCACCTTATGACCAGTGTCAAACACTGCCTGTTGTTGGTCAGTCAGCTCATTCCTTAACTCAGGATGGAATCGGTTCAGGTACAGCGATTTTATACACTGAACTCCTCGCATGAAAGTAGACTTACTCAGTACATGGCTCTTCATCATCATCTCAGTATGGCGAAAGCATTATTTTAAATGCCACTTAAAGGACAAAAACACTTAGAGCTCCTCACCATGTCTGTGTGTTCATAATAGCATCGAGAAGAGTATCTATGACTTTTTCTTTTCCGAATAGTCCTTTGTAATTTTCGAAGAAATATTGAAGAATGTAAGCCAGCTTACTTTACTCACTTTGAATTGCGTTTTCCTGT
>Ga0255055_10003603_pt1 | contig 10407 bp, 10 predicted proteins | sample JV7_2_27_MG_FD_188633 | JGI IMG/M metagenome (GOLD analysis project Ga0255055, IMG submission 188633) | Seawater microbial communities from Jervis Inlet, British Columbia, Canada - JV7_2_27 | ecosystem: Environmental > Aquatic > Marine > Inlet | place: Canada: British Columbia | collected... | reverse complement strand
GCTCATAAATCTCATCCAAAGTGCCGAACTGCTGTACGAGTTTGACCGCCGTGGTCTTGCCGATACCCCTGACACCTGGGATATTGTCCGACTGATCTCCCATGAGCGCCAGGAGATCCACCATCTGACCGGGCATCACACCCCAGAGAGCCTCAACCTCCTCTGTGTGAAGGACGTCCACCTCGGACATCCCTCTCTTGCTGGCATAGACTGAAACGCTTTCATCAACGAGCTGAAGGATGTCCTTGTCACCTGAAAAAACAACCGTTTTCATGCCCAGTGCTGTTGCCTTGCTCGACAATGTACCGATCACATCGTCAGCCTCGAAACCCTCAGTCTCGATCCGTGTGATTCCAAGCTTCTCAACAATGTCTTTGATGAGCTCACCCTGCACGTGCAGGTCTTCGGGAGCCTTCATGCGTTTGGCCTTGTACTCGGGAAACCGTTCATGACGAAAGGTCTTGCCTCTGGGATCAAAGGCACAGACAAGATGGCTGGGCTCCTCATCCTGCAGGAGCTTCAACAGCATTCGCATGAACCCGAAAATGGCGGATGTATTTTCTCCCTTTGTGGTAATCAGCGGACGGTTGATAAAGGCGTAGTAGGCACGATAGATGAGGGCATGACCATCGATGATGTAGAGCGTGTTTTCCATGGTTTTCCGGTAATGAAATCATAATAGCAGAATTGGGGGTGCATAGCAAAGGATTCTGTGTTTAGTCTATCAGGCCCGGATGTCCAGAACATGAGAAGCTGGAGAGGAGGGGGATTGTGGAAAAACCTTTATATTCTGGAGCTTGTGTTCCGTTTCGGAGATGCTTTTCCTGAGATCGCTCCGGATTCTGAGTGTCTGGCTGATAACGGCATCGTGAAGCTCGTCGATCTCAGCAATGACAGCCTGTACCGCTCCATCATGCCGCATGGCAATCAGATCAGGAACAATGAACTTGAGGCAGTTGTTGATATCTTCAATCAGAATACGCTCGTTTTCCGAAAGTTCATAGAGCGTATCGTAGCGGCTCTCCTCCTGGGCTTCCCATTCACGTTCCTTGAAGAGCGCGAGCTTCACATATGATCGCTTGATAAAATCAAGGTTTTCAAGTACAAGAGTCTTTTTATCCTGCAATGTCTATACCTCCGCCCTTCTTCATTTCATCCAGGTCGGGATTTGGGCTTTTTTTGGTGATCTCTACCCATGCTTCGCGCAGCTCAGAGGCCATCTTCCGTACGAATGCAAGCGGTTCAATCACTTTTCGCATATTTGCATCAATGAGCCTGGCATTGAGGAAGGAGTAAATATTGAGAAGATTCTTGCTGAAATCACCTGCATCCATATTCAGAGACACGATGAGCTCTGAGATAATATCCTGTGCATTGAGTATGCTTTTGTTTGCCACATCGAATTGCTTCTCGGGGATTGCCTCTATTGCAATGTCCAGATTCCTTACAATGCCATCATAGAGCATGACAATCAGTTTGCCCTTGGACGCAGTCTTGATCTGGGTTTCCCGATAATTATGGATCCGTTCCTGATTCATGGAGGATTCCTTGACGTGACATTCCCTGATGCTCACCTAATATATCGGAGCACTGCATTTCAAACTTTAAAACCTCTTGTCCAGATATCACAGAATTTATGCATGTATTGATGCGCCAGACCTTTCGCATCCTCTCTACTGGGAGCGTGTCTGTAAATCCTGTTCCTGATTGCCAGGGTTTCTTCGAGAAGCGGACGAAGCTCTTTACCACATGGAATTGCCTCTGAGGGAAGTGACAGGACAGCAGTATCTGGTAACGCACCCGTGAACGGCTTCCCTTCTCTGGGGAGTGTGGATATGCTCATGGTGTGACGAATTTTTGTTCCCTCGGACCGCCAGTTGTACACACAGGGCTTCCCATTAGTGATGGCATGCTCAGCAAGTGCTTCCAGCTCACTACCATAGTGTTGCAGCCTGGTGGCACCTCTTTTATGTATGGACTCCATCTCGATGGTGCCGGGAGTTTTAAACCGGTGGCTGTTGTGCATACAGTAGTCATAGAAGAAACTGTCCCACACATATGCCCGCATACCTGTAAAGGCAAAATCGAAACCTGCAAGCACAATGCTGTCAAATCCCATCTCAACCGCCACCGCAAATGCGAGGGTCGATACAGCCGTGTAGTTGAACAACTGATTTTGACCGACCCCGGGAAGCTGTGAAAGGGGATGAGCGGTGGAGTAGAGATACTTTTCCCTGAATAGGGAAAAAATATGGGGTGAACACAGCAGATGTACCACTGCCGGAACAGAGGAAATGTCATCTGCCGGAAGACCGGCCACGTGGTAATAGAGAGATTGCTGCGGGTCCATACTGATCACCAGGTCGGGCCGTATGTCCCAACGGAACAGCGGTTTCAACGCTGCATCGGTTGCTATCAGGTACAGACCGCTTCGATCGGACTTGAGATGGTTCAGCACATTGCCCAGCGACGGGCCTGCACCGAGCACCACTGCCGTACCGCTATATCTGCCGAAGAGGGCGGAGACAGAACGGACGAGCCCGGGCTTCTGAATGTTCCTTATGTAATTGTTAAGCCAGAGAACTGCGAAACGCCCGATCGTCGATGCGTCACTGAGCAGGGAGTTTAGTCGTGTATGAAGACGCCTTTCCAATGAACCGTATATATCGAGGTAGATTTGATGCAGACGTTGATACCTGACAACGTGAAATGCCCTATAGAAGATATAGTCGTATCTGCTCTCAATATCACCCAGAAACAGATCTATTTCCTTCCCCACATGTATTTCGACTCTATCCCGAGAGATGAGGCTGTTCACGGGCTCAGTGTTTTTCACCTTCTGAAAAAGAGCTTCATCGGGTTCTAGAATGACTATTCGCTCAACCCCAGGGTCTTCAGCAAAGGGAGAAATATGATACCCGAGCCCAATCCCGATAAAGAAGAGGAGTCCTGAATGGGCTTTGCCATGATCGCGATTCTGCTTTTGATAGAACCGAAGGCCGTCCCTCTCAGGGTCATGCCGTGAATACACGGCCAGACTCCCGTCCGGCTGTTTGAGGATAAGGGTGGGTTTCCCGGTCTCGGCTTTTTCAATAAGGATTTCCCCTCTCATGTCAGACGCTCCATCAGCTTTGAGAGCTGCCTCTGCACAAAAAGCAGATCAGAAGTCACACTGGCCTCATCCAGGGTTCCCGTTCCCGGGCCGAATAGAGCGGTGTGCATGTGCATCTTTGAGGTTGTGTCCTGCGTCTCTTCTATGTACCCAAGGAGGTGCTGTGCATCATCCACAACCCTTTTTCTTTGGATCGGCACCTCAGTTAGATTTTTCATACGCTGCTGAAACGCTTCACGTATCCCCCTGCCATATGCATTCATATGGTCTGTAGATACTGTATCTATACCCCGAATCTCTACACCCCTGTTGAGCCGCCGTATGCCTGTGAGATCGAGTTCACGCTCAAACCAATTCCTGTACAGTAGAAGCTTATGGGTTGAGAAAACAGTACCGCCCAAACAGTCATGTACAGCAATGAGCCTATCGACATGCAAACGGTCGAGCATCTTTGTCTCCCAGGTATTGGTGCGAGTGACAGACTGCTGCATGAAGCTTTCGAAACCTGCACCGCGGAGATGGTCTTTCAACCCGGTAAATGAAAAATCATAACCTGCGAGATAGATATCCGTGAAACCCATGAGACGGGCAAGGAGGAGCATGACCAGTGACGCGGTTCCCTGCATCGGTACGGTCAGGCTCGATCCCCCAATGGAAGCGAACAATCCTTCAACGGGCAGATCGTGGGAGAAGAGAATGCTTACTCCATTCCAGCTTCTCAAAAGCACAGGATCTGCCGAAAAGGTGGTGATAAGCGGGAGCCTGGTGTCCCGAATAAACCGGTAGCGATTCCAGAATCCCGCATCAGTGGTGACCACAAAATCGGGTGAGATGTCACAAGACTGCAGATAGGGAACAGATGGAAGGAGCGCAAGAAGGGGAATATTCCTGCTCCAGCGCCGAAGGTCGTCTGAGACTTCTTCGAGAAAGGGGCCCGATGAAACCAGCATAACAGGGCCTTGAAAGGCACCCTGCAGCGGAGCTGACCCCAAACGTACATGATCCGGCAGGAGGAGATTCCTCAAAACATTTTTCAACCAGACCTTCATTGTTGCCTGTGTGGTGGTGCTCGATGCAATGGAAGCTCCTATCACGTTCTCAACGGCCTTCCTCACCTGTTTGTAGTAGGCCCTGTGAAACTGCATGCTTCGGCCGTGCTCAACCACTGCAATACCCGCTTCACCATGCTGCGAGAGGGTTTTCTCAACAGCTGAAACATCCTCAGCGATGAGAAGAATGAGTGACCGCAGAATCTCAGGTTCAATGATATAGAGGGCTGCCCTGAAAATAGTGACGTCTTTTTCAACGAGAAATCCTCTATTACCCGCCGTGCACCGCCTGTTAATATGATACCCGAGACCGCTGCCCATGAAGATTATGGGGCCTCTTGATTCTCCAGTGATCTGATTCCCCGGTTGTGATTTGTCTCCCACTGATGAAGTGTCCTGCTCCGTTCCATAGCGGGACTCCACATAGCGGCCACCTATCTTCAGGGTGAGTGTTTTTTCAGACGCTATTTCGAAGCTCGGTTCTTCAGATTGGATTTTTAGTTTGTTAAAGAGTGTGGGATGGAAGCTTCGCAGAAAGGCCAGGTTTTCTTCGAAGCGTGCTCTCTGTTCGTCGGATACTGGCAGGGCCATTTACTCGATCAACTGGAGGATCTCCGAGACACTCCTGCTTTCATTGGGATAGGTGGTACGCAGGGGTGAAAAGGCAAAGGGAAGCTTTTCTTTTTCTTTCTCGAGCATTTCGGACACAGCCGATTTTACCTCTCCGATAAGTTCAGTTGCCTCGTCACCATCCTTCATGACGAGCAGGAGCACCACCTTATTCAGAGAGAGAATGTGCACCACGCCATTCTCTGCCACTTTGCTTCGTATAAGATTACTGAACCGATCGAGAATTCTTCTGTACCGGGCAAATCCCTTTTCGCGCATAAGTGCCTTGAAATTCTTTATTTTAAAAGCCACAACGTGAAGAGAAGAGCGTCTCTTTCTCGCAATCTTTGCTTCGCGCTCGAGAAGGGATTCAAATACCTCAAAAGGAGCGATATTGGTCATTCTATTGTAGAGGAGAAAGGGCACCAGACTCTGTGCAATGTGCTGCAGCAACTCCGCCATTCTATTGGTCATTCTGCCGGTCACACCCTTCATGCGATGAATGTTCACCGTCCCGAGGGTCTGTCCGTAGAATTGAATGGGAACAACCACATATGTATTGACTATCTCCCTGTCATCTTTCAGGAAACTATTCAGTCGCTTCTCCATATCTTCTGGTATACCGGCCGTCCCTTCACGGAGTATCGCCTTTACTTCCCTATCCGATTTCGATACTCTGTAACGCGACACACCACGTGGTGAGAGGCCAACCGCTGTAATGACCTCCGGAGAGCCGCCTCCGTCCCAGCCACCCAGCACAATACCTGCCTGTATGTCAAAATCCTTGGCTATGCTCGCAAACACTTCAGATATGTTGAGCTGAGACATAATCGAATAGTTGTACAGTTGAAGCAGGGACAGCAGCTCCTCACGCTGGGATGTCAGCTTTTCCACCTCATCATCCGCATTTCTCTCAATAACGCTGGGAACAATGAAGAATGAGGCAAGCCGCGCAAGAGTGGTGAGCTGCTCCCTCGGAATACTGGCACGTTTAGACTGATTTCCCAGGAGAATAAAACCTGCAAGAAACTCTCCGAGAGAGATCGGCAGTATGGTCCATGATTCATAGAGAGAGAGGGGAGTACAGGCCTCGAGGACCTTTTCATCCTTCACGCTTCTCTGCACAATGAGTGATTCACGGTTTTCTGTTATATAATGTATGAGTGTGGAAGATTTACCGATGCTGATCTTTCTGCGACGGCTGCCCAAAGGGGAAAGGTCGATTCTGTCTGAGATGAAAGATTCATCCTCACGATAGCCTCTTCGCCCTACAGTGACGAGAAAGGCGCTTTTGCCCTTTCCAAGCTTCATGCAGGTTTCGAGAAGTGCAGCACAGAAGGCCCCATACCCCTCGGAACCAGCAACCTCCGTAAATCGTTTCAGAAGCGCAAGCGGGTCGCCTTCCTTAAGGAGTTCTTCAAAGATCTGCGGCAGAGATTCTGATTCAGGGACCTCCTCCTCTTTAGCTGCATCCTGTTTGGAAGTCCCGCGGGATACGGCCTTCCTGGGTTTCACACCACGGGACGCGGCCTTCTTGGGCTTTGCTTTTTTCTTGGGCTTTGCTTGGGCTGCTGCAGCCACCTTGTCCAGATCGGGTACCCCGGTGTCTTCTGTGAAGACCTCGACCTCTTCGACGGATACACCTTCTGCAGCAAAACGAAGGGCTTTTTCAAGAAGCCCTACCTGCCCCACCTTCATGCCACGTGGGACATGGGCTTCACCGAACCTCTGTGCCTTGACGTAAAGGCCTTCTGTCCCGCTCTCTCTCAGGAACCGTTCTGCCTTTGCCAGGAGACCCCTTGACTGAAGGGACTTTGAGTACAGCGCCACCCCTGCCAGCAGGCCAGCCGTTTTTTTTTCAGCCTCCAAACTGTAGTACTGCAGAGCTTTTTCCAGTAAACCCATAACAATCCTCACACCAGTCGCTTGAATGACTTTTTAACCATTATCGGTCTCTTCTCTATTGGGATAAAGGAATAGCGAATGGTTGCATACCTCGGCGATCAGGTTTACAAGCTCATCAAGGCTGTCTTCGAGCTGAGATGTCAGACCCTGTCCCAGCTCGGTACTGCGAGGCTGAACACCGAGCAGATACACATCAGCGTCAGAGGCCTCCTTTAAGTACTGCATAAACACGGCGAGTGAAAGGGTATGTGTGGAGAATCCGGTATGTTGAATATCCATTTCTGTGAGAAGCTGATAGGAACCTGGTTTCATGAAGAGCTGAACAGCGTCGATGATGATGACCGTATCCGGCCGCTCCTTCACAATAATCCCGAAGCTGTTTTCGGGCACCTGGCCTGCGTTGATGCAGGGACAGTCTATCCTGTCCCGCAGTTTCTCAATGATGAGAAGTCCGATTCCATCATCGCCGCGCAGTTCATTTCCTATGCCGACGAAGACTGTCCTTCCACTGATTATGTCTTTAAAGGAATTGTTCATAAGATGTTATTCGAAGGTACTGAGAGGAACTGGGAAAGTCAACGGAGGCATAACCCACAGGAAGTGGGTCACTGGGTGGTGAGGGTGGTTTCGCGTCTGCAGCGAGCACACAAAATCTTGAACCGGTCTGAGCGGCCTGAGTCTCGCAATGCAGAAACGATGTTCTCGTCAACGACACCCAGTTCTTTGAGCCTCGAGTAATAGAGGGTGGGACTCGAGAAAGTCAGCTCACCGATTCTTTCCGTTATCCATTGCAGGTGGTCCTTGCAGGCAATGACATCGCCGCATATCTCGCAGAGCTGAAGCTCCTTTTCAATTGTTTCGAAGGATTCTGTCTTGCGGTCGAAGAAGGCCAACTCCCAGTCATTGGAAAGCTTAATCCCCTCATTATCCGCGATGCAGGCCTCTTCACAGGTTCCACAGTATATGCAAGTATCGGTGTAATGGTATAAAACCCTCTTCGGCTCTCCGCTATCGGTGATGTCCTCATGGCCGATCGCTTCAGCTGGGCAGACCTGTTCGCAGGCAAGACACCCGACACACTTGTCGGAATCATACTTGGGCTGACCTCTGAAGCTTTTATATGGCACATGCGGTTCGAATGGGAATTTCGAGGTATAGGGTCCAACGACCAGGGCTTTTATCGCTTCCACCAGCTCACGTACTTTCGGTAATTTCATTGCACCCCCATCTCCCTCTTCAATTGTGCGGTTTTCTCCTGTGAGAGTTTCACCAGGTCGGGCCCACCGAACAGCCTCTTCCCCTCCATGTCGCGTACTGCCATTCTCTCAGTACAGCAATAGCAGGGGTCAATTGCTGCAAGTATGATGCTCGCATCCGAGATGGTCTCACCAATAACGGTTGCCTTGTAGGTAGGTAGATTCATAAAGGTTGGTGCACGGACCTTGTGCCTTGCGGGCCGGTTGGTGCCGTCGCTGCGTACGTAGTGAAAGGTCTCTCCGCGGGGCGCCTCATGTGCTCCGATGCCCTCACCGGGAGGGATATCCTTGATATTGAGATCGATCTCACCGCCCGGGAGCTCTGCGATACAGGTTTTGACTATCTTGATTGACTCGTAGGTTTCGAGTATCCGTATCACTGCCTTGTCCCACACGTCGCCGTTCTCGGTGACGATCATGTCCCAATCCACTTTGTCATAGGCACCGTAAGGTGCATCCTTTCGCACATCCTTTGCAACACCCGAGGCCCTCGCCGTGGGACCCAGGGCAGAGTAGTCGATTGCCTCCTCCTTGGTAAGAATGCCGATTCCCTTCAAACGGGCATGGAGCACAGGGTCATCGAGTATTGCCTTCTTCAGCCGGTTCACCGTAGGTATGATACCGTCAATCTTCTTCAAAATGAGCGGAACGTTGTCGGTGTTTACATCCCTCCGTACGCCTCCGGGTTTGAACATGGCGTAGTTTTGGCGGTTTCCCGTCAACATCTCAAGCACATCGAGGATCTCCTCCCGCAGCTTCCACACCCAGTGATATATAGTGTTGTAGCCGAGAAAGTGACCGGCAAGGCCGAGCCAGAGCAGATGGGAGTGTATGCGCTCCGTCTCGGCAACGATGGTGCGAATGTACTTTGCCCTGTCGGGAACTTCGACGGGAATGACATCCTCCACTGCCATCGTGTACGCAAAGGGATGTGAAGTGGAGCATATGCCGCAGATCCTCTCGATCACAAAGGTTGCCTGATCAAAGGACTTCATCTCCGAGAGCTTTTCTATTCCCCGGTGGTTGTAGCCAACGCTCACATCTATGTCCTCAACTGTCTCGCCGTCCACCGTAAGGGTGAAGAATTCAGGCTCCTCCTGAAGGGGATGCCAGGGTCCAATGGGTATTACCGATTTAGCCATCACACACCCCTATCTCTGATTGCGTTTTTGTCCCACTCCTCATAATCCGCTCTCAATGGATACACCCCTTCGGGCCACTCCTCCGGCAGAAGAAGCCTTTTCATCTCCGGATGCCCCTTGAACTCTATACCAAGCAGTTCGCTCATCTCACGTTCGACCCAGTTGACAGCCTTGAAGGAGTTGGCCAGTGAGTCAATCGAGGGTTTTTCCCTGTCGAGCTTCACCCGCAGGGAGATGAGCAGGTTGATGTACTCCAGTGAGAAATGGTAGAGAATCTCAATATGGCTGCGCGCGTCCACGCCTGACGCGATATTGAAGCGTGCCTCGAGGTCCTTGAATATGTAGGACCCGATCCGTACAATCGCTTCAGGTTTAATCTCCATGTACACCCGCTTGGGCGACTTGTCGAGGAGGTCCACGATATCGTCTTTGAACCGTGTCTGAAGGTCCTTAAGTACCTGTTCCCGCGTTCTCATGTTCCCTTCACCTTCTGAATGAGTTTTACCACACCCCCGATGATTGCCTCGGGTTTCGGCGGGCATCCGGGTATGTACACACTGACGGGTATGATCTTGTCGAGCGGTACGGGGCAGTTGTAGCTGTGTATGAACAGGCCCCTCGAGAGTGAACATTCACCGATTGCAACCACCACGCACGGCTGCGGTGCCTGTTCGTAGAGCGTCTTCAGCCTGCCCGCGGACTTGCGGTTGCATGAGCCTGTCACGAGAAGCACGTCAGCATGTTTAATGCTCCCCACCAGCAGCATGCCGAAGCGTTCAATATCGTAGCGTGGCGTCAGACAGTCGAGAATTTCAATATCACAGTTGTTACAGCTCCCCGTGGACAGGTGAAACACCCACGGCGATTTCAGCAGGGCATTTACGGCAAAGCTCATTTCACATCCCCAGTAACGCGAAGATAACTGCAACGACGGCGACCGCGGTTACCGGCCCCCAGAAAAACTTCATGGCCTGGTCGATACGCAGACGCGGGTTGGTGTTCCGTATGAGCGTAATCACCACCAGTATGGCAATGTATTTGAGCACACTGTAGAGTATGCCTATACCTTTCAGGTGAAACCCCCCGAGAAACAGTATTGCCAGGAAAAAGGGCAGCGTGAAGAGCAGCATGTTCTTCATCAGCTTGAACAGGGCAAGGCTTGTTCCGGAATAATCGGTGAACGGTCCCGAGATAATTTCCGTTTCCGCTTCCGGTATGTCAAAGGGGACGAAGGCAAGCTTCGCCTGCATCACCAGAACAAACACGATGAGTGCGAGTATGCCTGACACGCTCAACGCAAACGCGCCGCTCTGTGTCTGGAAGGTAAGTATCTC
>Ga0255055_10003602_pt1 | contig 10409 bp, 8 predicted proteins | sample JV7_2_27_MG_FD_188633 | JGI IMG/M metagenome (GOLD analysis project Ga0255055, IMG submission 188633) | Seawater microbial communities from Jervis Inlet, British Columbia, Canada - JV7_2_27 | ecosystem: Environmental > Aquatic > Marine > Inlet | place: Canada: British Columbia | collected... | reverse complement strand
ATACATCACCAGCTTGATCGGCGAAGAGGCAATTGTCAGGTACGATGACAGCAGTACGACCGCCAGGTTTTAAGATAGTCATGACATGCTGTAGGAAATTAAGTTGTTTATTACTTGTGGCAATGGTGAAGTCTTCGCGCTCTGGAGCTTGGTTTGCGCCCCTGGTGCCGAATGGGGGATTGGTCATGACGACGTCAAATCGTCGGGAGTCAGGAACTTCGTATATAGAGTCACCGAGTCGAATTTCGGGCTCAAGGCCATGTAGGTAGAGGTTCATCAATGCAAGCCTTCGCGGTCGAGCGACGAGATCCTGACCGAAATACGTATTCTCCTTAACACGTTTTGCCAGAGCACGGTCAATGGCGCCACCACCAGTCTCACCCAGAAACCATTCATAGGCGCAGACAAGAAAGCCGCCAGTACCACAAGCAGGATCACATATAGTGAACTCCTTGTGAGCTCGTGGTTCAGGTTTTATACAGCGGACCAACGTCTTTATGAGGAGTCGGGGAGTGAAGTATTGTCCAGCTCCTTTCTTACCTTCGTCGGCAGCCTTCTGGAGTAGTCCTTCAAAAGCAGCAGCTTTAATGTCTACATCAAGCTCGGTCCATTGTGTCTCATCAATCAAGCCAATAAGCTTCTTAAGATTGACAGGGTTATTGAAGCGAGAAATGGCCCCAGAAAAGATATCACCCAGGATTCCTTTTTCCTTACCAAGAGCACGTAATGTATCAACATAATGGTCGGTCAGATCGGTCCCAGACTTTTCGGCAATAAAGGGCCAATCGGTATCACCAGGTAGGTCGATACCACGTTCGTCAGCCATTTTGATAAAAAGCAAATAGGTGATCTGCTCAATGTAGTCCCCGTAGTCTATGCCATCATGGCGAAGTGTATGACAAAAACCCCATAGTTTCTGAACAATGTCAGACATATCAAGATTCCTTTGTGATCAATTGATTAAATAGAAATATCAAAAAATCAATATTATTTTTCTTCGTTTTTCATGTTTAATGGTGGATCATGCTGCTACAGCCTCATTGAACTTCTGTATAAGATCGCTGAGCTTCCCACTGAATACTCTGTTCGCTTTACCCCAACCGCCCGCATCCTGGAAAATGGGTATAATATCAAAATCCTCACGCCCTATAGTAAGATTGGCAATAAGGTGCGAGCGTATCCGTTCAAGCCATCGTTCCTGATCCTCGGTAAAGCTTATCTCACTGGTTACCTGTTCAAACGCTTGATTTACACGCTCTTCTGCTGTATAGAGTGGCTTAATCTGATCTTCTGCATGTTTAACCATCGAAATGATGTCCACCAGGGCTTTATTGTACTGATGTTCGTGTACTTTTTGTAAGTTCTCAACAGAAAAATGCTGTGGCGCTGCAATGAGCTTTTGACGAAGTTCAACCAAGGCGTCTGTACTCCAGTTCTGCGGACGGTCCAGAAGAATACTGATAGCATCTATCTTATCAGAGTTCTCTTGTACATATTGCATAAAAGCATTCAAGTAGTCCTCAGGTTTGTGCTCCTTACCACTTCCGTCCCGAATCAGCCACTGCGAACTGACAGTATCCTCAGTTTCATATGCCTTGATGAATACATTGGGTTTCCGTGGGTAATTGACCAATAAGTCTTGAAAAACTTTCTTTCGTAAAAGTTCCATTGTTTTCGTGAAATTGTTCTCCAAGGCACTCGGAAGTTCCTTTGCAAACTTGCCGAGATCACCATCGGGAATATAGGGAACAAATAAATCCCGATCATCACCCGACATTTCCTTGTCAATACGCTGCAATCGCTTTACAAGGCACCGAATGTTGTACTTGCGATCACGGTTCTGCCAGATGTCCTTAATGACTTCGGATATCTTTCGAGATGGTTTATCAGGAGGCTCAGCTGTAATCCCAGTGGCTTGCCTGAAATATTCCAGCAATGTACCATTGAAGCAGTCAAAAACAGTAAAGTGCGACTTATCTGCAAAGTTCACACTCTTACGTGTTCCACGCCCAAGCATCTGCTCAAAAAGTATGCGAGATTTAACAGGCCGCAGGAAGACGATGAACTCCAGGTCTGGAATATCAACACCTGTGGTCAACATATCCACACTGACGACAACACATGGTAATTTGCGGTTGCGGAACTCTCGAATACGCTGCAGGGGGCGGTCTACACGACCAGTGATCTTCTGTACGAATGAATCTCCCTGGCCAAAGATGTCGCGTCCAATATCTACCAGCTGATCAGCATGAGATGTGTGGGGAAGGTCGTTTACAGCGAAAATCAGTGTCTTTGGGAAACGTTTGAAGTGCTGTTCATGCTCCTGAGTATATTTTCGGAGTTCCTCGATAATCTTACGGTTGGAATCAGGAGAAGTGACTCTTCGTTCAACGTCAGTGGTTTCAAACTGCCTTTCATCCTCCAATAAGTCCATCTGTTCGACTCCAGTTTCAGGATCAATGGCACCGACCTGTTCACCTTCATCCAGGAAGATTCCTTGGAGGCGGACATCAGACTTGACAGTCACTACATCATAATCAACCAGATATCCTTCTCTTACTGCTCTATCGTAACTGTAGCGGAATACAACTTCCTTGAAGTATGCCTTTGTGTGAGCAGCAGGAGTGGCAGTAAGTCCCAGTTTGATAGCATCGAAATGATCAAGTGTCTTACGCCAGACGGATAGCTCCGCGCTTGTGTAACCGCGATGGCATTCATCTGCCACGATTAAATCAAACGCATGAATCGGGATATCAAGCTTCTTGGCATCTTCGTCGATTTCTTCATCACCGACGTTAAAAACGGCCCCCCGCCCAAAGAGGTTGATGGTCATTCGCTGAATCGTGCAGACGTACACAAAAGCATGACCCTTTTGGGGATTGGTAAGGTAGGCCTCTGGCAGCACTTTGGGATCGAACTTCTGTTGTTCATCCAGGTCTTCACGTTTAAATCGCTGACTGTAGACCTCGTAGATCTTATCGAACTTCAGACCAGGCTCAGGCTCGAATGATGCGAAAGCTCGTACAGCTTGGGCAGCAAGAGCTCTGCGATCTACAAGGAATAGTATACGCTTGCCGACCCCCGATTTCATCAGACGGTAAACTTGATTAACCAATGTAAATGTTTTGCCCGTGCCTGTCGCCATTGCAACCAACATCTGACGCTTGCGATCTTTAATGGCCTTCTCAATGGCTTGATTTGCCTCAATCTGATAGGGGCGTAATCGTTCATGCCAATCTTGATCGGCGATGAGGGCTGAAGCCGCAGCATTTGAATCCTTTTCAAGCATCTCCTTAAAAGCTGCAGGTGTATGGAAAGCACTTACCCTGCGAGATCTATTAAATGGATCTCGAATATCATGGAACCAAATAACTTCACCATTTGTTGAATAGAGGAACGGTGCACAATACCCATTGAAGTTAAAAGAGCCATTGGTTAAACCTCTTGCATACCTCTCAGCCTGGGTAAGAGCGTTCTGAGGGCCAAGAGTAACTTTTTTGGCTTCAACTACACCCAAAACCTTGCCATTTGAAACCAATACATAATCAGCGGGACCGTTTTCTGTATCATATTCTGTAACTGCATAAGAATATCGCGCCCCCGTTTTTAAAGGCGTGCCAAATGATACCACCTTCCAGCCAGACGCCGTAAGTTTGGGATCAATCCTTCGCTTCCGCGTCTCCCCTTCAGATTCTGTAGTTGAATCACTGGCCACTTGTAATATCCTTAAAAAAATATCTGTTTAATTATACTTATATCCTCCGTATTATGTAGTATCTTGTTTGTTTAATACACCCCATTCTTCTCGTTGATGCCAAATTTCTGGACGTCTATGGTGCAAATTCGAGATATAGTATTTATAATCTTCTATTAATTCTTTTCTTTTTGTTGTAAGACAATCACCGTTTATGAGAAAATTTGTTAATTCATCAGGAGTTGGTAAATCGTGAAATCCTCTTCTTCGTAAAACCTTCCACTTACTCCTATATTCATTTGAAATGCCCGATGGAACCTGAGAGCCACCAAGTATGTAATGAACATAATCTAACTTTTCGAAATTATGCCATTCAGTTAATAGTTCTTGTTGCTCAGTCATAGATATCTGTAGTTGTTTTAGAATATCCAGTAAGTCATTTTTAATTTTTTCTTTGTCTTCATCTGAAAAACTACCAAATCGTCCAGTACGCATAACAAGCGATAGTTCGATTTTAACAATTATTTTTACAAGATTTTGCATTTCTTTTATTGTTACCTTTGCTTCCTTAATTACTTCCCTTGTTCTTGCTTCAAAACCTTTTCCTGATGCTTTTATCTCAGAGATACGATCAAGATTGTTAATGAACATTATAAACATAAACGCCAAGGATCCTGTAAGAAGCACGGGATTAATACCAATAATTCCTGCCCATAAAGCAATCCCGAGCACGATAAATCCGATTGAATATAATGTAATTTTCATTTTTTTAAATTTCCTGCGATAAGAATATTGCAGATAACCCAATCATATTTGTATCCTGGTATACCTGAACAAAGCTGAATTTTTAACTCCATTATTCAGTCATATGCATAATCGAGTTTTTGAATTACCATGATCGTGTTATATTCTTTACTTTTCATGATATACGAGGATCTCTTTTTTTCTATTTTCATTTTATTTGGATTTTTCACTTTAAGAGGTGAAAGAAGAAGGGATAGGGCAATTATAATATCCATTAATATGAGTTATAACCCCCTCAGCTCGTCATGAAATGAGGTAACTTCTTATGATGTAACAAATTATCTTATAATTAAACGAAACTTCTTAATTGTTTGATATTAAATGAGATACAGAGATGAGGTGTGATGAAATACGAATATTCAAAATAGCAATACTTTTCATTCAAATAACCAACGTATTATAAGTCTGCCATTAAGAAGAACAACGTAACTTCTTAATTATCCTAATTCAGTAATTCAAGCACGGCCTTTTTCAGTGTTTCAATGCTATCATCACCGGCATCATATATTTCTTTTAAATTGATAGATGGAAACGCTTTTGGATTTAATTCTATTCCTTTAAATGGTTGGACTTCCACGAGGTTATTATGAAACGTCTCAAGCTGAATACCAGTGATTCTTTCAGAAAGATAACCATAGTTTAAAACAAGTTTTCCTTGTGATGTTATTGTGAAAACTGATATTGTTTTTCCGTCTCTTCGATAATGGAATGTGAATGACCCAGATTCTCTTCCCTTTCCCCAGAACACTCTGTCTGCATTAGCCTTTGCCCACTCTAAAATATGGTGCATCATATCCAAGATTTTTTCCGAATTCTGAGTTTGGGCATGATTAAAAAATCCTTCATCAGTCCATAGCTTTCTTTGTAATGAACCTACCCTCTTGCTTTGCGGTACTTTCCCATACATACGGGGCACAAGCATTTGTGTATTATCCGATTTGTATTTATGTAGTTCCAATGCATGAAAGGAGAATGCAGTATTACCACATTCGTTAAGGTAATCTATTGTTCTCCTTAGTTCTTCATTGATATGATCTACAGCGATGATGAGATTGAACGTACCAATGCTCAGTGTTTCTTCTATGTTTGTCCTGAAAGACTCTTCGTCCCATTCTTCCTGATCGGTCTTTGTTGATACCCCCTCTACAAGGTTCTTACCGGTTATTTGTGATACTTTTTCATCAAGATCCTCATAGCTTACATTCCATAAAAAAGCAGCATATTCAAGTATCTGACCGATTACTTTTCTCTTAATTTCAGAATTAGAAGCCAGTTTGCATTCGATGATCCCTATGTTTCCATTAGGATTGAAAAGTAATACATCTGTATTCCCTGAGCCTGGTAATCCATACTCTTTTACGGAAAACACATAAGGATTGGGATCATCCATTATTTCTTTGACTGGAATAATTGAGGGAGAATCAGCAATTAAGTTTTGAAGGTCTGCTTCTGCGTTATATAAAGCAGACTCAACTTCGGTCCAGTGTTTTTTATCTTTTTCCTTAATGAGTATTTTCATTTTGTTTTTCCCGACTGAGGCTTAATAAGATTTTTACAATCAGTCAATGACGTCAAATTCAATTCTCAAGTCTTTTATTATATAGCGATGGTTGTAATTTTTAATGTTATTCATTAGGTGCCAGGAAATATATAGGATATAGAGGTAGTTTTGCTTTATCTTCATCAGGTATCTTCTCATAGAACTCCTGCCACAGTTCAATGAATCTATCGAAGTCTATGAGTTCTACATGTACGGGAGAACTTCTTGCGGTATCGATAGCATCTTTTGTAAAGCCGCCTGTTGAAACAAATATTCCAACATCACCATCTTTCGAAAGTAATCCCATAAGCTGTCTTACTTCATGAACGCTGGCTGTTGATTCTCGACGTTTTACCTGTACCTTGATTCTTGGTGCTTTTGTGCCAAGAGGATCTTGATATGCAATGATGTCTATTCCTCCGTCTTTGCCACGTGGTGCAACATAAGGAGTATAGTATCCCATACTCTGCAACAGAATCGCGACCAAATCTTGAAACTCATAAGGATTTTTTAAATCTATATAATTTTTTAGACCTTCTTTAGCTTTTTGTTCTACTTCCTCTAATACAATCGATTGTGAAATATCTGTCTCTTCTTCCCCCTCCTCATTATCAGATGGTATTTCTTTTTTATTTTTTTCCGCCCATTTTTTATAAGCGTCAGCAATTGCGAAAAACAGTTTTATCTCTCCTAATTCGAATGCTTTCTCACCTTCAGGAGTTAATATCCAAGTGCCTTTCTTTTTTACCAGATATCCTGCTTTCGTACACCCTATAGTATAAAAGTGCAATATTGATTGCCATCTGATATAACCAGACTTTTCATACCTCTCTTTAGCATATGCATCTAATTCGATGCTATTCTCTATGTTTTGCATAACCTCACGTCCCGATAGTTCACCTCCAGCATCTTTCAATATTCTAAGAGCGTTATAAATTAATTTTGCTGCTAATCTTCTTGATTGTGATAATTGCTTACCCTCCTCCATTTATTTCCTCCTTTGATAACATACAGTTATTTTGATTTCTTAATTATCCAATCAGCCAAACCAGAGTTAATTGATAGATATGCAATTCTATCAACGGTAATAAGCTTTTCCCTATTTTCTCCATCATAATTCAACAGACTTGCTTTCGGACTATGTACAATGAAATACATTTCGTCATATTGCTTCATTGAACGAAATTGCTCGACATAGTCCAAAAACTCGTTTAAGTCAGAAGAGGATTTAACCTGAACAAATGCTCTTTTACCTGATACTGGAGACATTAAATCTAAATCAATGGATTTTTGTATTTTCCCAAGAACTTCAATTCGTTTCCAGCCTGCATATGAGAAGATTAAATCAATAAGAAGTTCAAAATCTTGCCAAGTTAACAATTTAATTAAAGGAATGAGTGAGTTTTTGAAGTCTTCATACGTTTTTTGTGCAATACGAACCTTTGGTATTACTTGAGCATTGATTCGCCTTATTAAATAATCATGAGCATTAACACTGCAAATTGTTCCTTGGAATCCTTGAGTTTTGGTAAGAATACTACTGATTGACTCAACTGTAAGTTCATTACCAGCAATATCTTCACAGTTCCACGATTTTATAGCCAGTCTAACACGTGTTCCATCTTCCAATACTGATATTCCTTTTTTCGAAAAACACCAGTATAGCTTTCTGTTATGAAAGGTAATCCAGATAACTTCCTCTCCACTTTCATAAAAAAGTCTTATTTGATTGGTAGTTTCAGTTGCTTTTGATGGGCTTTTCCCTTCCTCAATCCAGTATTCTCTTATAAAGTCCCAATCACCTTTTAAGCATTTATCATGATATGGATTTACAAAGCCTAATCTCAACGTAGAGTTGTTAATACAGTCATCTGCCCAATTACCGGCTCGGCCGAGCTTAATGAAATATGAATTTTTTGCAGCAATAACCATGGTTTATTGTTAGCTTATGAAACCTCCCTTACTATTCATTATTGTTATCTTCTGCATCATCAATTACAAAAATTCCTGCTCTCTTGGTTTCTAATAGTTTTAAAGATCACTCAGTTTTCATATTAATATCCATGTAACTATTCTCATATATTCAACAAGCTCGATTTACACCTGGAAAACATATGGTTATTATATAAGCAAATGAAAGGAATAGATGTAAAAAGACTTTGGGGGCGCGCCGCTAATAGATGTTCATTCCCTCAGTGTAAAATGGAACTTACTGCTGAAGGAGATACCAGCACTATTGGAGAAATGGCACACATTATCTCCAAAAAAGAAGATGGTCCTCGGGGTCAAGGAACATTTCAAGGTGAAGATAAAGATAGCTATGAGAATCGCATTCTATTATGTCCAACACATCATACTCTAATTGACAGACATCCTGAAGAATGGACTGTTGATAGTATTTTAGCAATTAAAAATGACCATGAAAGATGGGTTGAAATACAACTCGATAATAATACAATCCCATTTCATTCGATTGATAATTCTGTATTTTTAGAGGAACGGATTAGTGAAATAACTGCATTTCATGAAGAAAAAATATGGTTAATGACATTCATCACTCCGTTAAATATTTCTTCTGGCGTGATCAATACTCGTGATCAAGGTATAATTGATATTATTAATAGCTATGAATTACAAAATCAGCCTCATTTGACTTCCAGCATAAATCGGCAGATGACAAGACCTAATTCGATGGGTTTAGTAAATGACGACTTAAGACTTATTGATAGTGACATAGGGCATGTCGTGCAAATTTGTAGAAATGGGCATTGTGAAATAAGGAATATTGTAATGCCAATATCGGCTGAGCATATAACTGATAGAATAAGAACTGCAGATTTTACAGAAAGAGGAGATGAGTTGGTTTTAAGTTACAGTGAAATAGCATTGAAATTCGTTAATCAAATACAAAATTTAAAAAAATTGTGGGATGATTGTTTACAATTCAAGGATATGTTAATATCTGCATTGATACTCAATACCAATAATACGCGATTAGTTTTTGGTATATCGCAATTTGGTGAAGAGCGAGGTGGCAATTATATTCAGTCAAATAAGCTTGATTATAGTTTTATTGTAGATAAGAAAATTGATTGGAAGGAAATATCTGAATTAGTAATGATGCGTATGGTTGAAAATTTTGGATTAGTATTGGATAGTTTATATACAGATGATAGTAATTTATGTTACCCAAGGTTTTTAAGAAGTTGAATTTCAAATCAACACTGATATATAAGTGATTTTGTAAGCACCTTCCTAATTAAAAAAACTCGATCGAACAATTAATTACTTCGTGATGATATTGTATTCACAGTTTAATTTTATCCCTGATATGTCTTACCAGATGCAGAGCTGATGCGGGGTAAAGCTATTCTTGGCGATAATAGATTCTGTAAATGTATTCAAACCTATCAATATCCCATTCCTCAATTCTATGCTCCTGCGTTGTGAAAAGCAGTTCCAAAGTATTTCCAGAATCACTTATTTTTGCTAATAGATAGCCTCCATCACCATGGCTTAAACATTCCCAACTACTTTCGAACCAAATGTTTCCCTTTAAATCTTTCCACTTATCAATTAGAATATCTTCACCTTCGCAGGAAAAATATTCGCTATCTATACCACGGTAATGTTTCCATGTGCCATCAGGGAAATAGACCATTTTTGGTTCTCCTCCAACTTCTGGATTTATCCACGTGCCAGTATAAGCATTAGATAATTCCTCATCGGAAATAGCTATTTTCCTTGTAGCGCAACTCCCAGCGATAACCAGTATAGCTAAAACAAGAATCAAGATTGATACAATCCTTCTGGGCTGCATTAATAAGCCCCCTCATGATTATTCAAACTCATCCTTCGATTGAGCTATAAATACAATCGTGGGTATCCCCACAAAGAACCAATACACCGTGGAAGCTACAGCACCTGCAAGTGCTAATCCCCATGTCTTTCTCTGAAGTGCGTAGATACCACCTATGAGAGCCAATACTCCGATAATGAAAAAAGGTATGGTAATAATCCATAAAATTACAGCTACGAAATCAGGAACTTCAGGCCCAACGAGGTCACTCCCAATAACGACAATACTGATTAGTAATCCAATAACGCTCAGTAATGCAAATGCTCCTGTGACTATGTTTAAAATCCCAACTACCATAGGCTTCCATGTTTTTTCCATGTGTCTCCTCCTTTTGGTATTTAATTCCGAAGCTGCCTAACCAGATGCAGAGCTGATGCGAGGTATATAAATATCGGTAATGGATATGATAGCTACTATGCAAATCTTTCGGGTCAATCTTTTCAGGGTAATCGTTATTAGACCATTGTACCTCCCAGAGCGAATTGTACTTGTCAACTCTCCACAGCTCATAT
>Ga0255055_10003601_pt1 | contig 10412 bp, 6 predicted proteins | sample JV7_2_27_MG_FD_188633 | JGI IMG/M metagenome (GOLD analysis project Ga0255055, IMG submission 188633) | Seawater microbial communities from Jervis Inlet, British Columbia, Canada - JV7_2_27 | ecosystem: Environmental > Aquatic > Marine > Inlet | place: Canada: British Columbia | collected... | reverse complement strand
CCCAGGAGAAGATAGTCCACGACATTATTTTCCCACCCTGTTGAGTAGAACCCGAAAGGTGCTTCCTTCCCCTTCCCGGCTCTGCACTTCGATCGTCCCACCGTGCTGTTCCACCGTGGATTTCACGATCGACAGCCCGAGCCCGGTCCCGATTTCGGCCAACTTTTTAGCATTTTCCGCCCTGAAGAACTCACTGAACAGCTTGTCCTGCTCGCTTTCGGGTATGCCGATACCGGTGTCACTGACCTCGAAGATCACCTTGTCCTCCGCAGGGCTCATCTTCATGGATACCTTCCCGCCTTTTGGGGTATATTTTACGGCGTTGGAGAGCAGGTTGGACACGATCGTTTCCAATCCTTCCCGTCGCCCGTAGACGATCGCGGTGTTGAGGTTCGACGGACATTGGACCTCCAGGGTGATTTCCTTCTCTTCGGCCTGGCTCTGAAAGAACTGGACATTCTCGCCGAGAAGGGCACAGAAGTTGATCTTCTCCAGCTCGGAGGTGGAAAGCTCGGCCCTGCCCTTGGCCAAAACCAGGAGGTCACTCACGCTGTTTGACAGGGCTTGCGCCCGGACCTCGATCCGTTCGAGCATCTCCCTCTGTGGGGCTTCAAGCTCTCCCACAAAGCCTTGGGTGAGGGTGCGAACGATAGACTGAATGGTGCTCAAGGGAGAGCGCAATTCGTGGGAGGCCTTGAGCAGAAACCAGGTCTTGGCTTCGTCGATGCGCTTGAGATTTTCATACACAGAGGCGTTGGCAATCGAGAGGGTTACCAGGTCACCGAGGATCGAAAACAGAGAGATCATCTCCTGGCTCAAGCTTTGTCTCCGCTGCCCGTAGACGCACAGGGCGCCGAGGATTTTTTTCTCCCGGCGCAGGGGAACGCAGATCAAGCTCTCCGTCTCGTCGTCCACCTCGGGAAAATCTTCTTCCAGGGCATCCTCCACCAGCACCGCGTTCCCCTCCATCAGGCTTCGGTGGTAGATGTTCTCCGCCACATCGATGGACAGGTCCGCCGCCTCCCGGGCAATACCGGCCATGGAGCGAACCCGCATGGTGCCGCTGTCTGTATCCCAGAGTTTGATCGAGCAGCCGCGAACTCCGGTGACCTGAACGGTGATGCCGGTGACCGCATCGAGCACCTCCTGCAGGTCGAGAGACCCTCCGGCCTTGTGAATGACTTCGTAGATCGCCTCCAGAGCTCGAGCCCGACGCCCGGTACGCTTGATCCGGGGCAGGTCGAAGGCGATCAGCAGCCCCTGGGTCAGGCTGATTCCTCCTACGCAGATCACGGCGGCCAGTGTCAGGGGCAGGGATGCAGAGGCGTGGCGAAGGATGACCGCCAGGTACACGAGAGAGGATACCCAGATCGGAAGAAGGGCTATCCAGAGTTTTTCTATCCGCAGTGCTTGTTTTTTCATGCCTCAGACTAACGTTCTCTACAATGGCACAAAAACCTTTGTCAATCAAACAGTTTGTGATATGATGGCAGGGTGCAACGCAAGGTAGAGCGCATCAGCGAACAGTTGAAACAGATCATCTCCTCCTGGTCTGGAATCGAGGCGATCGTTTTGGGAGAGGCGGCGGAAGCCAGGATCCTTGATCCGTACTTCACGATTTCCCTCGACGTGTACCACGACTCAAGGCTGCCGACATCCGACGATCGAAAGCAACATTTTACCAACCCCGCCGCTTTCGATACGCTTCCTGCCTTCACGGAGGACCGTTTCCTGCTGGAGGAACTTCCCGTAAAGATCCGCTACCAGGCGACGGAACGGGTCGACTTCATGCTCAAACGTATCGCCGAGCAGCAGTGGATCTTTCATGACGCCGACACCTATCTCTTCTATAGATTGTTGCACGGCCAGGTTCTGCATAAGCAAACGAGCTGGCTCGACCAGACCCGAAAAACCCTCTCCGCCATGCCGGATCACTTCTGGCGGGCGATTCAGAACGGTGCCCGGATCTCCGCAGCCTACTACCTAAACGATCTACGGGCCGCGGTGTACCGGGGTGACAACCTGTTCTACGTCTTTTCCTTGAGCCACTTTCTGCGCAGCCTCTGCAGCTTCCTCTTTGCGGTAAATCGAACGTTCGAGCCCTCCGCCCGGCTGATCGCGGAACGGGTCCGCGATCTTCCCCGGCTGCCCGACGGTTTCGGAGGCCGCTTCGAGAGCATGCTTCGGGACGATCCTGAGCTGCCGCCGGAAAGAAAGCGGGAGATCGCCGAGCTCCTGGTCAAGAGCATCCTTCCCATGGCATGAGGTTCCTCAATCTTTTTCTCTTTCTCACGGTCTGCCTGGTGGGCTGCGACCTCAGGCAGGATCGCCTCCTCTTCCTGGTTCCGGGGGAGCGGGGCAAGACTATGGAGCAGCGGGTGGCTATTGATGAGTCCGGGCGCTACCTGCTGAAACAACCCGTTATGGTGACTCGGGGCGAACAGGCCTTCTATCTCCGCTTCCGCGGGGAGGGGGACGGGGCGGTCCTGCAGGTGTTGGGAACAGAGGATCAGCAGATCGCTGCGAAGCCTCTACCGGGCGGGGGTGGTGCAACGGTGTACGTCCCCCTTTTACAGGGAAAAATATTTTGGGGATTTCGAGTGGATATTCCAGCAGGTCAGGGGCTTCAGTTCCTCGAGGCGGGGATCACTGATTCCTTTACCGGAGTGGAAAACTCAGGGGCAGGCTTAATCCTGGGCACTGCGATCCAAAGCTTTCACAGTGAAGGCCGCCGCGTTGAACTGTCCTTCTCTTCCCCCCAGAGCTGGCCTGTGCGGGTCCTCGGCGCTATTCCCGCGGCGCCGTCGTCAGACCACGGATCTTCACGGACCGACTCGGAAGATCTGAGCTGGCAGATCGCCCTTACGGTCGAATCCCGGGCACCTTTCTCCTTCTCGGATTTTCGCCTCCGTGAAACCTATGCCGACCGGCCTGGGTCGGCGGATCTTCCCGATGCCGGCGCGGGGCGAGCCTACCTGTTGCTTAAAGCTAGTGCAGGGAACAAAACCGTATCGTTAAGGCACAGCGCCCTGTCGGGAAAACACAACCTGTTTCTCTACGAGGGTCTTATCCCCTTCGAGCCGGAAACCTTGCGGATCGAGCCTCTGGGCGGAAGCGGGATCTGGCTTCACAGTCTCGAAGTCGCCCGCCTTCCTCCAGGCTCAGTCGGCGGAACGGAGGGGGAGCTTTGGGCTTCAGTGCATCCCCTGCCGGCGGATCCGGGCACCGTGTTGCTCTACGATCCTGACTATTGGCGTCAAAGGGATTATGAGCTGTTTTCCTGGGCCCGGTTTCCGGAAATCCTGATCATGGACACCTCCTCCTACCAGGTGCAGTCCCGCTTTTTCAAACGCCTGGCCTTCTTCGTGGAAAAGCGGGGCTATCGAGACCGGTTAGTAAGCAACGAGGAGTTTGACGATCTGCACGGATTCAATGCCCACGACTACCGGGCGGAAGATCTGACCCGCTTTTTTCAAGCCGCCAGGGAGGAGCTCTTTGCCCTGAATCCGGAGGAAGAGCTGCTCAAAGAGATCCTTCTTCGCAACGGGATCATTCGAGATGAGGGAACCTTCAGCCCGGGAAGGGGCGGAATCCTCTCGATATCCCGCAGCTCCTACCCGCTTCTGCGGCGGCATCTGCTGACCCATGAGTGCTATCACGGTCTCTTTTTCAGCCTGCCCGAGTTCAGGCAGGCCGCAACCGAGGCCTGGGAGCAGCTTTCCGAGAACGAGAAGGAGTTTTGGCGGCTGTTCTTTCGCTGGGTCGGCTACGATACCGAGGATCCCTACCTGACCGTCAATGAGTATCAGGCCTATCTGTTTCAACAGCCCAGATCCGGAGTTCAATACTACTTCACCACGCTGACCGCCTCCCGCCTGATCTCGAGCTACCCCGAGCAGGCTGCCCGTGTGCGGGAGTTCCTCCGCAGCGATCCGGACAGTTTCACCCGCGGCTTCGACACCCTCGAGGCCTCTCTCAAGAGGATCGCCCGGATGGAGGGGGGTAGGGTGATCGAGCTCGAACCCGCCGAAATCAAATAATTCCTTCCTTTCTTGTTCTTTTCTCTTGATCATTGGGCCGGAGCCGTATTACCCTTTTAGAGACTTAACACCACCTGCGACACAGTGGTTGTTGCTCCTGAACACCTCTATATGCCCATGTAGGAGCTTTTCACGGGTTCGGCGGTCAAGTCATTGGGGAGGGGAAAAGTGAAAGTACAGCGACGTTTGACCCGGACGGGCGAGAGTCCGTACCAAGGTATCAGCTTCAAAAAACGTGTTTCCGAGATCCGCAATCCCGATGGAAAGGTGATCTTCCGGCAGGAAAACGTCCAGGTTCCCTCTTTCTGGTCCCAGATCGCTACAGACATCCTGGCCCAAAAATATTTCCGCAAAACCGGCGTGCCTCGTCAGATCGGCAAGAGCGGCGGCGAAAGCGACGCCCGTCAGGTGTTTCACCGCCTGGCCTTTACCTGGACCGACTGGGGCAAACGCTACGGCTACTTCGACAGCGACGAGGACTCCCAGAGTTTCTACGACGAGCTCTGCCACATGCTGGCCCGCCAGATGGCTGCGCCCAATTCACCCCAGTGGTTCAACACGGGGTTGTTCGCCGTGTACGGCATAAAGGGACCCGCCCAGGGCCACCACTTCGTGGACCCGGACAGCGGGAAGCTGAAAAAAGCCGACAGTGCCTACGAGCGTCCTCAACCCCATGCCTGCCAGCCGTATCACGCACCGGTATCCACTCCGACCGGACCCGTACCCATTGGCCAGATTGTAGAGAGGGGGCTCACGGGAATCGAGGTCTACGACGGGACTGAAAACGGAAGGGGAACGACCAGGGTCGTGGCTGTGGCCGAGAATGGGGTGAAGCCGGTCTTCCGGGTAGTACTCAAGAACGGTTCTTTCCTGGAAGCTACTGGAGACCATCTCGTGTTTGCCGCTGCCGAACGACGAACCCAGGGAGGATGGCTGCGTGCAGATGAACTTGAGCCCGGCATGTACCTGCGTCTTTCGACAGCCACCGACACCCGGGATTCCGAGCTTCCGGCGCCTCGAATGGTTGACGAAGCGGCTCTAGTTGGATGGCTTCACGGCGACGGTTTCATCTCCGAGGACAAACAAGGGAAGCTGGATGTCGCTTGTTCAGACGCCTTTCCGGGGAAGATGATTCCCTCTGTCCGGGAAGAACCCGTTCAACGAATCGAGTTCTTGGGGCTCATGAAAGTCTACGATATCCAGACCGAGAGCGGGCAATACCTGTCCAACAACATCCTGGTCCACAACTGCTTCATCATCTCCGTGAATGACGATCTGGTGAACCAGGGCGGTATCATTGATCTGATCACCAGCGAAGCCCGACTGTTCAAGTACGGATCCGGGACCGGGACGAATTACTCCCGTCTGCGGGCCAAACAGGAACCTCTGAGCGGGGGCGGGGTTTCCTCCGGTCTATTGTCCTTTCTCAAGGTGGGCGATCGTTCCGCCTCGGCGATCAAGAGCGGGGGAACCACCCGCCGGGCGGCCCGTATGGTGACTCTGGATGCGGATCACCCCGATGTGGAAGACTACATCAACTGGAAGGTCGAGGAAGAGCAGAAAGTCGTGTCCATGGTAATCGGCAGCAAGGTGTTGAAAAAACACACCCGGTTGATCGAGCAGGCTGTCACCGGCGCCCAAAGTTCCGATGCGGACAGAGCGGCTTTCGATCCGGATGCGAACTCCCGTCTGCGGGAGGCGATACGCCGGGCCTTGGCGGAGACGGTGCCGCCGGGCTACATCTATCGGATTCTTCAGCTCCTATCACAGGGGATGCGGGGCCTGGATATCGAGGAGTACACCACCGAGTGGGACGAGGAAGCCTACAACACGGTCAGCGGTCAGTCTTCCAACAACTCCGTACGGCTGAGCTCGGAGTTTATGCAGAGAGTGATCGAGGACGGACCCTGGGTCCTGACCGGGCGGGTGGATCCCTCCCTGAAGATCGAAGTCAAGACCCGTAAGATCTGGGATCAGATCGCCTACGCAGCCTGGAGCTGTGCCGATCCGGGGATACAGTATCACTCGACCATCAACGAATGGCACACCTGCCCCGAGGATGGGGAAATCCGGGCCTCCAATCCCTGCTCGGAGTACATGTTTCTCGACGACACGGCCTGTAACCTGGCCTCCCTCAACCTGATGAGTTTCTACGACACCGAAACAGGCCTCTTCGACGTCGATGCGCTGCTCCACGCGATTCACATCTGGACGATCGTGCTGGAGATCAGCGTGCTGATGGCCCAGTTTCCTACCCCGGAGATCGCCAGGAAGAGCTACGAGTACCGCACCCTGGGGCTCGGTTTTGCCAACCTGGGCAGCCTGCTCATGGTGATGGGCATCCCCTACGACAGCGAACAGGGACGCGGTCTGGCCGCCTGTCTGACTGCCCTGCTCAGCGGCCAGGCCTACCTGACCTCCGCCCAGCTGGCCGAACAGCTCGGACCCTTCCCCCGCTTTCAAGCCAACCGGGAACACATGCTGCGGGTGATCCGCAATCATCGCCGGGCCATCTACAGCGCGGATGAGGGGGAGTATGAAGGCCTGACCGTATTCCCCAAAGCTCTGGACCCGAAAGCCTGTCCCTCCAAGTTGCTCGAGGCGGCCCGGCGCGTCTGGGACCAGGCTCTGCAGCAGGGGGAGAGCCACGGCTACCGCAGCGCTCAGGTCACCGCGATCGCGCCGACCGGAACCATCGGGCTGGTCATGGACTGCGACACTACAGGGGTGGAGCCGGATTTCGCTCTGGTGAAGTTCAAAAAGCTTGCCGGCGGCGGCTACTTCAAGATCATCAACACCTCGATCCCACCGGCTCTGAAACAGCTGGGCTACGATAAGAACCAGATCGAGGAAATCACCGCCTACTGCCTGGGCCGGGGAACACTGAAATCCGCTCCGGGGGTATCCTGGAAAACACTGAAGGCCAAGGGGTTCAGCGAAACCGTGCTCAAAGGCATCGACAAGTCCCTGGAGAGCGCCTTTTCCATTCATTCCGCCTTTGCGCCGGCGGTCCTGGGTGAGGAATTGCTGGAAAAGAAGCTCGGCATCTCCGGCCAGACCTACAGGAAGCCCGGGTTCCAACTTCTGCGGCATCTTGGTTTCACTCCGGAGGAGATCGAAGAGGCCGACCGCTTCGCCTGCGGAACCATGACCATCGAAGGTGCCCCTCATCTGAGGTGGGAGCACTATGCCGTGTTCGACACGGCGAGCAAGGTGGGTCGTATCGGCACCCGCTTCATCCCCTGGCAGGCCCACATCGAGATGATGGCGGCGGTCCAGCCCTTCGTGTCCGGGGCGATCTCCAAGACCGTCAACATGCCCAACTCCGTCACCGTAGAGGATGCCAAAGGAGCCTATTTTCTGTCCTGGAAGCGGATGCTCAAAGCCGTCGCCATCTATCGGGACGGATCGAAGCTCAGCCAGCCTCTGTCCTCCCTCAGCGCTTCCGGCGAGCGTCTGGCCGAACAGATCCTGGCCCTCCAGCCTCGTGCTTCCGGAGTACCGGCACTGGCCGGATCGCCGGACCGTTCGAGCGCCGAGCAGCTCGACGAGCAAGATGCCCCTGCTTTGGCGGCGGGAAAACCGGCTGTTTCGTCCCCACCTGCTCCCGCCGTTTCCCGGCACAAGCGCAGGCCTTTGCCCAGCCGCCGCAGCGGCTACACCCAGAAAGCCAAGATCGGCGGGCACAGCCTGTTCCTGCGTTCCGGACAATATCCGGACGGGAGCCTCGGAGAGATCTTTTTGGACATGCATCGGGAAGGCGCCGCCTTCCGCAGCCTCCTCAACAGCTTCGCCATAGCCGTGTCGCTGGGCCTACAGTACGGGGTTCCCCTGGAGGAGTACGTGGAAGCTTTCGTGTTCACCCGTTTCGAACCGAACGGGATCGTCCAGGGTCACGACAACATCAAGATCACGACCTCGGTGCTGGACTTCATCTTCCGCGATCTGGCCCTGACCTATCTCAAGCGTACCGATCTGGTTCAGGTCAAACCGGACGATCTGATCGCCACCACGACCAACGGCACCCGGCAGCTCGAAGAGGCCGGCGGCAACGGAACGGGAGCACCGGAACTCGAGGTGCCCGAACACGCAGCGGAGCAGTCGCCGGAGCAGGCAGCCGGTGGTAACGGCGGCTCGGGTTCGCCCAAGCCACAGCCGATGCCGGTTGCTGCCGGGCATAACGAGGCTGTCGATGCCACTGCTATGGACAGTGCGGCCGAAGCTCTGGATATGGCCCGTATGCAGGGCTACGAGGGCGACCCCTGTCCGGTCTGCGGACATCTCACCATGGTGAGAAACGGTACCTGTCTGAAGTGCTTGACCTGCGGTTCCACAACCGGCTGCTCGTGAGTTTTCTTATCTACCGGCAGTCTATCGGGTTGGATGAGCCCCAGCTCCCTTGGAGGAGCCCCAGCTCCCTTGGAGGAGCCGGGGCCCGGTAAGCTCTTAAGTGCCCTCTTTGCCCTGAACGATCTCATCAGCGACAAGACCGTTGGCTTCACGGTGCACACTCTCCGCAGCTTCCTTGTTGGGAGCTTCGCACAGGCAGAAAACACTGCCGTCCTCGGCATTGTACCAGTACTTCAGGTAGTTGACACCGTACTTTTTCTGGACCTCGAGGTCCTTTCGATGGGCCTCCGCAACGCCTTCGGCGGTTAGGCCATCCACCCCTCGGTGGACATCCATAAATAGGGACATGGAAAACCTCCTGTATATTATTATTATAGTAATATATAGATTGGACCTCGATTTTGTCAAGGAAAAAGAAGTGTTCATCGAATGTTGGCAACAGGTTTCACAATTCATGACTATCCTTTAGACTGACCGGCATGCCGGATAAGAGAGAACCCGTACTCCTGGCCTGGAGCAGCGGCAAGGACTGCACCCTGGCTCTTCGAGAAGCCCTTGCTTCCGGAAACTACGAGATTACCCTTCTCACCACGGTCACCGAGGGCTATGACCGGATCAGCATGCACGGTGTTCGGGAAGAGCTTCTGCGAATCCAAGCGGAGAGCCTCTCTCTGCCGATCGATATCGTACCCATCCCCCGGAAGTGCAGCGACGAGGAGTATCGCCTTTGCATGGAGACCGCGATGCGCCGACACTACGATCGGGGATGCCGGACTGTGGTATTCGGAGATATCTTCCTGCAGGAGGTGAGGGAGTACAGAGAGAACAATCTGGACAGGGTGGGGATGAAGGCTCTCTTTCCTCTGTGGAATCGGGATTCCCTCGAGTTGAGCCGTGGATTTATTGAGGCGGGATTTCAAGCCGTCGCGACCTGCGTGGACACTCAGGCTCTTCCCCGCTCTTTCGCCGGAAGGCTCTACGATGATTCCTTTATTGCCGGGCTGCCCCCCGGAGCGGATCCCTGCGGCGAAAACGGGGAGTTTCACACCTTCGCCTTCGACGGACCGATCTTCAAACGGGCGGTTCGATTCACTAAAGGGGAGGTTGTGTTGCGGGACGACCGCTTCTGTTTCTGCGATCTTGTTCCGGAAGCGAGCGAGGTGTAGAGTCCTGTGTCGAGGCGCCGGCCCACCCCGGTATTCAGGTCGGTGGAATCAGGCCCCGAAGGCCTCCACGTCGGCCATGGAGTGAAATGGGGATAGCTCCCGAAGCTGCTCGACGATCCCGGGAAGAACCTCCAGAACGTAGACAACGTCCTCTTCCGTATTGTAGGTGCTTAAGGAGAAACGCACCGACCCATGGATGCTGGTGAAGGGCACGCCCATGGCTCGCAGCACGTGGGAGGGCTGCAGGTTGCCGGAGGCACAGGCCGATCCGGTAGAGGCGCAGATCCCGTGTTTGTCCATGGCTAGCAGCAGGGCTTCCCCTTCGATGAAGTGGATGCCGATATTGGTCGTGTTGGGAACCCGATTGTCCGTGTCGCCGTTCACCTCGGTGTCCGGGATCCGGGAGAGAATCCCCTTCTCCAACTTGTCCCGCAGTGCCCGCACCCGGGTGTTTTCATCTTCGAGTTTGCTGCCCACCAGCTCTGCGGCCTTTCCCATGCTCACGATCAAGGGCATGCTTTCGGTTCCGCCCCGGCGGCTGCGCTCCTGATGACCGCCGATGATGAAGGGGCGGATCTTCAAGCCCCGCCGAATGAACAGGCCGCCGATCCCCTTGGGGGCGTGGAACTTGTGACCGGAGAAGGACAGGAGATCGACGGGAAGTTTCTCCATATCGAGGAGCACCTTGCCCATGCCCTGGACCGCGTCGGTGTGAACGAAAACCCCACGCTCCTTGGCGATCCGGCAGATTTCCCGGATGGGGAACATGATCCCGGTCTCATTGTTGGCGAAGATCACCGAGATCAGCAGGGTGTCGTTGGTGATCGCTTCCCGTAGCTCATCCAGATCCAGGCTA
>Ga0255055_10003600_pt1 | contig 10416 bp, 10 predicted proteins | sample JV7_2_27_MG_FD_188633 | JGI IMG/M metagenome (GOLD analysis project Ga0255055, IMG submission 188633) | Seawater microbial communities from Jervis Inlet, British Columbia, Canada - JV7_2_27 | ecosystem: Environmental > Aquatic > Marine > Inlet | place: Canada: British Columbia | collected... | reverse complement strand
AGAAGAGAGGCTAACCATTGATGAAAATGTTGCATCATCTAAATTTGTACGTATAAGGTCTACTTCAACGTTCTCATCCGCTGTATCATAGAAAAAGACTTTAAATTCAGAAATGGTTGCTCCATGAGGTAGATGTAATGGGGCTACAAGATAACCGACGTAACCAGGCATAACAAATGCTCCTCCATTATGAATATTATTATAATATTCGGTGACTTCAGTTGTGGGATGAAATGCTTCACAGCTTATCGATAAATAATGTGCTCGTGGAGAGGAGTAAGAAACGCTGTTAACTATCGTTGTTCCATCAACTATAAGGTCACCGATGAGAGTTCCCGAGATATCATTTCTAAGAAATTGATTACCTTCTATCCCATCTACAGTATCTGCATCAAGTCCGCTACCTGAACCATCATTTTCAGCAGTCCAGGCAAAACCATTAATTTTTGCAGGATCAATATTTGCATATTTATTTATATGTCTATTAGTAATGGAATTATTTGTTAATTTACTTCCAAGAATTGAATTATTTAATATTTCTGCAACTCCAGACATTTCTGCAAGAACTTCAATTGTTAAATCATTAAGTGTAATCGATTCATCAGCAATTTTAGAAATTCCAAAATCAGAAATATCATCATCATTAATAGTTCCATCAATAATTTTTTCACTTGTTATTGAATTATCTGCAAGTTCATTTTCACCTATAGTTGCCACTGGCCTAAATACAAATGATGATGTAACTGCTGCTATAGAAATAATTATTGCCAAAACTGCAGTTATCATAGTTACTTTTTCTTTCATAACCTCTACTCACCAATTAAGGATAATATCCAATTATTTATAAATATAATAGCAAGCAATAATACATGGAAATTTTCTTATATTAAAAAAATTGAAAAAAAAGAAATGAGTTTGGACTAATATTGTTTTATAGTCCAAATCGCAGTAGGAGTTTTTGTAGTAATGAAAACATATTAGGATGACTCTGTAAGAGCTGCAGGAATGGTGCGTTAACTATTTTGTTTCTTGGTATACTTATTTCAAATGTTGCCATATCACTCTCAGCTTCATTGATGTCCTTTGCATATGCTTGAATAAGATAATTACCTTGTTCATTCCAAGCATGACTAAGTTGAACTTCTAATCCAGATTCATAGGGACCATAGGTATGAAAATCTCCAGGACCACAGCAACCCCAGCTAACGCAGTAGTATACCTCATCGTTATTAGGGTCAGTTGTGTTAAATATAAAAGTATGCTCTACTCCTGGTTTACCACTGGTTGGACCATTTATGGTAGGTGTATTTGGCGGTTCATTTGCAACTGCTGTAATAGCAAAAACTGGTAATATCAAAAGCATACAAAGATAAATACTTAAAATTCTCTTCTTCATATTTTACCTCCAGATATAATATTCTGATATAGTTAACAGATGTTAATAAATAAACATTTCTATGAATAATCGTCTTGCATATTCTATTAAATTGATTTAATTACAATATTACTAAAAAATAAAAAAAAGAGAAGGACTATTTTTTATAGTCCAAATCCTAGTTGTTGTAGTAGTTTTTGAAGTAATGGGAAAAGGTTTGGAAAACTGTCAAATAATCTCATATAAAATAAGTTTGTAACTATTCTACTTCTTGGTTGACTGTTTTTGTTGTTGTAAACTGGTACAGATACACTTTCACCAATTGGATTATCAGTCACTTTTAGTTCATTCACAGGTGTTCCGTCACTCCATAATCCCATGAATCGTTGTTCGGATGTATTTCCAAGACAATATTCTTCATTAATGCCATAAAAAGCATAATCTGTTAGTGCATCAAAGAGTTTCCAGGTTGAGTAAAAATCCATAGCATCAACAGTATCTGACGAGTCCCTAGGAAAACATACTGGTGCAGAGTGGTCAGCAACCAAATCTGGATCTCCATAGGTATCTGTTACTTGTATTATAAAGTCCTTTTGTGAAAGTGGTATTTGAGCGGAACCATTAAAAATTATTATGCCTGATCTATTGCCTACCACAGTATCATCTTCTCCAACGATTACAATCATAAGAGTCTCAGCGGGTATTTTACTGAAATTTGCTGTTTCGCTATAAGCAATAAAAGGTTGTACTGGCATAATTGCCTTTGGTGTGGGAAGTCCTTCATCTTCTGCTTGAGCTGCCATGTTTGCTGTGATACCTCCGCCTAGAGAATGACCTAAAATAGCAAACTTATCTAGTTCTGGAAGAACATGATCTCCCTGCTGAAGAGTCTCTATAGCATCATTAACTGCCTGTATCGCATTTGCATTAAATTCTTTAAAGCCAAGGTACAATCCTCTTTGATATCGTGGATATACAACGATATTTCCTTTTTTTACAATATGATTGATCCATTCTATATATGCAATTGGATCTGTTGCACCCCAGCCATGGTTAAATACAACGAGAGGAGCAGATTCAGGCTTTGGAAGTATTGGCTCAAAAATCCAATATTGTTTAGCACCCCATTTGTACTTGCTTTCCTGAATACCACCATGTGAATAATTTGAACTGCCAGGACCATCACTTGGTTGATCTGGGGGGGTTGCATTCCCTTTACAAAAACCAATATGTTTCCCCATGTTAAATATTTCAGACACTGGATATACATTTAAATTGTAATCCTCGACTATCAACTCCTTATCTGATGTTAGAACATCATACCCAATTACCATTGGGTTCATTACCGAAATAAAAAACAGGAATATAATTCCAAGTATTAAGATTCTTTTTTTCATAATTTATCCGCCTCCAATATAAAATTGATAAAGTTATAATATACTAATATGATTTAAAGTTTTATTCTAGAGTATTGCATCTGATTTTCATTTCAACATATTACAAATAAAAATACGCTACTAAAAGAAACTTAAATCTTTGTTCCGGTAGGCAGCGTGAGGAGGCCTTTTTTTCCCTGTCGAAACATAAAAAATATGGTATGTCGGCCTCGAACTTTAAATTAAAAAAAAGAGAAAAGGATTTTATAATTATTAAAATCCTAATAGTTGTCGTAGTATTGGAAATGCATTTGGGAATCGTTGTAAAAATCGAAACAAAAACATATTTGGTACGAATCTAGCTCGTGGCACGGTAAGTTCTAATGTTGATGGGTCACTTTCAGCTTGATTAATGTCCATTGCTATCACACTGATAATATATGTTCCCTTGACGTATGTATGTGATATTGATACTGGTTCCCCAGATGGTATAAAATCGGAATTTTCACTTTCGCCACAGCCCCACTCAACCAAATAAGAAATATCATCTCCTTCTGGATCGGTTGAGGTGAATGTGTAAGTTAATGGTTCTCCTGCTTTTCCAGATGTTGGCCCATCTATCGCGGGTGCAGTTGGTGGTTCATTTGCCATTGCTGTCGATGCAAAAAGTGGTATCATCAGTAGCATACATAGATATATAACTAATATTTTTCTTTTCATATTTTTCCCCCTTAAATTTATAAATTTGTAATATAATATTTTTATATAAACGTATCCATAACATCTGTTAAAAAAAGAGAATAGGACTATATTTATAGTCCAAATCCTAGTGGCTGTAGTAGTTTTTGTAGTAATGGAAAGTAATACTCGCTGATACACCGGCCTACAGTTTTATTAACAATTATGACCTATTACTTTATTGTTTTGGGGGCAGATATACGAAAAAAGAAGTTAAAAAAACCGAGTTAAAAATTTCAGGTATGACATGTGCGAGTTGTGCTACTACAATTGAGAAATCATTATCACATCTTGGAGGAGTTACTAAAGCACAAGTGAATCTGGGAACTGAAACTGCTACTGTAGAATATGATCCAAATAAAGTTAAGTTTCCTGAATTGAACAAAGCCGTGACAGATGTCGGGTATGAGGTAATAAATAAAAAAGCAGTGATAAAAATAGGTAGTATGACCTGTGCAATGTGTGTTAAAACAAATGAAGAAGCACTTAAAAAGTTGGATGGTGTGATTAGTGCTTCGGTTAATCTCGGTGCAGAAAAAGCATATGTAACATTCAATCCAAAACTTATAACAATTGCAGATTTGAAAAAGACGATAGAAAGTGTCGGCTATCAATTTCTTGGAGTGGAAGGCGAAGAAACTGAAGATTTAGAGGAAAAAATAAGAGTAAAAAGTTTGAGAGAAAAACGAAATCGAATCCTTATCGGTTTTGCAGTAAGCATTCCTTTAATGACCCTTATGTATATTCCTCTCAATTGGCCTTTTCCAATGGCATATTTCATGCTCGTGGTTTCAACTCCTGTTTTTGCTTATGTTAGTTATCCAATTTTTATAGCGGGTTATCGAGCTCTGAAAAATAAGTCTCTTAACATGGATGTCATGTATTCTATGGGAATTGGAGTTGCATTTGTATCGAGTATTTTTGGAACATTTGAGGTGGTTCTAACTAGAGAATTTTTATTTTATGAAACTGCTGTTATGCTTGCTACATTTCTTACTCTGGGACGTTATCTAGAAACAAGGGCGAAAGGAAAAACTTCTGAAGCAATAAAAAAATTAATAGGTTTACGGCCAAAAACTGCTATTGTCATTCGAAATAATTCTGAAATGGAAATATCAATAGATGATGTTCAATTAAATGATATCGTTGTCGTTAAACCAGGTGAAAAAATACCTGTTGATGGTATCGTTGTTGATGGAGAAAGTTATGTTGATGAATCAATGATATCTGGAGAGCCAATACCTGTTTTGAAGAAGAAAAATAGAAATGTTGTTGGAGGAACTTTGAATAAAAATGGTGTTATCAAATTTAAGGCAACAAAAATTGGAAAAGATACCATGTTGTCTCAAATCATTACACTAGTGCAGGAGGCTCAGGGGTCTAAACCTCCAGTTCAACGTATTGCTGATAAAGCTGTTGCTTATTTTATTCCAACAGTTTTAGCAATTGCTATTTTTTCTTTTCTTTTATGGTATTTAGTTTTTGGTAACACCCTTCTTTTTTCCATTACTGCTTTGATTTCTGTTCTTGTAATTGCTTGTCCTTGTGCTTTAGGTCTTGCTACACCAACAGCAGTCACTGTAGGTTTGGGTCGAGGTGCTGAACTAGGCGTGCTCATTAAAAAGGGTGAAGCACTTGAAATTCCTCAGAAATTGACAACAATTATATTTGATAAAACCGGGACACTCACTAAAGGAAAACCAGAAGTTACAGATATAATTGGAACTGGAATTAATGATGATTCCTTATTGAAATTGGTAGCAAGTGTTGAGAATAATTCTTCACATCCCCTGGCAGAGGCTATAGTTAGAAATGCTCAGGAAAAAAAGATTAAATTGGTAAAGGTAAAGAATTTTAATACTTTAAGTGGGAAAGGTGTTGTTGCAGTAATTGATGGAAAAGAGATGACAATTGGAAATAGGATACTGTTTTCTGAGAAAAATATTTCATTTAAAAAATTTAAACAAAAAATTGTTAAACTTGAAAATGAAGGAAAGACAGTATTACTCATTGGTAAGGATAATAAATTTATAGGGTTGATTGCCATTGCAGATACTTTAAAAGATACAACAAAGACTGCTATCAGTGCATTTAAAAATATGGGCTTAAAAGTAATTATGATTACGGGTGACAACCCACATACAGCTTCTGCTGTTGGAAAACAAGTTGGAATCGATTTTGTTCTTGCTGAGGTGTTACCACAGGATAAAGCATTAGAAGTAAAGAAACTTCAAGAAAAAGGTGCGGTGGTTGCCTTTGTTGGTGATGGTATTAATGATGCTCCCGCTCTTGCACAAGCAGATGTTGGTATTGCTATTGGTAGTGGAACTGATGTTGCACTTGAGAGTGGTGAAATTGTTCTAGTAAAAGATGATCTTTTAGATGCAGTGGTAGCTGTGCAATTAAGTAAGAAGGTTATGTCAAGGATTAAACAAAATATTTTTTGGGCTTTTGCATATAATACTGCATTGATTCCTGTTGCTGCAGGGGTGCTTTATCCATTGTTTGGTATCACATTTAGACCAGAACTTGCTGGGCTTGCCATGGCGATGAGTTCTGTAACAGTTATTACTCTTTCTTTGTTATTAAAAGGATACATACCACCTGTGAGAAGGGGGACTAATTTTGAAGAAAGGTGAATAAAATATGGCAATAGATCCTATATGTAAAATGACAGTTAATGAGAAAATTGCAAAGTCAGCACTGGCATGGCAGGTGTTTGCAGGTACATTAAGACCAATGTAAATAAAATGCAAATTGGGTTATTTATTTAGCAACAATACGAGATTTGAACTCCATTCTTATAATTATTACATTTTTAAAAAACAACTAATTCATTCATATTTTTTTGTATTAACAGTATTAATATAAAATATATTCAACTATTTTTATAATATTACGCCCGCATCGGGATTTTATCCCCAATTTACCGCCATAATAATACCTTTTTTATCTATTGAATCTAAGGTATTCTTGAAATTCCTCGAATCTATTTATTATATATGCAAAGGGGAGATTTTAACTCTTATTTGTTAACAAATTCAAAATGGCAACAGATAGACGTAAATTTCTATTCGCCACATAACAAAGTGGTTACCTTACCATTTTTGCTGTAAATTTCGTCGAAAATTTCGTTGAAAAATCTGGCGTTCTTTCTAAACCTTTCTTTTTTTATTCAATTTTTTTTTAACTTTTGAAAGTAAATCTATTAATACAAATTCTAATATCAAAATTTTAATTAAAGGGTTTGTAGTGTAGTTTAGATATCACAGAGGCCCCCGGAGCCTCTAACTCGGGTTCAAATCCCAGCAAACCTGTTAAAATTCGTACAAATTAATCATAAAAATGTATCAAGACTACATTCTTGACAATCATTGTACAATAAATATTTATATATCCTTTACTTATAGTATAAAAATTATAAATAATAGAGGTATAATTGAATTAACTATTTTTACTAGATTTAATAAAGAATAATATTTTAGGAATGACTAACCATGATAAATAAAACAATTTACTCTATCTTTCATAAAGGAAGCCGAACAATGTTTTATAGTAGTCTTTTTTTCCCAAAAAAGATACGAAATGATGTTTTTATTTGCTATGCCTTTGTGAGAAGAGCAGATGATCTTGTTGATAAGATTCCTCAAAATAAGGAAAGATTTTATTGGTTTAAGCAAAATTATGAACAAGCAAAAAATGGTAAAAAAACTGGAGATATTGTTATTGATTCATTTGTAGATTTGGAGTATAGGCAAAGTTTTGACTCAACTTGGACAGAGGCATTTCTCAATTCTATGGAAATGGATTTAACAAAAAAAACATATGATACATTGGAAGAACTCCTTAATTATGTATATGGAGCAGCTGAAGTTATGGGATTATATATGACAAATATCTTAGGAATCAATAAAGAATCATACCCATATGCTAGATTTCTAGGAAGGTCAATGCAGTGTATAAACGCTCTCAGAGATATCGCAGAAGATATCAAGCTTGGTCGTTCATATATACCTATTAAAGATCTAAACGAACATGGATTGAAGAGCCTTGAATATCAGAATATTAAAAAACACCCTGAAAATTTTTCAAATCTTATAAATACACATATCTCAAGATTCTGCTATTGGTTAGAAACAGCAGAAAAAGGTTATCATTACATGCCAAAACGATATCTTATCTCAGTAAAAACTGCAATGGACATGTATCAATGGACCGCAGAACAAATCCTAAAAAATCCCTTTATTGTATATGAATGGAAAGTAAAACCATTAATTTCTCAAATCATTTCAACAGTTTTTATAAATCTAGTTAATCCCTGGTCAATGAATAAAAAAAATCTCCAATGCTTATATGAACCATCTGAACTTCCTCAAATTGTTCGATCATTATAAAAAATTAAGGAAAATTGTAAATCATTTGATACGTAAAAAACAAAATTTTTTAATAGGAAAAATACAAAGATTATAACTTTCCAGCAAATTCATCTACTTTTGCTTCCCAACCGTCCATTGAAGCGTTCCCGGATTTAATATCCTTTCCAACTTTAAAGTCTGCACCTGCTACCTTAACCATATTCTTTTTTGAAGGCAGTTTCTCCATCTTGTAAAGTCGATTTATATCCATTCCATGAGTATTGTTAATTCCATATTTCATTTTATCCATTCCTTCAATATTTTTCATAAACGTTCTCAAAAATCAACCTAAATATTTATATATATATTAATTAATATTATGTTAAATATGATAGAAATATATATATTATTATTGTTAGTCGGTTTATCAATGATTTTCTATGTTGTAATTAAGAACATAAAAGAAAGAAAAAAAGTAGAAGAAATTCAAGAAATAAAAGATAAAGAGGAAATATTAGAACATAAATTAATTGGAAAATTTGAAGTTTATAAAGATAAAGAAGGTAAATACCGATTTAGACTTAAAGCTGCAAATGGAGAGATTATCGCTGCTGCAAGCCAGGGTTATAGCACTAAGCAATCCTGTTTGAATGGGATTAAAAGTGTTAAAAAGAACGCTCAAGAATTTGAAGTTTATAAAGATAAAGAAGGTAAATACCGATTTAGACTTAAAGCTGCAAATGGAGAGATTATCGCTGCTGCAAGCCAGGGTTATAGCACTAAGCAATCCTGTTTGAATGGGATTGAAAGTGTTAAAAAGAACGCTCCAGATGCACCGATTGTAGAACTTTAAGAATATGGTAAAAATATTTTATCAAAATCTTAAAAGTTAATCCTCTCTTCTTTTTATTTTAAAGTTTTTTTTGTGAAAGAATAAGTGCCGGGGAAGGGATTTGAACACCATTTTGCCGGTATAATATTTTTTGTCACAGTTGATAGATGACAGTTGGCGAATGATGTATAATTGATTATTTCAGTTATATTTTTTCGGCTTGTCTGCTCAAGCCTGGAATGAAACTGCAATTTACCATTAAAAACCACTCTCTTATGTAGAAGGGCCAGTGGTCTAGTGGTTATGATATAAGGAGAAAACTACAAAAAAACCATGGTATTTTTGACTGTGAAAATCAGTCCTATGGCACCTATATTGTGGGTGGTCCTCCTCAGTTTGATTTCCCAATTGTGGATGGTTATGGTTATTTTATATTAATGAATATGGGTGGTTATCTCAATATTAGTGGTCATCCTGTTTTTAATGATTCAGTGTCTTTGTGTTCTGGTTGGAATATGATCGGTTGGTACCAACCTGTTGGAATTTGGGCTAGTAGTCTCGCTGAAAACATTAGTAATTGTAGTATGGTGAGCTGGTTTGATTGTGTTAACCAGACGTATAATACATATATCATTGGTGGTCCTCCTCAGTTTGATTTCCGGATCACTCAGGGCATGGGTGTTTTCGTCCTTGTTGATGCGTTTGATTCATTTGGGTCTGAGTTGGTTTTCCCGGGTTTACGTATGGTTGATTATGTTGATAGAAATAAAAATATCAAGATAAATGAGAAATTCGGTGTGTGAAAATATAATAGATAAAATAGTTATAGTATGAGGTTTGAGGTTGGTCTATCATTGATTATTGTAACCTTACTATTGATTTCTGGCATGTCTATGGTAAACGGAATCTCAACTATTGGAACCATTTCGTCTATAGAGCTGTTCTATGATGAAGATTTGGGTGATTCCACATCTGAGCTTAACCCTCTATTAATCTGACATATAAAATTGAAAGGCAAAATCAAATGTTTTTACCTGCTGTTTCATAGTTATAAATTCGTTTCATAGGTTAACCTATGAAACCTAAATCAATTTTCTATGACCCATTGACATTGATCACGCAAACCCCACTATTTACTTTTGCTATTAAGCAAATATACATAATATAGCACTTGACATAATAACAAGAGTAACACCAACAGGAGGATGCAATTTTATATGCATAAAATTACATGGCCATTTACCCCGAAAATACCATTCCAAAGGGTCTTTTGAATTTTATAACTCTAAAAATTATACCAGTCGAAAACAGCCCCTGAACTCAGCAGATAACAAACACGATTTACTCCTTTAGTCCAAATCAATTTCTAAACTTTTATAATAGTCATACTTATGCTTAAAAACTCATCGTATGGTATTTTTCTACTAAAAAATAGGGAAACCAATAGATTTTGTCAAAAACCGTTGTTGTTACGATTTTGTATCACAAAACCACGAAATCAACCTCGAAAATTACCATTTGTAGCCCAATTTATTTTTATAACTATAAAAATTTTACTAGTAAAAAAACGCTGAGGGGGAGATTTGAACTCCCGCTCCCCAGATGGAGAACCGGCTCTCAAGGCCGGCGCGTTAGGCCGGACTTTGCTACCTCAGCAAAGTAAAAATTCAGACTGTAAAAGTAAAATGAGATAAAAAGAGTTTTTGATATTATTATGATCTTAAAACAATTTCAATGTTT
>Ga0255055_10003599_pt1 | contig 10419 bp, 7 predicted proteins | sample JV7_2_27_MG_FD_188633 | JGI IMG/M metagenome (GOLD analysis project Ga0255055, IMG submission 188633) | Seawater microbial communities from Jervis Inlet, British Columbia, Canada - JV7_2_27 | ecosystem: Environmental > Aquatic > Marine > Inlet | place: Canada: British Columbia | collected... | reverse complement strand
TATTCGATGGAAGTTGTTTGCAGTAAAGCAGTTTGAGGGAAACAAAAGAGTAATAATATCGATATAATAAATATTACTTTAAAAAAATGTGTCGAAAGACGGTTTTTTGTCATGTATTTTATTTCCTGTAGGAGTCGAATTTATTCGAACCTTTTTATTAAATAATTTTAAGAGTGGGTTCGATAAATCGAAACCCTACCTCCTAAACACCACCCGCTAATAATCTTCTGACTCCTGAATTCTGGCTCCTGGCTTCTTCTTTACGAGATACGATTTACGAGATACGAGATACGAATATAGTTTTGCATTTTGCGCTTTTTGCTTTTAACTTTTAGCTATCTTGCTATATATCCTACTCCAACCCTTATTTGCTATATACTATCTTATTCTGGCTTCTGAATTCTGGCTCCTAAATTATGACTCCCTTTTTCCTAACTCTACGCTAAACGCTACACGCTCTACGCTAATTTTCTCTAATAATCATCGGCACACTCTTGTAAATATCTTCCGCTAAAAACTCTATCTTTTCCTCTCCGTTTTTTCTAATAATTCGGTAAGTTTTTATCTGATAACCCGGCACTCCTTCTTGGACAAATATCTCCTGGTTCGCTTCTAACTTAGAATCTTTCTCTCTAATTATCTGATAGTCAATTATCTTTTTATCTTTGCTAATAATTTCCACTTCTGCTTTATCCTCATTCCCGCCAAAGATACTAGCCTTTAATGTATCTCTAAAAACTTCCGAAAAAATTACTATTGCATGATCCGAATTGTTTTTAAATCTTAGATCTTTAAATCCATAAAATATAGCCGCATCCTGTCCCAGAGGAACGTATTTAGTTGCATCTCCGTATACTGAATGATTATACCTCTCTACAATTGGTAGATTTGCCAAAAGAACCGCATTATATAAAGTGCTTGATACCTGACAGATGCCGCCTCCATAGCCATTTACAAATATACCATTAGCAATAATAGTGCTTTCTTTATACCCGTCTGCTTTTTCAGCAGGCCCTACATATTTATTAAAAGAAAAAATTTCTTGTGGTTTTACTAATATACCGTTTATCTCTTCAGAGGACAATTTTATATTATATATAGTGTTTTCTTCTTTGTTTTCTAATGAGGTGGAATATGTCCCCAATTCCCCACTAATAGCTAATTCTTTTAAAATATTTTGAGTAGTAATTTTGGGGTCAACAGTAATCACCGGTAGATCAAAAATATATTTTTCTTCATCTAAACTTTTTAGTGATTCAGTAATTTCTTCCTTGAATTTTTCTAAATCAAGCTTTACCCCTATCCTGCTTTCAATAATTCTATTACCCTCTACATAAGCATCACGAGGAATACGATTTATCAGCGAGCTTATTCTATTTTGAAAATCCTCAAACTTCTGCGGGTTGAATTCAGCCTGGAATGGTACTTCGTATCCTTTTCTCCAAACTACAATTCTGTCCTTTATTCTCTTGAAAACATTTCCGGTACGGGCAATAGCGTAAGTTTCTTCGACTACCCAATTTAAATCGATAAAAGCATTCAGCTCTTTATGAGGAATAAATTTAAATTCTTTATCTTCAAATACTAATATTCGTGGGGAATCAATCATCTTTGAAGCAATGGGTTGAAGAATCTCTCGGATTTTTTCTTTCTTTAGGCCTTCCAACTCAACACCAAAAGCAGATACTCCGGGGAGTATTTTATTCCTATTCTTATATAAATCTACGGCATCAACTAAACTCAACACAACAATTATTATTATTAAGTATAACAAAAATTTTCTTATCTTACTGTTCTTTTTCTTCTTTGAATGATATTTCAATAAATTGCTCTCCTTTTATTATTATTTTCTTACTTCTTACATATTTTAATGATGCTAATGAAGACACTTCTTCTTTTTTCTCTATCACCTGGGGGTACGATGCATCGTGCCACCAACTCCTAAACCTAATTTTCTTCACGCGATACGCGATGCGCTATACTTTTACTATAATTAGTTGATAATTTAGCAATATTTAGGTATAATATCTGAGACAAAATCATTGCGGGAATAGCTCAGGCGGTAGAGCGTTGGCTTCCCAAGCCAAAGGTCGCGGGTTCGAACCCCGTTTCCCGCTCTTTTTTTATTACTACCAACCATATTTTCCTACTAAGGGAACAAAAACACATCCACCATGATTTACTGTTTTTAATTTACCTTTTTCTTTAATCCCCAGCAGGAGGTCCTGGGAAAAAGAATTACCTACGGGGATTACTATTCTTCCCTTTTCATTTAATTGTTCTATTAAACTTCCTGGTATTTCCGGAGACCCGGCGGTGACTATAATGCCATCATAAGGAGAATATTCTTCTAATCCTTTACTCCCATCACCTACGATTATCTTAACGTTTTTTATTTCTAATTCTTTAAATATTTTTCCCGCTCTATCTGCCAGGGCATTAAAACGTTCTATAGTATAAACCATTTTAGCTAATTTAGACAAAATCGCCGCTTGATAACCCGAACCGGTACCTACTTCTAAAACAGTTTCCGGGCCTTTAAGGGAAAGACATTGAGTCATTAAGGCTACCATAAAAGGTTGAGAAATGGTTTGACTCATACCTATGGGCAAAGGACAATCCAGATAGGCATTATCCTTTTTTCCCTCTAAAACAAATTTATCCCGGGGGATACTGCTCATAGCAGAAAGAACTCTTTTGTCTCTAATGCCTCTTCCCTTTATCTGGTATCTTATCATCTCTTCTCGTGCTTTTTCAAAATCCATAAAAACCACTTCTTTTTTCTATTAGTATCCGCTGTTTAACTACCGAAAAAACCTTCTAAAATATTATTGCCCCTTATCGCTTCTACTATAACAAAAACAAGCATAGCTATCAGAAATCCGAGAAGCATGCGAAAAAAAAAGACTGCTCCCCTAGCTTTCGGGTTATCGGTACTGTATAGCCTTACTATAAATCTGGAAAGCACTAAAATTATAAAAATTAAGATTAAAATTAAATATATCTGGTCATTCATCTCTTTATTTTCTCCGAACTATAATCTTTCTATGTATAATTCCATTTTTTTATCAAATCCTTGACTTTGGGTATCATCTGGTAATTGGTTAAATCTAAAGAAAGGGGAGTTATAGACACCTTGTTATTATAAATTGCTTCAAAATCAGTATCGGGTTCTACATTTCCTTCAGGCAGCTCTCCTCCCAGCCAATAATGGGTAGTCCCCTGAGGATCATGTATTATCTTCACTTCATCCTGATATACCCTTTTACCGTGTCTGGTTGTCTCTACCCCTTTAATTTCTTCATAATCGATATTGGGAAAATTAATATTTAAAACTAAATTTGGGATCAAATTATTTTTCATCAGATTAGCAGCTATTTTTTTAGTAAATAAGGCTGCCGTTTCAAATTTAAAATCATCAAAGCCGGCTATGGAAACAGCTAAAGAAGGAACGTTCCTCATCGCTCCTTCCACAGCTGCTGAAACTGTACCAGAATAGAAAATATCATCACCCAAATTCGGTCCCCGGTTAATTCCCGATACAATCAGTTCTGGCTTTTCGTCTTTCATAATTTCCAATAAGCCAATAATAACACAATCTGCTGGTGTGCCGTCTAAGGAAAATCCCCAAAAATTACCGTTTATCTTTACTTTTTTAACTCTCAGAGGTTTGCGCAGAGTCAAAGCATGGCCTATAGTACTTCTTTCCCTATCGGGAGCAATTACCGTAACCTCTGCAATATTATCCAACTGCTTTTTTAAAATTTGAATCCCTTCTGAATATATTCCATCATCATTAGTTAAAAGTATTTTCATAATTTATTTATTCTTATTTTTCCTTTTTAATATTTCGTCGGCTACTATAATCCCTGAAGTAGAAGCCTGAATAAGCCCCCGGGTTATACCGGCGCCATCACCGGCAGCAAACAGGTTGTTAACTTTTGTTTCCAAACAGCCAGAAAGTTCTAAGCGTGAAGAATATAATTTTACTTCTACTCCATATAACAGGGTATGCTTGGAATAGACCCCTGGTGCAATTTTGTCCATAGCTTTTAGCATTTCCAGGATACCGAAAAGTATTCTATAGGGCAGAACAAAGCTGAGGTCCCCCGGAGTAGCTTCCTTCAAAGTGGGAGTAACTATAGATTGTGTGAGTCTGTCCGGCGTAGATCTCCTGCCTAACTCCAAATCCCCCAATCTTTGAACGATAATTCCTCCACTTAAAATATTAGCCAGATGGGCAATGTGTTTTCCATAGGCAATAGGTTCTTTGAAAGGTTCGGTAAAGTTGGTACTTACTAATATGGCAAAATTAGTATTATCAGTTCGATGTTCCTGATAGCTGTGTCCATTTACCGAAGCGATACCGTCACTAAATTCAGTAACCACTTCGCCATAAGGACACATGCAGAAAGTACGAACTTTATCGTCAAATTTCTCAGTATAATAGACTAATTTTGATTCGTATATCGCATCGGTTAATCGCTTCATAGCAATAGCCGGAACCTCAACCCTTACCCCAACATCTACCGGGTTATTAGCTATTTTTATATTTAGAGCTTCTGCCTGCTCTCTCAGCCATTCAGAACCGGCTCTCCCCGGCATAGCCACTATATATTTTCCCTTTATTGTTTCACCTTTTTCCGTCTCAATTCCTATTGCTCTTCCTTTGTCCACCAATATTTTCTTAACCCTGGTGGTGGTCTTAATATCAATTTTAATCCTTAAGTAATCCTGCATCTTCGTTAATATTTCTACACATTTTTCTGTCCCCAAATGTCTGATCCTGGTAGGTATTAATTTCAATTTTGCCAAAGAAGCTTCTTTCTTGAGAATATCTATCTCTCCTTCTTCTGTGCCGAAAACAGTTCTATCTGCTCCGAATTCGAGATAAATATGATCAGAATATTCAATTAATTCCGCTACCTTATTTTTATCAATATAATTATCCAACTGCCCTCCAATTTCGGTAGATAAATTTAATTTACCGTCACTAAAGGCACCAGCTCCTCCCCATCCGGAAATTATTGCACAGGGAGAACAATGAAAGCATCCGCCGTTTTTACTTCTCATCAGGCACTCTCTTTTTCCAATCTCTTCCCCTTTTTCTAATATCAATACTGAAACATTATTTTTCTTGATCAGCTCAAGAGCAGTAAAAATTCCTGCTGGACCTGCACCAACAATGATAACATCATATTCTTTCTTCTTCATATCATTTCACCTCTAAATTAATCGTTAGTGAATAGTCTTTAGTCGTTAGATTCAAATACATTTTTTAGTTTTCGGCTATCATTACACAGCTAAAAGCTTAAAGCGAAAGTCGTAAAACTATAATTTAAAATTCAAAACATTTTCTTCAATTTTCAATTTTTAGTTATAGTTTTGAATTTTGTGCCTTTTATTTTCCGTTTTATTATTAATACCATTCACTAATTAGGACTTACGGAAAAAGGAAATTCCTATATAATTAAATTATTTTTCTTATACATATTAATTTTATAGTATTTCTATGGATAAGACAAATAAAAAATAACAATTTTTAAAAAGAAAATCTCGCCCTCTTACTGAGAAAGCGAGATTTTTTGGTAAATGGGGTTTTCACATTTGACATAAATAATCTTAGACAAAATAAGCAGGTAATTTATGTCAAATGTAAAAACCTGATCCCATTATTATTATCCATTGCTTTCATTCCCAATAATATAGTCTAACATATCGGTATATATATTACATTGAGAAGAACCGAGCACCCGTCACATTTACTGTAAGAAATTAAATTTTGCACCTTTGTACTTAAATAATGCTTTACAAGCATCTACAACCATTGAATCATAAAGAGTTCCTTTGTTTTTAGTTAGCTCCTTTAAAGCTTCCTTTATACTATGACTAGGCCTATAAGCCCTATAAGAACTCATTGCCTCAATAACATCAGCTACACATAATATTTTTGCTTCAATTAAAATTTCATCGCCTTTTAGTCCATTTGGATATCCGGAACCATTTACCTTCTCATGATGTTGGAGTACAATTTCAGCAACTGGCCAAGGAAAATCAATCTCTTTTAAAATATTATATCCAGTCATAGGATGTTCTGTCATTAAATCGTGACCTAATTCGGTTAAACCACTTGGTTTACTTAAAATCTCTATAGGCATACCTATTTTCCCGATATCATGAACCAATGATGCAACCTTTAACCCTTCAATTTTATCTTTAGGTAATTTCATCTCTTTTGCTATAGCTGTAGCAAGCTGAGAGACTCTTTTTTGATGACCAGCGGAATATGGATCTTTTTTTTCAACAACTTTGGCCATAGTATAAACAGTATCCTCCATAATTTGCTGCAATTTTTGGTAATTCTCCTGGAGTTCTCGTTCAACTTTACTTTTTGTAGTAACATCCTCTCCAGAGCTTAATATTCCCTGAAATTCACCTCTTTCACCTTTTAATGCAGTGTTATACCAACTAATAATTTTTTCTTCTCCATTTATAGTTAAAATTGGACTTTCGAAATGTTCATAAGAAATAGTTTTCTTAGATCTAAGTTTCGCTAAAATATCATTCATTTTGTTTTGTAGTCTTTCCGGAACAAAATTATCAATCCAATTTTTTCCTAAAATCTCTTCTTTTGCATATCCTAAAACTTCACAACCTCTGTTATTGATTAGACTTACTTTACCATTTCTATCGATAATCTTTAATATAATACCTGCTACATCAATATATTTCTGCAATTTGTTTTTTTCTTTCTCTATCATTTCTTCTTCTAACTTGCGCTCAGTTATATTTCTTAAATGTATTTGAATTCCAACTATCTTTTCATCCTCAATTATGGAAGAACCGTTAACTTCGACTATCGCTTTCCCCCTATCTTTTCTAATTATTTCAAGATTTGCCCCCTCAATTTCCTTACCTCCAATTAAAGTATTACAAATTCTTTCTACTTTTTTATGCATATTTTCCGGGAAAAGGATTTGAAAGTGCTTGCTAAGTATTTCCTCAGGCTTATATCCCAGCGCTCTCTCTATTGAAGGAGAAACATAGCTGCATATTCCTTTTTCATCAGCCACAATTATTATGTCAAAACTTCTTTCGGCAATAACTCTGAATTTTTCCTCTGATTCTTTTATATCTTTATCTCTTTCTTTTTGATCTGTAATATCGAATAAAACACCAATTACGCCTATAACCTTACCATTCGCATCTTTATAAGGCATTTTATCACTTCTAACCCATATCATACCATTTGGGGTTTCCAAAGATTCTTCAATCCCATATTTTGATGTTTCAGATTCAATTATTTTCACATTATCAGCATAAATTTTATCAGAAATCTTTTCAGAGTATAAATCGTATAGATATTTCCCATTTATATCATCGGGGGATTTATTAAATAAATCAGCAAAACATTTATTAACTATAATAAATTTTCCTTCTCCATCTAACCAATATATCATTGCCGGAGCATTATTTAATAATATATCTTTTTCATAACCCTCTCTCTGTAATTTAGCCTCTGCCCATTTATGCATATCTTCGCTTACTTCTAATTTTGCAATATTTTTCTTCACTTCATCCAATTCTTTTACAAGTTTTCCTTTGACAATACTCTCATCTTCCATTCTATTACCTCCTAAAAAAATATTTTTAAAATAGATAATAAAACAATCAGAACATCTTTTGTTCAGCTTCTATCCTGAAATTATTTAGATTAATTTTTTACAATTTAACCTTATATTTATGGTATACGACAAATATCTTAAAAATCCTTCTTTTTCCAACAAAAAAATCCCTAAATATAATTTCTAAAGGGCTGGCAATTTTCTTGGCTCCGTTATTGCAATTATTCTATCGTTCTTATTAATTTGTAAAACTTAAGGGAATCAGGTAGGAGGATAGTTCCAAGCGTGCACAAAGTTTGAAAAATCCTCTTTTTTGAGGAAATTTATTGATATTCAGAGTAAATGAGCTAAGAGTATTTCACTTTTTCCTTTTAAGCTTTTTCTTTTTCTCTTTATACATCCTATTATCAGCTATTCGGATTAACTCGTCCATAGGTTCAGGATTATCAGGGTCATAACAAGAAATACCCATACTAAAACCTATTTTGTAGGGTTTATTAATGATTTGATTCAACTTAATTAGATTCTTATTAAAACGTTCTTTAATTATAGATAGATCTTTTAGAGAACTATCCGGGAAGATTAGCAAGAACTCATCCCCTCCCATCCGGCAGATGATATCGATTTCTCTTAAGGTAGATTTTAATAGTATAACTACTTCCTTTAAGATTTGGTCACCCTCTACATGACCAAAGGCATCATTAATATCTTTAAAATTATCTATATCAACATAGGCTAACAATGATGGAGTTTTTCTTCTTCGGGCAAATTTAAGTTCTCGTCTCAGGAGGGATAAGCCATACCCTCTATTACAAGCACCGGTTAAACTATCAAAGTGCGCTAATTTTTCCATCTCTTCTTCCATTTGCTTCCTCTGTATAGCAGTGGCAATCTGCTCGGAGACAAATTCCATAATTTTTATATCTTTCTGAGAATATAAGTGGGAGTTTGTATAATTTAGAACTGCCATAGTTCCAATTACTTTATCCTCTACCCTTAGAGGAACCCCTAACCAGATGTTTTTATCAGTTAAAGTACCTAAATGAGATTCCATTATTTTTCCTTGAGTTATCATTTTATTTATCTGTTTACGATTAACCAAAAGAGGTTGACCGGTTTTAATTACATAAGCAGAGAGAGAGCCAAAATTGTTATATTTTAAGGTAATAGAAATTTTATCTATTTCATCAAAAAAATATTTAAAGCATATTTTATTTTCTTTTTGGTCTAATAAGGCAATATGAAAGTTAGTAGTATCTATGATGTTACCCAGTTCTTTATGGATTAAGGGGTAGAGCTGATCAAGAGATATATCAGAATTGGCAGCTCTGGAGATATTATATAAGACTGCATTTAACTGTTCACTTTGTTTCCGTTCAGTAATATCTCTATATAAAACTACTGTTCCTTGAGGTTGTTTATCAATCATAACCGGACTTGCAGATATAATTACGGGAAATAAAGTCCCGTCTTTCTTCTTTCTAATAGTCTCATACTTTAAAAAGCCATCTAACACTTTCTGGGTGAGCCTCTTACCTTCCTTTATCTTATCTGCAGGATAAATCATCCCCTCATCGATATTTCTACCTCTAATCTCAATTAAGGTATAACCAAAGAGTTTGGTAAAGTGGGAATTTATATTTATGATGATGCCATCTTTATCATGATACAAAGCAGCTTCAGGACTGCTTGCAAAGAGACTGGCAAACATCTTTCTTGCTTTCTTAAGTTTTTTTTCAGCTTTCTTACGCTCGGTGATATCACGAACATAAACTATAAGTCTGGGTTTTTCTCTGATATTGACAATTTTGGTAGCAATTTCCGTGGGAAAGAGAGTACCGTCTTTCTTTTTATTTATGCGGGGAACAAAAATACCATGAGTAGTCTCCTTTTCGGTAATCACTTTAGGCAATATTTTTGCAAACTCTTCAGGCACCAAATCAGCTATAGTTAATCCAATCATATCTTTTTTAGTGTAATCAAACAACTTTGCTCCGGCAGTATTGCATTCAAGTATACGACCTTCTGTTGTCTCTAAGAAAATAGCGTCAGTAGCCATTTCTACCAGAATTCGAAATTTTTCTTCACTCTCACGCAGGGATTCTTCCACCTGTTGGTACTCAACTACTGATTTTTCCAATTCGGCAATTCTCTGGTTCAATTTCACCAGTTTATTTATTAACTGATTTTTAGTTATATTTTTCTCTTTCATAAATGTTCTTCTCCAAGATATATCTTTAGGGTTTAGACCTTAACATAAAACATATTGTACAATATTTGAAGCATGATCTCAACATTTGACATAAAAACCTAACGAAGAACCGTTATTCCCTGTTGTACTTTGGTAAATTTATATCATTAAATACCTGGAACAAGATGATGCTTCACTCTCTTAAAACATTCAATATATCCTATGATACGTAGGGCAGCTACCGATTTAATCTATTAATTTAACTCTTTATCAATTATATTCAGAAATCTTCTGCTGGAAATATAATGGTCAACCAAAAGTTTTCCATTATAAATTAAGTTAAATGCAGTGTATATTGATGGTGCATCTTGTGCTTGCCTGGCGTTTTCTAACTCAACTATTTTTAATTTAAAACCTTTTTTCTTAGCGATATCACTTATCTCTTTAATAGATCGGGTCACCCAGGGACATTGATTAGTATAGATAATATTCAGTCCTCTATATTGGCTCAGTTGCTTTTCCCAATCCCTGAATTTTGGTAAAGGTCCGCTCTTAATGGTTTTAACCATCAATTCATAGGAAGGTTTGTCCTTAGCGACAGAA
>Ga0255055_10003597_pt1 | contig 10421 bp, 6 predicted proteins | sample JV7_2_27_MG_FD_188633 | JGI IMG/M metagenome (GOLD analysis project Ga0255055, IMG submission 188633) | Seawater microbial communities from Jervis Inlet, British Columbia, Canada - JV7_2_27 | ecosystem: Environmental > Aquatic > Marine > Inlet | place: Canada: British Columbia | collected... | reverse complement strand
ATTTAATATTTGCACTCCAAATTGCATATAAATTCACTTCTTTTATCTTAACCTTATTGTCATTAAATTAGTTTGTTACATCTATTTTTTTATAGTAATGCTTGAAATCAATCCGCCAATTCAACATCCTCTATTCCATTTGGTGGATTAACACACCAGATATAATGACCTTCCTCGATTTTTATTTTGTGCGGTGTCTCAAATTCACACTCTTTTGTTCGATTATCTGATACACATCGTGGATTAAAAAAACATCCTGGTGGGGGAGCAATTGGGCTCGGAACTTCGCCATCGATAACGTATTTAATATCTTGGTCATAGGGATCAATTTCAGAGCGACTTTTTAGTAATGCTTGAGTATAAGGATGAGCTGGATTTGTAAAGATTTGATTCGTTTCCCCTATCTCAACAAACTTGCCTAAATACATTACAGCAACTCTGCTAGCGATGTGGTTGACGACAGCAAGGTTATGAGTGATGAACAAGAAGCCATATCCATATTCCTCCTGTAAGTCTATAAGAAGGTTTAAAATTTGTGCTTGCACAGACACATCGAGAGCTGATGTCGGTTCATCAAGAACGATTAATTCTGGATTACAAGCAAGTGCTCTTGCGATAATAATTCTTTGCTTTTGCCCTCCTGAAAACTCGTGAGGATAACGATCCATATGTTCTCGTTTTAACGAAACTTGTTTCAACAATCTCAAAACATGTCTTCTGATTTGCATCTTGTTAGTAATACCCAACAAATTCTTAAGGGGTTCTGCTATAATATCAATAACTTTTAAACGTGGATTTAAAGACGCGTCAGGATCTTGGAAAATTATTTGAATTTTTTGCCTTAAATAACTTGAAAGTTCTTTCGGGACGGATTCCTCACGATATAATATTTCACCACCATCTTTTTCTATTAATCCTAAAAGTGTGTTTGCAATTGTCGTTTTCCCACATCCACTTTCTCCAACCAATCCTAATGTTTCACCTGTAGCAATTTCAAATGTTACACCATCAACCGCTTTTACCTCTCCAACTTTCCTTTTAAGCATCCCCTTAAGTAGAGGATAATATACTTTAAGGTTTGTTACTTTTAACAAAGGCTTACCTTTTTCTAAAACATGGTGTTCTCTGAGTTCCTGAATTGGTACTGTTCTATAAGCGATTCTTCTAGCTACAACCATTGTTATTATTGATAGTGTTAAACTAATTGGGAGAGTTATAACAAGATTATCAAAAAAACTTAACGGTTGAGAAATAAACATTGCCATGAAATAGAGAAGCCCTGGTATTAAGCTGACAATAACAACTACTCTTCTTGACTTTACTAATTGAAATTTATCTCCCCACATTGATATAAATCCCAGTATACCGAAATCAACAAAAAAAAATAAAACGAAAAGAAATTTTTGACCGTCTAATTTAGGATCACCTGTAATACTTAAAATATCTATAATATCAAAAATATAAGTTAAAAAAAGAGAAGTTATGAATAGACAGATTTGAGCCAGTACTACAATTTCTAAAGATCTTAACCACTCATCTTTGTAAGTAATTATCAAGATAGCTAATCCAATAAAAATATCGATAAATAAAATGAGAAGGTTGGTGAAAAGATTTTGACCAATCAATAAATTAAAACCTAATCCCAAGAAAATGTTTGTAATATACCAGGTTAGGGATATAATTAATGCTGAAATAAGTGGTTCATCCCATCTCTTCAAGTTAATATACCATTTTAGAAATAATAATCCCACAAAGAATAAGATAATTTGAGTTAGAATAATCAGTATTATCATATCAACCACTAGTGCTATTTCAACAATCGCCATTTCAACTTATTCTCCATAATTTTATACTTTAAACTAGAATTCTTATATTACTTCTTCAATTTTTTAAAACTTTTTGTTCTAATAATTATCTTAATAAATTTGATTAGTTTTATTCTCCTACTTTTTTTATTGAGATTTCTGCGAGTTCCTTGTATTCTGCATCATAAAGATGACATGCGACAAAATAATCTGGTTCAACCTCTATGCTTTTTGGTACTTTTGAATCACAAGGTTCGAAGCAGTAATTGCATCGAGGGTGAAATCTGCACCCAGAAGGTGGATAAATCAAGTTTGGAACCATTCCTTTTATAACTTCAAGACGACGTCTCTTCTTTCCAACAATAGGAACAGAACCTATAAGACCTCTAGTGTAAGGATGATATGGTTTTATAAATATTTTTTTAATATCCCCATTTTCGACAATAAAACCACTATACATTACCGCTACACGATCGCACATTTTAGAAATTATTCCTAGATCGTGTGTAATAAACAAAATTGAAGTATTAAATTTACTCTTAAGTTCTTTCATTAACTTTAGAATTTGATTTTGAATGGTTACATCCAATGCTGTTGTAGGCTCATCGGCGATTAAAAGCTTTGGACTACAAGCAAGACCCATTGCGATCTGAACCCTTTGTCGCATTCCGCCGCTCAGTTCATGGGGATATTGATCAAAGATCAATTCTGGAAAAGGAATGTTTAAATCATGTAAAAGTTGCTCACCCCACTCTCGTGCAACAGCAAAAATGCTTTTATCTTGTTTAGTTGCTTCAACGAGTAACTCATTTTCCATATGGAGGAGATACGTTTCAGTGATTTGCGTCCCAATTTTAAAAACAGGATTAAGAGAGTTAAGTGGATCCTGAAAAATCATGGTAATATCTTTTCCACGATATTCCAATATTCCAGATATCGATCTCTGTAGCAAATCTTCTCCCCTAAATATTATTTTACCCTTTTCTATTTTTCCTGGGGGGCGTACTACTTGTAGAATAGATAATGCTGTAACAGATTTACCGCAACCTGTTTCTCCAACAAGACCAAGGGTTTCTCCTTCCTGAATTTTAAAAGAAACACCTTCAACGGCTTTTACGATTCCTTCTTCTGTGTAAAAATATGTAGTAAGATCTTGAACATTTAAAATGACATTATTCCCAACACTGCGGATTTCTTCACTTTGCTTTTTATCATATACCTCAAATGCTTTCTGAATTTTTAACTCACTCCTTTCAAGAGCTCGTGGCATGAATACCCTCTTTAAAAAAATATAGTAAAAGATGGCATATAGAGAAATAACTGCTACAATTAAAATACGAATATCTTGTTCGTATAATATATAAATATCTAATAAAAATAGATCCTTAAAGATGTACCTTGAGATATATAGTTCAACAATAATGAGCTGAATAGCCCAAATTCCAAATGATATAAGTCCACCAGTATACATAGCTTGTTTAAGCACAAACTTTGGAATGCGCTTCTCAATTGGACGAGTTTTATTAATTACCTGTGTTATGATGATTGCAAAACCGATAAATAACATGGCCCATATAAAACCAAGATAGAATTTATCGCCAGATTCCAATGGAATTTGGAGGAGAGAACTTGATAAAAAGATGCCTCCAATGATCCATGTTATTATTACAAATTTTTTATATAATCGTCTAAAGTGTTCGCTCTGGATATTATTTTCATCGTCAGGCAGTCTGTTTTTTGAAAATTTCTTCAAAAATTTGGGATGTAAACGTAAAAAGAGCGTTGTCATTATAGCAAATAGAAAAAAATCGTTAGTCAAATATCTGAATAAATAGTATTCCACACCAATATAAAAGTGTGAAATAGATCCTAGAAGTAGACGAACACCTAATATTATCCCAAAAATAATTAGGGCGCTCACAAGTGAACTAAGTTTGTGAACTCTTTTATTAACCTGAACTTCTTCTCGGAGAACATTATTTAGAAATCCTGTAATGAAATATAAAGCGAAAGCTGCAACTAAAGCTTCAATTAATGACATTCCAAACTTTAACACAATAATAGCAAATATTAAACTCCCAATACACAGTATGAGAATAAAAACCAAAATGGGGGTCAAAAATTGCTTTATTATATCTTTTATTTTTTTTATTTTAATTTACCTCTTTTTATTTGTGAAATCGTGGATCTAATGCGTCTCTCATTCCATCTCCTATTAACATAAACCCAGCAGCGGTAATTCCGGTAAAAATACCGGGAACTATTACCGCCGATAAGCCAGTTAGTAAGCGACCTGCAGCCCAAAAAACATCAGTTCCCCAATCTGCGATTGTTTGGTCTCCAAAACCAAGAAAACCGATCCCCGCTAAACCTAAAATTGTACCCGCAGCACCCCAAAAGACACTAATTATTATAGGAGATATCGCGTTTGGGACAATATGTTTAAACATGACTTTAAATTTAAGAGCGCCACCGGTTTTTGCTGCATCTACAAAAACCATCCCTCTTACTTGCAAAACCATCATTCGCATAAACCTTATGTTCCCTGGAATACCGAGTATCGCAAAAATTACAAGGGTATTCCATAATGTTTGACCAATCATAGGAATAAGAATTACTGCTAAAATAAACATTGGAAATACATAGATTAAATCAACTATACGCATCATAACATAATCAAAAGTTCCACCAATATAAGCTGAAATCGTTCCCAAAATAAGTCCACCCGCTATTGATATAATTACTGGAATGAACGCCATTCCCATGGTGGTTCTAGCACCCCAAATTACTCGAGCTAAAACATCATATCCATTCTTTGTTGTCCCTAGTGGATGTTCTGGGGTCGGGTCTTCGAAAGGGACTGCGAGAGGATCTATCCATGGCGGAGTTATTTCTTGTAATGGTATCACGGTTAACCAAGGACCATATACTGCTAAAACAGTGATAAATAAAATCATCAAGAATCCAATAATAGTCAAAGGGGTAAGAAAACGACGGAACAACCGCCTTTTTGATTTTATTTTTTCAATTTCATTTTCATAAGCAGTGAATTCTGGATTACGCCAAGCAGGAAGCAAATAAAACTTCAGCAATTGTACTCTTCTTGGCTCTGCCTTTACCCAAGGATAGAGAAAAATAAATAATGTTAATAGACCTCCAACAATAGGTATTATTCCTAATAATAAGATCCCAACCTGTAATGCTTCCAAAAGTAAAAATCTCCTATTTATTTTCTTTCATTATTCTTATTATAAGCTTTTAAATAAATTTTTATTTATATGAAATCCTCGGATCAATAATTGTATACATTACATCAGAGATTAAGGTTCCAGCAAGTGTAAATATTGTAGCGAATACCGTTAAACCATTAATGAGCAAATAATCGCCTGCTTGAACTGCTGTGACAAATAAATAACCAAATCCTTGGTAATTAAAAATCATCTCAACAAAAAGTGATCCTAGAAATGCTCCTAATAAACTTCCAATGATTTTGTCACTTGATGGGAGTAGGGCATTCCGAAGTGCATGTTTATCAATAACGTCTTTTTCTTCAACTCCTTTTGCACGGGCAGTTCTAATGTAATCTTGATCTAACACCTCTAGCATGCTTGAGCGCGTTAGTGCCGTTAATCCCGCAAATGAAAAAAGAAGCATAGTTATTGCCGGAAGAATTAAATGCAAAATCGTATCCAACAAAAACAGTTGATCATTGTATATAATACTATCAATTATTCGGAATCCTGTTATAAATGCACCTGGAGGACCTGGGTAAGATAAACCCGGTGTATTTACTAACATAACGGGTATTTCAAATTGACCATTGGTAAAGTCGGGTAGGGAAACACCAAAAAAAACTTGAATCATCTTAGCAATCCAAAAAACTGGAAAAGCCGCACCGAGTATCGCAATAAAACGAATTATGGAATCCTTCTTTTTATCTTTGTTACTGGCTGCAATAGTCCCAAGTTTGACAGCAATAAACGGAGAGATTAGCGTTGGAATTATCATCAATTCAAAAGTCTTAGGAAAGATCTCACCAATTAATTTAATGACTGGTTTTCCTGCATCGACTATATAAGAATCACCCCAATCTCCCGTGAAAAAATTGTATAAATATTTACCGAGTTTAACAAACCAAGGGTCATAGTAGCCAACTCGTTGGCGCTCCAGTTCAAGAACTTCTGGATCTGTAGGACCTACCTGACTCAATATAGGGTCTACGGACATCATGTGTGCTAAAAGCCAGGTAACGATTAGAGCAAATAAGATCATCGGAATCATGATAAGAATCCGCTTAATGATATATTTAACCATATTAGTTGCTTGCTTAGCCAATTTTTTACCCCTAATTCTTTTATCTTTTACTTTTTTTGCTTAAATTTTTCTTTTCTTTTTAATAATCTGTTTTAATTTCATCCCACTGAAAGCCCCAGTAAACGTACACCCGAATAGTATTAAAATATTTAAATAACCCTGCCAACGAGCAAATTGTAATATGAACGGCTCAGCAGAGAATCCAAACATTATCCAATAAAACAAAAAACCTTCCGCTATTAATGATGGTACGAGCCATAACGAAGCTTTTATCCCATAATGGGGAATATCTTCCTTATAAGTTAATAAAAAGCTTGTTACAAAAAGTAACAAAATCGGTAAGTAGAAAGTTCGTGGATATACTATAAAGGTCCAAAACAATACTGTAGGGGCCATTTGAGGATAAGGGATCCAGTGACCAATATCATTTACCAAAATTATATTTGCTACAATTCCGAAGTAACCTAATAGAACGAAAATATATGCAAAAATTACCATTCCATTTCTTCCCCAATCCACATGAAAATTTCCCTTTGTTTCTGTATCGTTTGTCAAAAGGCGATCCTCTTTTCTATTGGCGTTATTTTCACTCATGGTTTATATCATGGTCTGATATTAAGAATCGTTCGTTCTAACTATGATATTTATAGAAATCGACATTTCTATTTATATATATTTATTGTTAATATTATTATTTTTGTTACTTTATGGAAAAAAAATACTGAAATATTTATAAGTATTAATATCGTAACCTTATTTAAATTTACGATGTAAATTTATCTAAAAAAAAAATGAGTGAAAAACAATGCGAAAATATTCAACTGAATTGATTTTAATACTTTTACTTAGTTTTCTTGTTTTACCTTTCTTCTCTGCTTTAGCTAAACCTAATACCGCACAAGTACCTACATTCAAAATAGGAGTGACTGGTTCCAGTGTGGGACACTGGGATGGAGCTGTAGCCACAGCAGGATTTGCTAGCATGTATGGCGGTCAAACCTTTGAGACGTTATGGCAACAACCGACAGATTGGTCAGGTGAATACATCGATATGATCCCGATGCTCGCGACAGATTGGACTATAACTTATTGGCCAGACGATGAACCAAATTCATTAGGGTGGAATAACACCGGTGGTGTAAGGGCAATGGAATTTACCCTGCGAGATGGGGTCACATTCCACGATGGCAGTGATTGGAATGCAACAGTAGCGAAATGGAACATTGATCGCCAATTTGTGATCTCTGGAAATATTACAGGCACAGTAACAGACTCTATGCTGTCAGATGAGATGTATAAAGCGCTATATGGTTTATGGTTAAGCGCCTGGGATTGGGCGGCATTTGAAACTACCACTTGGAACGTAACGAAATTTATTGGACAAATGGCCTCATACGAAGGTTTTGGAACTTCTGGAGGTCCTGGATGGTTTTTTTACGATAGATATCCCAGACTTAAAAATGTGACAATAACAGATGATTTAGCATCAGGAGGAAAAATTAAACTGTACTTTAACGATTGGAGCGGTGTATTAACGTATGTTTCTGATTTCACGTTTATGTCAATGGACGCTTACAAAGACTATTTCGATTTGCCAATATATGGTTTGGGAGGTGAACCTGGATTTCCACAGCCAGATGTTACCACCGGTTATCCCTCTACAGGCTTCCGTGGGCATTTAATTGGTACGGGACCTTACAGATTTATTGAGCACAGCGATGTACTACAACAAGGTACTATGCTAAGATATGATGACTGGTGGAATGCTACTGCCATGCAAGCCAATGGTTGGCACGACATCGAAGAAATAGCTTTAGTAGTCTTTGCCATTGGTGAAGCAGGCTATTCCGCAAGAAGTACCGCTATGGTTACAGGAACTATAGACTATTCTGATGATGGTGGAACTCTTGTCTACGCTGACATGATTGCTGACCCTGATATTGATTATTATGATATTGGTGCTGGGTTTTTTGCAGATCGTAATTTTATTGAGCTAAACGCTATCAACGAAACCTATTGGAAAGACTGGGCAGATTTGGGCCCATCTGCTGTTAATTTGACGGATCCTACCTACTCGGAATATCCCTATCTTGGGGTTTTTACTTTCTTAGCAGATATTGATGACGTTACTGGACAAGTCTCTGTTGATGGTATTAATAGAGCTATGAGGAAAGCACTTTGTCACGCGTTTGATTACGATGCCTATATTAATGTTATCCAAGGAGGACGTGCGGTACGATCTGGGGGTTTTCTGGGGATTAACAATGAATACTATAACCCAAGTATACCTCTTGCAGGCCTTGATCTCACAGTAGCACGCCAAACTCTCATTGATGATCCTTTCTGGGGTCCACTGGTGGCAGCTAGAGGCTTAGGTATCAGTAACTCCACTGCTCAGTGGAATACTGTAGCAAACACTAATCCGATCTATGAACTTAAGTTCATGTGGGATTTAGATACTTTTGACCTAGCGGGCGTATTTGGGGATTCCATTAAAGATATCGGGTGTTCATTGGGTGGTTTTAATGGTGCTCCTGATCCTGCTTTATTAATACAACCAGATCTTTACACTGCAATGTTTGATTTTGAGGGAGGTGGAATTGAACAAATTCCATTTTTCACATCTCACGCGCACGCTACTAACTGGCCTACCACTAACATTGATTCTATACCATCCCTTGAATACTATTATAAGAGTCCCGGAGTTACGTATGGTCTTGACTGGTCAATTTTTCCATACGAGGCACTGCTTAACTCAGCATTTCATTATAATCAAACCGTCGATGATTGGCTAGACATGCTTTGGTTTTCTGATAGAGTTAGATCGCAAGAGATATACGATAACTTGACCAGACACTACCAAACCTATCAGTATTCAGAGATCATGATCTCTCATGCCTCTGATGGAATTGCACTTAATGCTGATTGGCAAATGGATTCGTTGTTGGGATATCAATACATTAAATATGTTGCGGGTGATGGTGATGGTCTACCTGGTGAACCTCTCCCAGAGTTCCTAGTTCCTGCTCTTATAGGTGTTGGTATAGCAGTTCCTGTTGTGATAATCGGTTATGTGTTGCTTAAAAGGAGAAAACGTCCGTAAAAGTAAGAAGTATATAATTTATAATTAAAATTCTTTTTTTTTTTTTTTTTTACTTTATAAAAAAGTTGATCAAAAAAGGTAGATCAGATACTACGTGTTTTTAGACCTTCTAAATCGCTCAAGAATAATTTTACTGCCAAATTGAGTTTGGTATTTTTGCTGATAAATAAAAATTCTTAAGCTTCGGAAGACAGAATCGATTTTAAGCATAATAAAGTAGTAAATGTTTAAATAACTCACTTAACTGTTATTAGATAAGAGAGAAGAATATGTGATTTTACTTGGTAGCTAAACGTACACTCGATGACGAAATTAATGAAATATTAGAAGAATCAGAATTTGATAGAGAAGAGATTGAATCAAAATTTGATAGAGAAGAGATCGAACGAGGTATTAAAGAGATACAAAAAGATTTAAAGGATTTAATTACAGTTGAGGATGCGTTATACATTTTCTTAAGACACAACGGATATTACTATGAAACTTATGGCCATGTTTTAGATGATAGAAACATCATTTTATTAGACTTTTATGTTAACGAATACATAACCCTACAATTGGAAGAAGTAATAGAAGAAGATGAATATTATCGGAAGACAGGAAAGTTTCGAAGATATACTATAATATATGTCGGAGGAGAACCTTTTTTCCATTGTAACGAAGTATTGATTAATGCTTCCAGTATCCCAAGTAAACAATATAATTTTTCATTAGACACTGGTTACGAACTTGGAGTAGCAGGAGGATTTTTTTGGGAAGACGAGGATTATTTTGTGTATGATATCCCAGAAGTAACAGCATTTCAAGTACATTGTTCTAATATACAAGCTTGGGAAGAAAATAACTATGACTCAAGAATTTTGACATCCAATTTAGCTTTCCCATTATTAAGAAGGTTAGTAAAATTAGGGGATCCAAAAGCAGAAAGAGTCTATAAAAAGGAAATAGCCTGTAGATTTGAAAGTGGAGTAATGTCCGTAATGATGTTTTTAGCTATTGATGGCTATCTAAATAGTCTTAATGAAGAGGAACTTTCAGTATGTTTGAGAAATGTGATTAAAAATAAAATAATAAAAGAAGATTTAAATTCAGTAGAGGAGATCCTAGAACAATTCGATAAAAAATCAAGTTTATTTACTAGAGAAGAATACCTGAGCCTATTTTTAAATCAAAACGATGTAACAATCATCCGCGAGTTA
>Ga0255055_10003596_pt1 | contig 10422 bp, 10 predicted proteins | sample JV7_2_27_MG_FD_188633 | JGI IMG/M metagenome (GOLD analysis project Ga0255055, IMG submission 188633) | Seawater microbial communities from Jervis Inlet, British Columbia, Canada - JV7_2_27 | ecosystem: Environmental > Aquatic > Marine > Inlet | place: Canada: British Columbia | collected... | reverse complement strand
GGAGTACATCGATAATCGCAACGAAATGATTGCTGCGGTGACGCTGGATGACCTGAAGCGGGTCGCCAAACGTCTCTTGGAGACCGATAATCTTATTGTAACGATCGTCGGCAAGCCGACTTTTCAGGAAGCCCAGAAGGGCTAAATAGGCCAAGGTCTCCACTGTCAAAGTCTCGACCAAACGGTGCTCCTTCAGCGCTATACACAGCCTCTCTGACAGCGTATCGGTGAGTGCGTTAGCCTGCGCTCAATGCAAGGGAGGGGCAGCCATGGCGATCCGCCAGCTTTCGCCAGAAACAGTCAATCGCATAGCAGCCGGTGAGGTCGTCGAGCGCCCGGCCAGCGTTGTCAAAGAACTCGTCGAGAACGCCATTGACGCGGGTGCGACCGAGATCGAGGTGGTCACTGCGTCGGGCGGCGTAGCTCTCATCCGTGTGACCGACAATGGGTCGGGGATGAACCGCCAAGATCTCTCCCTTTGCATTGAGCGGCACGCCACCTCCAAGCTTTCAGAAGAAGACCTGTTTGCGATCCAAACGCTGGGTTTTCGCGGTGAGGCACTGCCCTCAATCGGTTCGATTGCGCGACTTGAGATCTTATCGCGTTCGCAAAGCGATGACGACGCCTTTTCCATTCTCGTTGGCCGCGGCGTTAAGGAAGGTCCCAAGCCTGCGGCCGGGAATCCCGGCACGCGTGTTGAGGTGCGCGATCTTTTCGCAAACGTTCCCGCGCGGCTCAAATTCGTAAAATCTGAGCGCGCCGAAAACCGGGCAATCTCGGAGGTGGTGAAGCGGCTTGCTATGGCGCACGCCGCGGTGGGTTTCACCCTGACCACCGGAGAGCGCAGCGGCTTGCAATTGCCACGCGAGAATGTGGGCCCTGAGGGACTTCTGAAGCGGTTGGGCCGCATCATGGGCCGCGAATTCTTCTCCGACGCACTTGCTATAACGGGTGCGCGCGAAACGGTCGCCGTCTCTGGCTTTGCAGGTCTTCCGACGTTGCACCGGCCCGACACCGGTCATCAGTTTCTGTTCGTCAACGGGCGGCCGGTCAGAGACAAGCTGCTCGTCGGTGCCGTGCGCGCAGCTTACGGCGACCTGATTCCGCGCGGCCGCCACCCGCTGCTGGCGCTCTTCGTAACGCTTCCAGCTGCGGAGGTGGACGTCAATGTGCACCCCGCCAAAGTTGAGGTGCGGTTCCGCGACGCTAGTCGCGTGCGCTCGTTGATCGTCAACGCGCTCGCTTCGGCTCTTTACGCTGCCGGGCACCGAGCGTCTTCTGGCGGCGGGGCGGCGACGTTGGAGGAACTCAAGCCCAATATCGTGCCGTTTGAGCGTCCGCCCGGGCGCGCGTCGTCCTATGGCAATTTGCCCCCCAATGTATCATCGTGCGGCCTGGCTGAAGCCATGCAGGCGCCGTTCGAAGCCATGGCAATTCCTAGTGCTGATGCCAGCGTCAGTGTTGATCTCGCCACCCAGAAGCACCTTGATCGTCCGCTTGGTGCTGCACGCGCGCAACTGCACGAGACTTATATCGTCGCGCAGACGCCTGAGTCTGTAATCATCGTCGATCAGCACGCCGCGCACGAGCGCCTGGTCTATGAGCGGATGAAGGCGATGCTCGCAGCCGGCGGCGTGGCACGGCAGGGGCTTCTTCTTCCGGTGATCGTCGAGCTGTCAGATGGCGAAGCTTCCGCGCTCGGCGAAAAGGCTGACGAGCTGGCCGAACTGGGTCTTGTACTGGAGCCCTTCGGAGCGGGCGCCATCGCCGTGCGCGAGGTTCCGGCACTTCTGGGCGAGACGGACGTAACGGGCCTGGTAAAAGATCTAGCCGCGGACATCAGCGGCGAGGGTGAAGGGTTGGCGCTGAAAGAGCGCCTAGAAGCAGTGTGTGCAACACTGGCCTGCCATGGCAGCGTGCGCGCTGGGCGGCGACTGACTGCGGAAGAAATGAATGCGTTACTTCGCGACATGGAGACCACGCCCTATTCCGGCCAATGCAACCACGGCCGGCCGACATACGTGGAATTGAAGCTAACTGACATCGAACGCCTGTTCGGCCGGCGCTAGCCTCTCGATCCAACTCACTGTCATCCTAGTAGGGCATGTTCTCCACACGCGTGGCGGCGTGATGACACGGCCTTGCTAATGGCGCGACGTAGCCTATCTTGTGCGCCGGCATGAGCGATCCAACCGATCACCCCCTCCTTCGCGTTCGTCAAGGCGCCCTCATCGCCGGGGTCTGCGGCGGCCTAGCAAAATGGCTAGGCTGGAACCCGACGCTTGTGCGCTTTTTCTATGTGATCGTGTCTCTTCTTTCGGCGGCGTTCCCTGGCATCCTGATATATATCCTGCTCTGGATCCTCATGCCGCGCGAGCCGGCGTAGCCGTCAGACAACATTCTCAGTATTGACGTCGTAGCGCGCTAGAAAAATTTGCGTGTCGCCGTACGTGCGGCGGTCGATTTCAATGAAATTATCTGGAATTTGAATTGTGGCGTCTGCGCGCTCCTCGAGCACCACGACGGCGCAGGGCGTCAGCCAGCCGCCATCTGCCAGCGCTCCTATCGCTTTCTTGCCGAGTTCCTTGCCATAGGGTGGATCGAGGAAAGCTAGCCCGAAAGCGCTCATAGTTCCGGCGTCGCCAAGATTTGCTGCATCGCGACGGAAAATGCGCGATTTGCCGGTGAGCTGCATGTCCTCCACGTTCGTGCGGATCAGCGCGCGTGCCTCGGCTTGATCATCCACGAACAAGCAAAAGTCAGCGCCGCGCGAAAGGGCCTCGAGCCCGAGCGCGCCCGTTCCAGCAAAAAGGTCGATGACGCGTATGCCCTCAAGTGAAAAGTCGGAGACGCCATGCTCCAGAATGTTGAATAGGGATTCGCGCACGCGATCGGACGTCGGGCGCAAGCCGTCGTGCTTTGGGTTAGCGAGCGTTCGACCGCGAAATGTGCCTCCCACGATCCTCATATGGATTCGTCAGCGTTACGCGGCCGTGCTTTGGCGCGCGCCTTGCGGTGGGCCCGTTCCGCCTCGATGTGTGCGTGGACGCCTAATTCATCCGCTACCCGCCGGCTGAGCTGGTCGGCTAACACGCGCCGCTTGACGGGTTCGACCATGCCGGGTTTCAGGTCTAAAAGCTGAAATGGCCCGTAAGAGACGCGGATCAAGCGGTTTACCTCCAGTCCTAAGCTTGCCAGGATACGGCGCACCTCGCGGTTCTTACCTTCGCGTAGGCCGATCGTCAGCCACACGTTGGCGCCCTGTGTACTGTCTAATTCTGCTTCAACCGGGCCGTATCGCACGCCGTCGATCTCCACGCCGCCTTTCAGTGCCTCAAGCTGGACGGGCGACACTCGGCCGCGCGCACGAACTCGGTAACGTCGTAGCCAGCCGGTGGCAGGAAGCTCCATGTGCCGTGCGAGCGCGCCATCGTTGGTTAGCAGGAGAAGTCCCTCGCTGTTAAAGTCAAGCCGCCCGACCGAGACCACGCGTGGCAGCTCAGGCGGCAAGGCCTTAAACACTGTGGGTCGCCCCTGCGGATCCTTGTGGGTGGTGACGAGCCCCTTGGGCTTATAGTAGCGCCACAAACCGATCGGCTCTGCCTGCGGTAACGGTGTGCCGTCAATCGTAACCTTGTCATTAGGGGTGACCTCGACAGCAGGGGTTGTTAGCAGCTTTCCGTTGACGCAGACGCGGCCATCGCTGATCCACCGCTCAGCCTCGCGGCGCGAACACAGGCCCGCCCGCGCTATGGCCTTGGCAATGCGGGTAGGCTTGCCAGGGGCTTTAGGAGCTGGGCGTTTAGTGGCAACCTTGCGCGCGCTTGGCCCTTTTGCAGTGCGGTTTTTGGACATGGACTATTTGAATATGACTGGACAGAAGCCTTTATGACATCTCGTCGTGAAAGCGGCCATATGGCGAAAGCGCTGGCCGAGGCGCAAGCCGCCGAAGCGTGCGGTGAGGTGCCCATCGGCGCCGTCATCACAGGGCCAGAAGGTGCCATTCTCGCCGCCGCCGGCAATCGCACACGGAAGACGGGGGATCCCACCGCGCACGCCGAGATGCTGGCCATTCGCGAGGCCTGCGCCAAGCGTGGCTCGGAGCGACTAATCGATTGCGATCTCTACGTCACGCTAGAGCCCTGCCCCATGTGCGCCGCTGCAATTTCGTTTGCGCGCATTCGCCGCCTCTATTACGGCGCGGCCGACCCCAAGGGGGGCGGGGTCGAACATGGCTCGCGCGTCTTCAATCAGCCGACCTGCAACCACGCGCCAGAAATCTATTCTGGTATCGACGAGGAGCGCGCCGGCGCACTTCTCAGAGCGTTCTTCGAAGCTAAGCGCTAAGATTTAAGCGAACGTCTCCGGCTCAGCAGATGCTGGCGTGTCGGGCGCTTAAGTCGACGAACATCCTTGGCCGATGGGGGCGGTTGGTTAGTTTCGAGAGCTTCGAGCGTCTCCGCCTCAAGGACGCGAGCGAGCTGCGTCTTGAAACGCTCCTTGGCTGGCACTGCCGCTGCCAAAATTTCATCAATTTTGAGGAAGTCGAGGATCTGGTAGCGACTGGTCCCGGCGTCGATGTAAACGTCGGGTTGGCGCGAGCGCAGCTTTTCCTTGATGATCGTGTGCTCGAAAATGAACGAGCTTGCGAACAGCGCTTCCCAGGCTTTCGGCTTCTCTCGGCCGGCCCGGGGCAAGGGAGCACCGCTCACGTCGATCGCGATAGTTAGATCCGCCTCGCCTGCGATGATGTCAAAGGGCAGCGGGTTGACGAGCCCACCATCAATAAGGACACGTCCCTTCACCACTACTGGTTCGAAGACGACGGGCAGAGCAATGCTCGCTGCAATCGCCTGGCGCAGTGGTCCGGAGGAGAAGATCGCCGGTTCCTGCGCATAAAAGTCCGAGGCAACTATTTTCAGCGGGATCTCTAGTTGGGCAAAGTCCTGTGCAATGCATGTCGGCAAGATGATGTCGAGCAACATGTTGGGCGCGAGAAGGGCCGATCCAATCGAAAGTGGGTTCCAAATCCGCCTTTCCACTCTGACGCGCGCGGCGAAGAGGTCGCGTACCAGGTCGAAACGCTTTTTTAGAACCTCTGAGGCGTGAGCACGTATCTCTTTTCCCGACAGGCCGGAGGCATAAGCCGCGCCAAAGATCGCACCAATAGAAACGCCCGCGATGCTCTTTGGACGCAAGCCCATCTCGTCGAATGCTTCCAGGATGAGGATGTGCGCGAGGCCGCGAGCGCCGCCCCCGCCGAGTGCGAGCGCAATTGTCGGCTGGCGACCCCGCAGCTTGGTCTTTTCCATTGCCGGTATAGGGGAGACCGTTTTCTTGGTCATGCGGCAGTAAAGCCTTTCACAGGACAACGCTAGAAAAGGCGCGATGACACTCTAGTCTCCAATATCAATCGGCCTTTTCGCGGGCAATTGCGCGCCAGCCAATGTCCGTGCGGGAGAACCCTCCGGGCCAATCGATTTGGGCGATAGCCGCGTACGCGCGCGCTTGTGCTTCTGCGACCGTTTTGCCGCGTGCGGTGACGTTGAGAACGCGGCCGCCGTTGGCCAGCAGCCAATTGCCGTCGCGCTTGGTTCCAGCGTGGAAGATCTCAACGTCACTGTCATGTGCGGCCTCAGCCAGGCCCTTGATCTGCGTCCCTATTTGCGGCGTTCCAGGATAACCGTTGGCGGCCATGACGACGGTTAGCGCCGCATCATCGTGCCACCGCAGATCGAATGAATTGAGCACGCCGTCTGCCGTGGCGAGAAGGGCCGACAGCAGGTCGGATTTTAGCCGCATCACCAGGACCTGCATCTCGGGATCGCCAAAGCGAACGTTGTATTCAATAAGTTTCGGACCTTCCGGCGTGATCATGAGACCGGCGTAGAGCACGCCCTTGAATGGCGTGCCACGCTTCTCCATAGCTGCGACAGTGGGGTGGATGATCTCGTCCATGGTCCGTGTGATCAAATCGTCGGTCATCACAGGTGCTGGTGAATAAGCGCCCATGCCGCCAGTGTTCGGTCCGGTATCACCGTCGCCCACGCGCTTGTGGTCCTGGGCCGCAGCGAGCGCCAGCGCAGTTTTGCCGTCGACAAGGGCGAAGACGCTTGCCTCTTCACCATGCAAAAACTCCTCAATCACAACCTCTTCACCGGCCTTACCATAGGCACCTGAAAAGCAGGCATCGATTGCTGCTTCGGCGTCGGCACACGTCTCGGCAATGACGACGCCCTTGCCGGCCGCAAGACCGTCAGCTTTCACTACGATGGGCAATGGCTTTCCCTGGAGATATGCCTTGGCCGCACATGGATCGACGAAACGCCCGTATGAGCCAGTGGGGATATTGAATTCGCGGCACAGATCCTTAGTGAAGGCTTTGGAGCCTTCCAGTTGAGCGGCCGCCTTCGTGGGCCCGAAACACTTGATGCTAGCTGTGGCCAAATCATCCACAATTCCAGCGACAAGCGGCGCCTCAGGACCGATGATCACAAAGTCGACGTTGTTCTGCTTACAGAATTGGATGACGGCCTGATGATCCGCGACGGGGAGTGCGACACATTCGGCGACATCCGAGATACCGCCATTGCCGGGCGCGCAATAGAGCTTAGATAGAAGCGGGCTCGCGTTGATCGCCCAGGCGAGCGCATGCTCGCGTCCGCCGGAACCGATGAGGAGGACGTTCATTGGTTAGTGACTCTCGCACTCGTTAAGTTTTGAATCGCGCCGCGAGCAATTAGAAGATGGTCTGATGTATCATTGAATCGGCAGGCAACAAACGGGCGACCAGCCGTGAACCAACGTGCCCCAAAGATGCAGCTAGGTGCCAACGTAGCCGAGTATACCGTCTCGGAGCTTTCTAGCGAGATAAAGCGCGCCCTGGAACAGGGTTTCGGCTACGTGCGTCTGCGCGGTGAAATATCAGGCTATCGCGGTCCGCACGCCTCCGGACACTGCTACTTTGCCTTGAAAGACGACAAAGCCAAGATAGAAGCGGTCATTTGGAAGGGTGTGTTCCAGCGGCTCAAAGTGAAGCCCGAAGAAGGCATGGAGATCCTCGCCCAGGGGCGCATCACCACCTATCCCGGTTCCTCCAAATATCAAATCGTGATCGAGAGTTTGGAGCCCGCTGGCCTCGGCGCGCTGATGGCGCTCTTAGAGGAGCGCAAAAAAAAGCTTGCCGCCGAAGGTTTATTTGACGATGAGCGCAAAAGGCTGCGGCCATTCCTGCCAGGTGTCGTCGGCATCATTACGTCGCCGACGGGCGCGGTCATTCGCGATATGCTGCACGGCTTCGATGAGCGCTTTCCCACGCGCGTTCTTGTTTGGCCGGTACGTGTGCAAGGCGAAAGTTGCGCAGCCGAGGTGGCTGAGGCCATCCGTGGCTTCAATGCTATTACGCCGAAAGGTGCAATTGCGCGGCCAGATACCCTAATCGTGGCCCGCGGCGGCGGCAGCCTTGAGGACCTGTGGGGCTTCAATGAAGAGATCGTGGTGCGTGCCGTTGCGGAGAGCAACATACCCCTGATCTCGGCAGTTGGTCATGAAACGGACTGGACGCTAATCGATCTTGTTGCCGACGCGCGTGCGCCCACACCTACTAAGGCGGCCGAATGGGCCGTGCCCAAGCACGCGGACCTAGCCGAAGGCACAGCAAAGCTAGGTCTGAGGCTTGCAACGGCCGCGCGCCGTGTCTTGGAAAGCGCGCGTACGCATCTCAAGGCTGCCGCCCGCGGCTTGCCGCGCTTGGAGGATTTGATCGCATTGCCGCGCCAACGCTTCGACGCGGTGGATAAGCGCTTGGATCGGGCGTTGCTTGCCAACACGCGTGCGCATCATATGCGCCATGTGCGTATCAGCTTGCGTCTGCATCCACGCCTGCTCGCCGTTCGGTTTGGACGCGCGCGCGATCGTCTCGACGCGTTCGCACGCAGGAACCTCGACGCATTGTCGCGCAGTGCTGCTGCTCGTCGCGCGCGGTTCGAACGGGTTTCCGGCCGCATTCAGCCGGAGGCGGTACGACAGCGTATTGCGTATGGCGGCGAACGGCTAAACGCCTTGGAAGCGCGGTCCATCCAAGGTTTGCGCAATCGCATCTCAGTGGGTCGCCGGCAACTTGATGCGTGCGCTAATTTGCTCGCATCATTAAGCTATCAGGGCGTGCTGCGTCGCGGGTTCGCGCTTGTTCGAGATGAGAGTGGCCATACGGTGCGCAAAGCCGCCGAGTTGCACGCCAGTGATCGTATAGAATTGCAATTCTCAGATGGACGAGCGATTGCAGAGACACGTGAGGTCGATATGGGGGTTATGCAGGAGCCGGCTGCACCGGCACCGCGAACGCCGCGGTTATCGCCAACGCGGCCAACGCGATCGCGTCGCGGAGGGGGGACCAGCGGACAAGGATCTCTATTTTAAAACAACAAGAGTCCGAGTGCGCCTTGACGCAGCGCGCGCGATTGGCGATGTGAGGTGCACTGGAATAGCAGCCCTCGGCAAACAGAGAATTCAATGAATCGCTTCGAAAAATTCTTCGGCCTCAGAGGTGAAGCCAAAGTGCGATATTTGAACGGCGAATTCCAAGTGGTCTCACCGGGAGATTTCGTACGTTGCGCCGTCACAGGCGAGCCTGTCATGCTACCCGACCTCAAATATTGGAGCGTGGAGTTGCAGGAGGCTTACATCTCGCCCGAAGCGTCGATGCAGCGTTACCGGCAGGTGCACCGGGATAGCTAGGGTGGGTGTCTATGGGCGCTTTTTGGGCAGCTCACGCTGCAGCACACCTTCGATCAACGAGCTCAGGCGGTCCAAATCCCGCGTCTCAAACACCAATTCGATAGCGAATGGCTCGGTTTTCTCCTGCAAATCTTTGCGCACATCGGCGCTGCCTTTGAGGCGGACCCAGTCCTTCTCCGTCGTGACGAGGCGCGCGCCCGTGACCTGCGCGCGCTCCAGCAACCGAACGGCGTCGGCCCGCGAGAAGGCATGGTGGTCGGGGAAGGCGATACGCTGCACCACGTGCGCGCCTAAGGAATCGAGAAGCTTGAAGAAACGATCGGGATTGGCAATGCCGGCGTACGCGACAATCGGGTTTTTTTTAACCCAGGCGGTGTCGCCGCTCGGCAACGCGCGTGCGGCCAGAACGGGGCCAGGAAATGTATGGCGAAGCAGCTGATGGACGCCGCGTTCCTCAGAGGATTTTCCGAAATCCGGCGTTCTAACCACAATCGCATCGATGAGCCCGAGCTGAAATTCGAGCGGTGCGCGCAATGGACCAGCCGGAATGACCTCACCATTCCCCACCCCGCGCCGACCATCTACAACGGCAATAGACAAGTCCTTGATGAGCGTTGGGTTCTGCAAGCCGTCGTCCATGATGACGACGCTTGTGTCCCATCTGCCGTCCTCGATCATCTGTAAGCCGGCCTTGCGGTCGCGCGCAACAATTGTTGGGGCTACGCGTGCGAGCAGCAACGGCTCATCGCCGAACCGGTGCGCGGCATCAGGCATATCTTCAACCCAAGCCGGCCCAGCTACCGTGCCTCCAAAGCCCCGCGTCAGAAAGGCGGGGCTCTCGCCGCGCTCCAGCAGCCGTTGTGCGATGAACAGCGCAAGCGGTGTCTTACCGGCGCCGCCTGCTGTGAAATTCCCAACGCAAATGACGGGAAGGCGCGAACGATATGGGCGCTGGCGGCGAAAGCGTGCTTCGACGATCCACCCATAGAGGTGAGCGATCGGCGTAAGCAGGCGCTGGCGTCGGTCAGGCGTCTCGCCGTACCACCACTGCGGCTCGTCAAGACGCACGCTTGAGCCTTTCGTCGGGAAGGATGGGCGCCAGCAGCTCGACGCTGCGTTCGAGAGCGCCCGACAATGTGCCAAGCGCCAGGGTGGCGCCCGCGCGCATGCGCTGCATCTCCGATTGGCTGTTCAGCAATTGAGAAACGCTTTCAGCGAGTTCTTCCGCCGTCTCGACCTCGATCGCACCGTTGTGACGCAAGAGCGCGTGATAGGCGTCGGAGAAGTTTCGCCAATGGCGCCCAGTGATGACAACGGCACCGTGACGGATGGCCTCAATAGGGTTCTGGCCGCCATGCTCAATCAATGAACCGCCAATGAAGGCAATGGGTGAAAGGGCGTATAATGTGCCCAGTTCACCGATTGTGTCGGCGATGTAGATATCCGTACGCTCAGTTGGCATTGCACCGAGCGAGCGCTGGGTGACAGATAACCCAAGGTCCTTGAGGCGTTCGGCAATCCGTGTACCCCGCTCCGGGTGCCGCGGCGCGATGATAGTGCAGAAGCCTTCGAACTTGCGGGCGAGCTGGCGATGGGCTTGCGCTATGATCTCTTCTTCGCCCTCGTGCGTGCTTGCTGCAATGAAGAGAGGACGCAGCGCCAAAACACTCTTTAGGCGATCCAATT